>Ga0310830_100177_pt1 | contig 92604 bp, 82 predicted proteins | sample WT_ome_5_FD_201301 | JGI IMG/M metagenome (GOLD analysis project Ga0310830, IMG submission 201301) | Sorghum-adapted microbial communities enriched on wild type (WT) sorghum from Joint BioEnergy Institute, Emeryville, California, United... ... | reverse complement strand
ACCATCGCCGCCGGCGCCAGGCCGGCCTCGACCGGTTGACCCCCATCGAGTTCGAAGCCATCATGACCACACCGGCCAGTCAGGCCGCGTGACCGAAACTGTCACCTGTTCGTGCAGCAGACCCGTGGTCAGCGAGGGCAGCCTCAAGGTGCGGACCGCGCACCAGTGCGGGCCGGTCGAATTCGCAGCCGGCCAGTCGATCTTCATTCCCGCCGGGGTGCCGCACGTGGTGTACAACGACGCCGCGGAGACCGCCGAGGCGGTGGTCACCTACACGCTGCCTGCCGGTCTTCCGGTGCGTGAGGACGCGCCGGCGGCCTGCCCGTGACCGGCCGGTGCGGGAGAACTAGCTGTTCTTCACGGGTAGGTTGTGAACGCGTAGGCGCTCGATTGGTGTCATTCCGCCGATGCCGGTGTGGGGTCGGTGGTGATTGTAGTGGTGCAGCCAGTGCTGGTAGGTTCCGGCGCGTTCGGCCTCAGAGCGGTAGGTCTGTGCATAGGCCCATTCGGTGGTCAGGGTGCGGTTGAATCGCTCGACTTTGCCGTTGGTCTGTGGCCGGTAGGGCCGGGTCCTCTTGTGGGTGATGTCGGGGCCGAGAGCTTTGGCGAAAGTCTTTGACCGGTAACAGGATCCATTGTCGGTCAACACTCGTTTGACGGTGATGCCGTGGTCGGCGAAGAACGCGCTGGCGCGTTTCCAGAATCCCGCGGCGGTTTCTTTGCGTTCGTCGGCGAGGTCCTCGGAATACGCCAGCCGGGAGTGGTCATCAACGGCGTGGTGCAAGAACGTGTATCCCATGCCGGAGCGGTTGCGCCGGCCGGCTTGGCGACCCAGCTTGCGATGGCCGCCCCCGTCGGGGATGCGGCCCAGTTTCTTGACGTCGACATGGACCAAGTCGCCGGGAGCCGGGTGCTCATAGCGGCGGGGTTTGGGCCGGCGTACCGGCAACCCGGTGTTCTGGTCCAGGTGCCGCAGCAATGGCATCCGGTAGCGGCGCAGCACCGCCTCAACGGTCGAGCGTGGCAGGTGCAGGTAAGCGGCGATGCGATGTGGGCCCCAGCGGCGGGTGAAACGCAGGTTGATGATTCGGCGTTCTCGACGCTGCTCGGTTCGTCGTGGACTGCGATGCGGCCGGCTGGAGCGGTCGTTCATCGCTTCAGGGCCGCCGGCGCGGTAACGGTCGGCCCATTTCTTGGCTGTGGCCACCGAACATTGGAACCGCTCAGCCGCGCGCCGCAAACTCCAGCCCTGATCAACAACCGCCTGCGCAAGCCGCAACCGCCCACGAGGAGTCAACGAAGCATTAGCGTGGACCATGAGGACCTCTCGGTGATCGATGTGCCTAGTGCTAACCACACCGATACCGGAGGTCCTCACCTATTAGCGCTCACCACGCCGTTCACAACCTGTCTGGGAATTACAACTAGCGCGGGTACTCGTATTTCGGTTCGTGGAACCGGTTGATGATCGGGATGCGCTCGATGATGCGGTCACGCAGCCGCGGTTTGGGCGGCGGAACGTAGACCGGCGGCACCGGCGGCGGCGCCATCCCCGGCGGTGGCGCGACCGCGGGCGCCTCGGCCTGCGGGGCCTGCTCGGCGGCCGGCGCGGCATAGGCCGGCGGTTCGGCGGCCGGGGGTTGGTACACCGTCTGCGGCACCACCGCGGGCGTCGGCGGCGCGGCCACCACCATGGTCTGGGCCACCAGCGGCATGGCCTGGTTGAGCGAGTCGGCGAGCTTGGCGGCCTTGACGGTCTCGTCGGCCGGCGGCGGGGGCGGTGGGGTCTCCGCCGCGGCCTGCGGTGCGGCCGGGTGGTCGTCGCGGGTCAGCGACAGCCCGATCGCCGCCGACGTGGACGCGACCAACGTGATCGACGCGGCGGCCACCAGCGAGGCCAGCACCCCGACCCGGCGCGGCAGCCGCGCCGCGGCGGGGGTGAGCGCGGCGAGCGCGCGGGCCGATGCCAGCGCCGCGCCGCGGGCCATCGCGAGGTCGGCCTCGGCGGCCGAGAACACCGGCGCGGCCGTGACCCCCTCCAGCGTGGCGCTGAGCACCTCCAGGTCGTCGGCCGAACCGACGACGAACACCGCGTCGGGCTGCCATGCCTCGGGGTCGAACGCGACGATCAGGCCGGCGGGCAGCTCGACCACGTCGGCGCCGTCGGCGGGGCGGGGGAGCTGCTCGACCACAACGGCCCCGTCGTGCCCGCCGTCCGCGGCGGGAGAGATCTTGACCAGCATCGCGGTGTCCGGCTCCACGACCGCGACCGCGACGTTGTCGTGTTCGGTGATGTCGGCGATGCCGGCGGCCAGCTGTGCGGCCGCCTCGCGGTCGCTCACCGCGACCACGTTGCCGTGGCCCCGCTCGGCCAGGGCGGTGAGCAGGCGGGTCGCCGGGCCCTCGGCGCGCGCCGACCAGGTGACGCCGACCGCATGCACCGCGTCGGTGTCCAGTGCCACCGGCAACACGTCGAGCAGCGCGCCGGGATCGAAGGTCTCGGGGTCGAGATCGATGGTGCCGCGGTCGGCGGTCGGGCCCTCGCCGGTGCTGCCCTCGACGAGCACCCATCGGATGGCCCGGGACGTCAACGACAGGCCGAGCACCAGGTTCATCGCGGCATGCCCCCGATCTCGCATGAATCAGTGTCTGAGGGTACTCCTCGGCCGCGATCGCCGGGGGCGTGCCCGCACCAGCCGATCGGCGGGCAACGGTCGCTTCGGCGCGGCGACGGCACCAATAACGTTTCGATAACAAATAAATTTCAGGTCGATGACCTGCGGAAACGTATCCGCGGGCGGGAGAGCATGCTGAACGGATTTGCTCTGTGAAGTATGGTGCAGACCCGTGGGCCGGCACTCGTTAGCCAAGGGGCGACGGATCTCGCCAGTCGCGCTGGCGTCCGTGCTCGGCCCGGCCGCCGCCATCTGGCTCGGCGTCGCCTCCGACACCCCGGTGGATCGCGAGCCCACCCGAGCCGAGGCCGCACCCGTCGACGACGTCGCACCGCCCTGCTGCGTGGAGGTGGTCGCCGCCGGGGCGAACCAGGTCGCGATGACCGCGGCCCCGGGCGAACCCGCGACGGTGCAGATGGCGTCGCGCTGGCGCCCGATCGACATGACCCTGCCGCAGGGGGTGGCCTCCGAACGCGGGCTGCAGGTCAAGACCATCCTCGCCGCCCGGGCCATCAGCGCCGAGTTCCCGCAGATCCGCCAGATCGGCGGGGTCCGCCCGGACGCGCTGCGCTGGCATCCGAACGGGTTGGCGATCGACGTGATGATCCCCAACCCGACCAGCGCCGAGGGAATCGCGCTCGGCAACGAGATCGTGGCCTTCGTGCTGCGCAACGCCAAGCGGTTCGCGCTGCAGGACGCCATCTGGCGGGGCGTGTACTACACCCCCGAAGGGGCCAGGGGCGGCGCCTACGGCCACTACGACCACGTGCACGTCACCACCAAGGGTGGCGGCTATCCGACCGGCCACGAGGTCTACCTGCGCTGACGTTGGGTGCGGCAACCGGCTGCGCGAAGCGCCGGTGTCGTTGAGCCGCAACAGGATTCGACGTGCCAGAGCGCGGCGGCTGTCACCCGATCACAGAGGAGCCGACCGGCAGCGGTCCGGTGTTGGAGCCGGTGACGGGAATCGAACCCGCGTTCTCAGCTTGGGAAGCTGATGTTCTGCCATTGAACTACACCGGCCAGTTCGCTGGTGAACTCTAACAAATGACCGGATAGGCTCGTCGGGTGCTGCTCTCTGACCGCGATATCAGGGCGGAGATCGCTGCCGGACGACTCTCGATCGATCCGTTCGAGGACAGCCTCATCCAGCCGTCCAGCATCGACGTCCGGCTGGACAACCTGTTCCGGGTCTTCAACAACACCCGCTACACCCACATCGATCCGGCCACCCGCCAGGACGACCTCACCACGCTGGTCGAGCCCAAGGAGGGCGAGCCCTTCGTGCTGCATCCCGGCGAGTTCGTGCTCGGCTCCACGCTGGAGCGCTGCACCCTGCCCGACGATCTGGCCGGCCGGCTGGAGGGCAAGTCGTCGCTGGGGCGGCTGGGGCTGCTGACCCACTCCACGGCCGGCTTCATCGACCCCGGCTTCTCCGGGCACATCACCCTGGAGCTGTCCAACGTCGCCAACCTGCCGATCACGCTGTGGCCCGGCATGAAGATCGGCCAGCTGTGCCTGCTGCGGCTGACCAGCCCCGCCGAGCACCCGTACGGCAGCACGCAGGCCGGATCGAAGTACCAGAACCAGCGCGGCCCCACCCCGTCGCGGTCCTACCTGAACTTCAAGACCCACCCGAACTTCCACCGGGTGGACTGACGCCGGATCCGTCACCGCACACCGCGGCACCGGGCCGCCGACGCGGGTAGGGTCGAACACACCGGGCCCGTGACCGCGGGCCGGCCCGCGCTTGATCGGTCAGCAAATGTGATGTGCGCTGTAACGCGGCGCCCGTCGATGACGATTAAGTACTAGTTGTCGGCCCGTCGGGAACGCGGAGCCGACACACAGCGACGCAGCCTAGCAAACGCTTGGAGGATCCGGTGGACATCGCGTTAGGTGTGTCGATGACACCTACGACGGTCCGCATGGTGCTGGTCGAGGGCGAAAAAGCGGACGGCGTCACGGTCGATCACGACACCTTCGACGTCACGTCCGGCCAGGGTTCGGCAACCGACCAGGTGGTGGCCGCGATCCTCGGCACCAAGGAGAGCGCGGCCGAAGGCGGGCATCACCTGCTGTCCATCGGCGTCGTCTGGAGCGACCACGCCGAGGCCGCCGCGCTGCGCGACGCGCTCATCACCCACGGCCTCGACGATGTGCTGCTGGTGTCGGAGAGCCACGCCGCCGCGGCGCTGGCGCAGGCCGCCGGCCGCGCCGTCGGCCACGACACCACCGCGCTGCTGTTCATCTACCGCGACACCGCCACCCTGTCGGTGGTGAACACCACCGACGGCTCGGTGGTCAAGGTGCTCAGCCGCACCCTGCACGGCGGCGACGCGATGGCCGAGCTCACCGAGATGGCCGCCGCCGTCGAGGCGCAGGACCCGGTGCCGCAGGGCCTGTTCGTCATCGGCTCCGGTGTCGACATCGCCGCCGTCAAGGCCCACCTCGAACCGCTGGTGCGCATCCCGGTCAGCGCTCCCGACGAAGCCGGGATGGCGCTGGCCCGCGGCGCCGCGCTGGCGGCCGCGAACGCCCCGGCGTTCGAGGCGTCCACCACCGCGCTGGCCTACTCGCAGGACCCCGACGGGCCGACCGCCGGCAGCCCGCTGATCACCCCGGACGGCATGTACATCGAGCGGGCGCCCGACGCGCCGGACGGCGAGTACGTCGACCCCGACGCCCGCACCGAACTGCAGGTGGCCGAACCGGAGCGCGGCAGACCCTTCCTGCTCGTCGGCAGCGCGATGACCGCGATCTTCGTCGTCGGCGTGGTCGCGCTGGTGGTGTCGCTGGCGGTGAGCATCCGGCCCACCGCCGACCAGCGGCCCAGCCCCGCCGAGGCCGCGATCGGGCCCAGCACCGTCGACCCGGAGGCCCCGCCGCCGGCCGTTCCCGAGGCCAAACCCGCCCCGGAGGCCAAGCCCGCTCCCGCGGCCGAACCGGCACCCGAGGCCAAACCGGCCCCACCGCCGGCGGCGCAGACCATCAAACCGCCGGTGCCGGTGGCGCAGCAGGTCCCGCAGGCGCCGCGCACCGTCGCCGTCGAGGCGCCCAAGCCCGCCGCGCAGGTGTCGGTCCCAGCGCCGCAGGCACCGGCTCCCGCGCCCGAGGCGCCGCCACCGCCACCGCCGGCCGCACCCGCGCCGGCACCGGTCCCGGTGGCGCCCGCCCCGGCCCCCGCGCCGATCTATCGGGCGCCCCAGTACAACCACCCGCCCCAGTACAACCCGCGGCCCTGGTATCCGCGCTATCAACCGTGGATGCCGCCGCCGTCACCGACCGCGCCGCCGCGATCCGCCTACCAGCCGCCGGCACCCCCCGGGCCGCAGCAGGTGCCCGCGTATCACAGCGACGACCGGCCGGGCGGCTCGCCCTACACCCCGTCCCGGCCGGGCGGGTCCTACGGCCCGGGCGGACCGCGCAACTGCTTCCTGATCTTCTGCGGCTGACCCGGTCACGACGAGGTCTCTGGGTCACCACGAAAGTCGTTGTCCACGCGCGCGATTGCCGCGCCTTCGGGCCGTGTTCCGCCGCGGCCGGGGCAGGGTAGCCTGATCAGCACACTGGTGAACGGGAGTGTCATGGCGACCATGAAGCAGCGGGTCCGGTGGCTGGCGCTGCACGGCTTCATCCGGACCATGTCGCGCATCGGCGCCCGGCGCGGCGACCCGCAGGCGATGCTGATCGCCGACCCGCGGGTGCGGGAGAACCCCGCCGCCTTCGCCGACGAATGGCGCCGCCGCGGCCCGATCATCCGCGCCCGCGCCGGGCTGCTGACCTTCGACCACGCCATCGCCAACGAGATCCTGCGCTCCGAGGACTTCCGGGTGCACTCCCAGGGCGGCACCCTGCCCCGGCCGCTGCAGTGGGTCAACCGGATGGCCCACCCCGGGCTGCTGCATCCGATCGAGCCGCCGTCGCTGCTGTCGATCGAACCGCCCGACCACACCCGGCTGCGCAAGCTGGTGTCGTCGGTGTTCACCGTGCGCGCGGTCGCCGCGCTGCGTGAACGCGTCCAGCAGACCGCCAACGAGCTGCTCGACACCCTGGCCGCCGAACAGGACGCCACCGACGGCGGGGTGGTCGACATCGTCGCCCGCTACTGCTCGCAGCTTCCGGTCTCGGTGATCAGCGACATCCTCGGGGTGCCGCACGAGGATCGGCCGCGCATCCTGCACTACGGCGAACTGGGTGCGCCCAGCCTCGACATCGGGCTGTCCTGGCAGGAGTACCTCGACGTCGAGACCGGGGTGGCCGGGTTCAACGCCTGGCTGGTCGACCACCTGCGCCGGCTGCGCGAACACCCCGGCGACGACCTGATGAGCCAGCTCATCGCGGCCTCCGATGCGGGCGCGGTGCTCTCCGAGCGGGAACTGCAGGCCACCGCGGGGCTGGTGCTGGCCGCCGGCTTCGAAACCACGGTCAACCTGCTGGGCAACGGCATCCGGATGCTGCTCGACGCGCCCCAGCACCTCGAGACGCTGGCCGACCGGCCGGAGCTGTGGCCGAACGCGGTCGAGGAGATCCTGCGGCTCGACCCGCCGGTGCAGATGACCGCGCGGGTCGCCGCCCGCGACGTCGAGGTGGCCGGCACCCGCATCGAACGCGGCGAGTTCATCGTGCTGCACCTGGCCGGCGCCAACCGCGACCCGAAGGTCTTCGACGACCCGCACACCTTCGACATCACCCGCGCCAACGCGGGCAAGCACCTGTCGTTCTCCGGCGGGCGGCACTTCTGCCTCGGGGCGGCGCTGGCCCGCGCCGAGGGCGAGGTCGGGCTGCGCACGTTCTTCGAGCGCTTCCCCGACGCCAGAGCGGCCGGCAGCGGGCAGCGCCGGCCGACCCGGGTGCTGCGGGGCTGGGCATCGCTCCCGATTGCCCTTGGAAAGGCGCGCACCGCTGTAGGTTCGTGACCGTGGACTTCCGTGCGGCCCTTCTCGACCAGACCAAGGCGTTCGGTGAACTGATCCGCGACGCAGACCCCGCCACCCCGGTACCGACCTGCGGGGAGTGGACCCTCAAACAACTGTTCCGTCACGTCGGGCGCGGAAACCGGTGGGCGGCACAGATCATCGCCGACCGGCGCAGCGAACCGCTGGATCCGCGCGAGGTGCGCGACGGCAGACCGCCGGACGACCAGGACGGGGCGATCGCCTGGCTCAACGGCGGCGCCCAGCAGATCATCATCGCCGTCGAACAGGTGGGCGCCGACGCGCGGGTGTGGACGTTCGTCGGCACCCGGCCCGCCGGCTGGTGGGTGCGCCGGCGCCTGCACGAGGTGCTGGTGCACACCGCCGACGCCGCGCTCGCCCTCGGCGCCGACTTCACGGCGGCGCCGGAGCTGGCCGCCGACGCGATCAGCGAGTGGATCGAGCTGATGGTGGTGCAGGCCGACCGGAAGAACCCCCCGCTGGCCCGCGGGCGTACCATTCATCTGCACGCCACCGAAGCGGGCCTGGGCCCCACCGGCGAGTGGACGATCCTCAACGACGACGACGGCCTGTCCTGGACTCACGAGCACGGCAAAGGCGATGTGGCGCTGCGCGGTCCGGCCGCCGACCTGTTGCTGGCCATCACCCGGCGCCGGCCGGTCGCCGAGACCGGCATCGAGATCTTCGGCGACACCGCGCTGTGGGACGCCTGGCTGGAGGCCACACCGTTCTGATGCGCGGCATCATCCTGGCCGGCGGATCGGGCACCCGGCTGCATCCGATCACGCTGGGGGTCAGCAAGCAGCTGGTCCCGGTCTACGACAAGCCGATGATCTACTACCCGCTGTCGACGCTGATGATGGCGGGGCTGCGCGACATCCAGGTGATCACCACCCGCGAGGACGCGCCGGCGTTCCACCGCCTGCTCGGCGACGGTTCGCAGTGGGGCATCAACCTCAGCTACGCGGTGCAGGAGCGGCCCGAGGGGCTGGCGCAGGCGTTCGTCATCGGCGCCGACCACATCGGCTCCGACTCGGTGGCACTGATCCTGGGCGACAACATCTTCTACGGCCCGGGCCTGGGCACCAGCCTGCAGCGCTTCCAGAACGTCGACGGCGGCGTGATCTTCGCCTACTGGGTGGCCAACCCGTCGGCCTACGGGGTGGTCGAGTTCGGTCCCGACGGCACCGCGCTGTCGCTGGAGGAGAAACCGGCCCGGCCCAAATCGCACTACGCGGTGCCGGGCCTGTACTTCTACGACAACGACGTCATCGAGATAGCCCGGTCGCTGCGGCCGTCGGCGCGCGGCGAGTACGAGATCACCGAGATCAACCAGACCTATCTGCGGCAGGGCCGGTTGCGGGTCGAGGTGCTGGCCCGCGGCACCGCGTGGCTGGACACCGGGACCTTCGACTCACTGCTGGACGCCGCCGACTACGTGCGCACCATCGAGCGGCGCCAGGGGCTGAAGATCTCGGTGCCCGAGGAGGTGGCCTGGCGGATGGGCTACATCGGCGACGACGAATTGGCCGCGCTCGCCCAGGGGCTGCTCAAGTCCGGCTACGGCAACTACCTGCTGGAGTTGCTCGAGGGCCGGTAGCTGTTCTTCCCCGCGAGTTCTTCCCGCGAGCAGACGCAAACACCCCCGATCTCGGCCCGTTTCGGGGGTCTACGCGTCTGCTCGGCGGGTGGATCCGCGCGGGGTGGCCAGGATCGTGGCGATGGCGGTGGTCAACGGCACCGACAGCGCCAGCGCGATCCCGCCGACCGCCGAGCGGGCGATCTCGATCGCTACGCTCTCGGTGGTCAGCACATCGGCCAGCGAGCGGTTGGCGACGCTGAACAACAGCAGCAGCGGCAGCGCACTGCCCGCGTAGGCCAACACCAGCGTGTAGACCGTGCTGGCGATGTGGTCGCGGCCCACCCGCATCGCGCCGACGAAGACCGCCCGCCGCGAACTGCCCTCGAGCTCGGCCAGTTCGAACACCGTCGACGCCTGGGTGACGGTGACGTCGTTGAGCACGCCCAGCGAACCGATGATGAATCCGGCCAGCAGCAGCCCGGTGATCGACACCCCGCCCAGATACGCGGCGACCTCGTTGTTCTGATCCTCCGACAGCCCGGTCAGGTGCGCGAGTTCGATTGCGGCCCACGACAACACCGCGGCCAGCAGCAACGACGTCAGCGTGCCGAGCAGCGCCGAGCTGGTGCGCAGGCTCACCCCGTGGGCCAGGTAGATCACCGCGTAGAGGATCGCGGCCGAACCCACCAGCGCCAACGGCACCGCGGGCGCGCCGTCCCGCAGCGCCGGCAGCAGGAACACCACCAGCACCACGAACGCGATCACGATCCCGATCAGCGCCCGCAGGCCCCGCCAGCGCGCCACCGCCACCACCACGACCGCGAACAGCGCGGCCAGCGCGATCAGCGGCCAGCCCCGTTCGTAGTCGTAGAACGCATAGCTGGTCACGCCGGCCTCGTCGACCTGGCGGATGATCCGGATATCGTCGCCGGCAACGAGATTCGGCTGTCCCGGGCCGCCGCTGAACTCCAGGACGGTGTCCGCCCCGCGATTGGGCCCGGAATCGATGCCGACCCGCACCAGCACGCATCGGCCCGCCTCGACCGGCGCCGGCGCCGGCTGCTGGGTCGTGGTCAACACCGCGCCGACCGACGGGCTGCCGCAGCCGGCCCGCTGGGTGGACAGCACGTGGCCGGCCTCGGTGGTCACCGCCCCGCCGGTGGCGTCCTGGAACGGCAGCGGAATCTCGGCGGCCCGCCCGCTGGGCCACAGCAGCACCGCGCCGGCCAGTACCGCCACCCCGATCGCGACGAGCAGGCCGACCACGATCCGGGCGGCCAGCGGCCCCACCGGTACCGGACCCGACATCGAGTGTGCGTGCGAATGCGTCACGGCACCAACCGTATTGCGGTGTGCAGCATCGCGATGTGCCGGGGCGCCCGGCTCACTGCCGATAGCTGACCAGGAAGTTGCCGAGCCGCTCGATCGCGTTGGCCAGGTCGCGCGCCCACGGCAGGGTGACGATCCGCAGATGGTCGGGGGTCGGCCAGTTGAAGCCGGTGCCCTGGGTGAGCAGGATCTTCTCCTGCAGCAGCAGATCCAGTACCAGCTGCTCGTCGTCGTGGATCTCGTACACCTCGGGATCCAGCCGCGGGAACACGTACAGCGCCCCCTGCGGTTTCACGCACGACACCCCGGGGATCTCGTTGAGCTTCTGCCAGGCCACATCCCGCTGCTCGAGCAGCCGACCGCCGGGTTTGGTCAGATCCTCGATGCTCTGGTGCCCGCCGAGTGCCACCTGAATCGCGTGTTGCGCAGGCACATTCGGGCACAACCGCATGTTGGCCAGCAGGGTGATGCCCTCGATGAAGCTGGTGGCGTGGTCCTTGGGGCCGGTGATGCACAACCAGCCGGACCGGTACCCGGCCACCCGGTAGGCCTTGGACAGGCCGTTGAACGTCAGGGTGAGCACATCGGGGGCGACGGCGGCCATATTGATGTGCTTGGCGTCGTCGTAGAGGATCTTGTCGTAGATCTCGTCGGCCAGCAGGATCAGCTGGTGCTGACGCGCCAATTCGGCGATCTGCTCGAGGATCTCGCGGCTGTAGACCGCGCCGGTGGGGTTGTTCGGGTTGATCACGACGATCGCCTTGGTGCGATCGGTGATCTTCGACTCCATGTCGGCGATGTCGGGGTTCCAGCCGTTGGTCTCGTCGCACAGGTAGTGCACCGGGGTGCCGCCGGCCAGCGAGGTGCAGGCGGTCCACAGCGGGTAGTCCGGGGCGGGGATGAGCACCTGGTCGCCGTTGTCCAGCAGCGCCTGCAGCACCATCTGGATCAGCTCGGACGCGCCGTTGCCCAGGTACACGTCGTCGACGTCGAAGCGGGGGAAGCCCTCGATGAGTTCGTAGCGCGTCACCACCGCCCGCCGGGCCGACAGAATGCCCTTGGAGTCCGAGTAGCCCTGCGCGTACGGCAGCGCCTGGATCATGTCGCGCATGATCACGTCGGGCGCCTCGAACCCGAACGGCGCCGGATTGCCGATGTTGAGCTTGAGGATCCGGTGCCCCTCGGCCTCCAGCCGTGCCGCGTGCTCGTGTACCGGCCCGCGGATCTCGTAGAGGACGTCCTGCAGCTTCGACGACTGCGTGAACGTCCGCTGCCGGGGCTGGCGTCCGGTCGAATGCAACGGCACGTGCTGGGTGGTCACGCCGACCATCGTCTCACCGCCGTCCACCGAATATCCAAAGCCGCAGGTCGCGGTTACTTGCGCTTACCCGGCGGGCGGGCACCCTTGGCGATGCCCAGACCCTTGACCTCCGGCTGCGGCTTCGGCTCGGGTGCCGACGTCCCGGTATCCGGAGCCGGTGCCTGCGGTGCGCTCTCACCCGACGACTCCGCTTGCTGGGCGGCCGGGGCCTCGGCGGCGGGAGCAGCGGGCTTCTTCTTGGCGCCCGGACGGCGCGCGCCGGGGGCGATGCCCAGGCCCTTGGGTTCGGGCTTGGCCTCGGTGGTCGGCGCCTCGGCCGTGGTCCCGGCGGCGGGGGCGGCCGGGGCCTCGGCGGCGGGAGCAGCGGGCTTCTTCTTGGCGCCCGGACGGCGCGCACCGGCCGCGATGCCCAGCCCCTTGGGTTCGGGCTTGGCCTCGGTGGTCGGCGCCTCGGCCGTGGTCCCGGCGGCCGGGGCGGTCGGGGTCTCGGCGGCTGGGGCGGCGGGCTTCTTCTTGGCGCCCGGACGCTTGGCCGTGCCGGCGATGCCCAGCCCGGTGACCGGCTTCGCCGCGCCCGCGGCCGGCTTGGCCGCCGCCGGCTTCTGCTCGACGGTCGCCGGTTCCGTGGCCGTGGTCGGCGCCTCGGCCGTGGCCGGCGCCGCCGCAGGAGCCGCCGCAGCCGCCTTGGCCGCGCGTTCCTCGGCCTCCTTGGCCGCCGTGCCCTTCTCGGGCAGCTTGACGCTGCTCTTGTCCAGCGCGCCGAGCAGCAGCTGGGCGACGTCGAGCACCTCGGCCTTCTCCACCTGCCGGGCCGCCGACACCTCGTCGACACCGTCGGTGATCATCACCCGGCAGAACGGGCAGCCGGTCGCGATCGTCGTCGCGGTGTCCATCGCCTCCTCGGTGCGCTCGGTGTTGACGCGCTTGCCGATGTGCTCTTCCATCCACATCCGCGCACCACCGGCGCCGCAGCACAGGCCGCGGTCGGCGTGCCGCGGCATCTCGGTGAGCTTGGCGCCCGAGGCACCGATCAGCTCACGCGGAGCGGTGTACTCCTTGTTGTGCCGGCCCAGGTAGCACGGGTCGTGGTAGGTGATGTCGAGTCCGCGGCTGGAGGCGTCGGTCGGCTTGACCGGGATCAGCTTCTTGTCGCGCACCAGCCGGTTCAGCAGCTGGGTGTGGTGCAGCACCGTGTAATTGCCGCCGACCTGCGGGTATTCGCGGCCGAGCGTGTTGAAGCAGTGCGGGCAGGTGACCACGATCTTGCGGTCCACCCGCTCCACGCCTTCGAACACGTCGTTGAGCGTCTCGACGTTCTGGGCGGCCAGCTGCTGGAACAGGAACTCGTTGCCGGAGCGGCGGGCCGAGTCGCCGGTGCAGGTCTCGCCCTCGCCGAGCACCAGGAACTTCACCCCGGCGATGGCGAGCAGTTCGGCGACCGCCTTGGTGGTCTTCTTGGCGCGGTCCTCGTAGGCGCCGGCGCAGCCGACCCAGAACAGGTACTCGAAGCCCTCGAACGAGTCGACGTCCTTGCCGTAGACCGGAACGTCGAAGTCGACCTCGTCGATCCAGTTGGTGCGGTCCTTGGCGTTCTGGCCCCAGGGGTTGCCCTTGGTCTCCAGGTTCTTGTAGAGCACGCCGAGCTCGGCGGGGAACTCGGACTCCATCATCACCTGGTAGCGGCGCATGTCGACGATGTGGTCGATGTGCTCGATGTCCACCGGGCACTGCTCCACACAGGCGCCGCAGGTGGTGCAGGACCACAGCACATCCGGATCGATCACACCGCCCTGTTCGGCGGTGCCGACCAGCGGGCGCAGCGCCTGCTCGGGGCCGGAGCCCTCGATACGGGCGAAACCGTCCTCCGGCACACCGTGCCCGCGCAGCTTGTCACCGAGCGCGGCGAAGTCGACCGAACCCTCCTCCGGGCGCGGCTTGCCCTCGATGATGTAGGGCGCCTTCGCGAACAGGTGGTCGCGAAGGTTCATGATCACCAGCTTCGGCGACAGCGGCTTGCCGGTGTTCCACGCCGGGCACTGCGACTGGCAGCGGCCGCACTCGGTGCAGGTGGTGAAGTCCAGGTAGGCCTTCCAGGTGAAGTCCTCGATCTTGCCCTTGCCGAGCACGGCGTCCTCGGCCGGATCCTCGAAGTTGACCGGCTCGCCGTTGTGCTCCACCGGCAGCAGCGGACCCAGCGCGTTGGGCATCCGCTTGAAGGTGACGTTGATCGGGGCCAGGCCGATGTGCAGGTGCTTGGAGTGCAGCACGATCAGCAGGAAGATCAGCATGACCGCGATGTGGCCGAGCAGCGCCAGCGTCTCGATCCACTCGTTGGCGGGCTGACCCAGCGGAGCCAGCACCCACCCCATGAAGTGCGAGAAGAACGCGGCCTTGCCGTACGGCAGCGCGCCGGTGTTCACCGCCGCACCCCGGACCAGGGCGTAGGTCCAGATGACGTTGAAGATCATGAACAGGATCACCCAGGCGCCGCCCAGGTGCGAGCCGTAGAAGCGGGAGCTGCGGCCGACCTTCTTCGGTTCGCGCAGCACGCGGATGATCGCGAAGGTGATGATGCCCACCAGCACCGCGACGGCGAAGAAGTCCTGCAGGAACCCGAGCACGCCCCACCTGCCGATGATCGGGATGTGGAAGTCGTGGTCGAAGATCAGCCCGTAGGCCTCCAGGTAGACCGACGCCAGGATGAAGAAGCCCCACATCGTGAAGAAGTGGGCGAGGCCGGGGATGGACCAGCGCAGCAGCCGGGTCTGCCCGAACACCTCCTCGATCTGGGTCTTGATGCGGGTGCCGAGGTGGTCCTTACGGTTGTTCTCCGGGCTGGTCTTGGCCCCGGAGCGGATCAGTTTGACCAGCCACAGCACGCGTTTTGCGGCGAACACGAGAACGATCGCCGTCAGCCCGAGCCCGACGATCTGTCTGAGCAGCATCTGGTCCACCGCGTGCCTCCCGAAGTCTGTGATTACCGACCGGTAACTTCCGCTATGTTACTAACGAGTAACTTGTGCTCGACTGCCAGGTCATAGTCGCACCCCGCGGGAAAACCCCGCTACGAAGGTTCCCCTAACCTGACCTTGTAAGAACGTCGCGGTCCCTTTCTCAGCCTTCGGGCGCCAGCAGCGCCCGCAGCATCGACAGCAACTCCGACCGCGACTCGGCCCCCAGCCGGCGGCGGATCCGTGCGACGTGATGTTCGACCGTCTTGGCGGAGATGAACAGCTGATTGCCGATGTCGCGGTAGGGCATACCGAGCAGCAACAGCTCGGCGACCTCGCGTTCCCGGTCGCTCAACCGCGCGGCGGCCGGCCGGGCGGGCGCGGCGGTGCCGGCCCGGGCCGGGCTCGCGGCCGCTCCCGGGGCGGCGGGTGGGGTGTCGGGAACGTCATCGAGACCGTCGTCGACCGCCGACGCCTGTTTGAGGTCGCGGGCCAGCTGCAGCATCGCCCCGGACACCCGCCCGTCGGAGGTCTGCAGCGCGGCCTGGCCGGCCAGCCGGGTGGCGTCCCAGGTCAGGCCGAACTGGGCCAGCGTGCGCGCGGCGGCGGTGACGTCCTCGACGTCGACATGGTTGGCCAGCACCCGCAGCCAGGTGCGCCCGGCGTGGGCGAGCGCGCGGGCGAACGCGTTGTCGGCGGCCGCCGCGGTCAGCGCCTGCCCGTGCGGGGCCACCGCCTCGGGGGAGTTGGCCAGGATCCCGGCGTGCACCCCGGCCCAGTGCAGCGGCAACGACCACAGGGTGGGCCGGCCGAGGGCGTCGAGCAGCCCGAACGCCTCGTCGAGCGCATGGCGCACCCGGTCCAACTGCCCGAGCCGGGCCGCCGCCACCCACAGCTCGCCCAGCGGCAGCAGGCTGAACAGGTCGACCGAGCACTCCGCCAGCACCTCCATCGCCGCGTACCAATGCCGCTGCAACGCACCCGTGTCGCCGCTGCGGCGGGCGATCGCGGTCTGCAACGCGGCCGCCCACAACGCATCCCGGCGGTGCAGGGTCGCGCCGGAGGTGGCCGCGGCGACGTCGGCGCCGGCGGCGGGCAACTGACCGTCGAGCATGCGCACCCAGCCCAGTAGCAGCCGGTGCCGGCGGGTCACGAACGGGGTTTCGCGCCCGCCGTCGCCGCCCGGGCCGGCCCGCACCGCGCGGCTGATCACGCTGCGCGCCCGCACCGGGTCCCCGGCGTGCAGCGCGGCCAGCGTCACCAGGGCCGCCGGGGTGTCCGGGGCGACGCGGCGAACCGGCGTATCGGTGCTCAGCGCCTGCCCCAGCCGCGTCACCGCCGCCGGGTAGCCCTCGTCCAGAGAGGCCAGCAGCCCCTCGGCCAGGCTGCGGGCCGCCCGCGCGGCCGACGTCGGAGGTCCGGCGGACTCGCCGGTCAGCGTGGCGCGCGCGGCGGCCGCATCCCCGGCGGCCACCAGCACCACCGCGCCGGCGGAGTTGACGAACGCGTCCGGACACGGCCCTAGCCAGCGGTACAGCTCCGCCGCCTGCGCGACGCTGCCGTCGTGGACGGCCACGCTGGCGGCGATGCGCACCGCCGCGGCGCGTTCGGCGGGGTCGTCGGAACCCAACAGGTCGTCGGCGATGCGGCCGGCCGCCGCGCAGTCGCCGGTCAGCGCCAGCGCATCGGCCAGCCGGGAGTCGGCCCGGGTGGCGCCGGCGTCCACCGCGGCGCGGTAAAGTGTTGCCGCCCTTGCGGGTTGGTTCTCGAACCGGGACGCCAGCTCGACCAGCGCGGCCGCCAGCCGGTCGTCACGCAGCCCGTGCCGGGCCAGCCGCACCGCCAGATCCGCTGACAGCGTGCCGGATTCGGTCTGTGACGCCAGCAGCGCGATCTCGATGTCGTGATGGCGGGCCACGCCCACGATCTGCGCGACCGCCGCATGCACGGCCCGCAGGAACGCCGGGTCGTGGGCGGGGTCGGCCAACCCGCCCGCGCGGGCGGTGTCGACCAGGGCCGCCGCCCGGTCGGTGTCGACGCGCAGGGCCGCGGCGACGTCGTCGGCGCCCAACTCCGGGCTCAGCGAGGTCAGCAGCAGGGTGTCGAGCACCGCCTGGTCCATCCGGCGCAACCGCTCCATCAGCGCGAACCGGGCGGCGTCGGTGGCCGCGGTCCAGTCGTCCTGGCCGGCGAGGGCGTCCAGCGCCGGATAGAGCAAGAACGGCAGCCCGGCGGTCGCCGCCAACAACGACCGCACCAACTCCGACTGCGGTGTGCCGCCGAGAGTTCCGGCGACGACGCGGGACACCTCGGCGGGGGAGAGGGCGCGCAGCCGCACGATCGGGTTCTCCCGCTCCAGCGCGGTAGTCAACGCCCGCAACGACTTTCGGTGCGCCACCGGTTCGGCGGCCACCACCAGGGTCGCGGGGCAGGCGGTCACCCGCTCGACGAGCCGGCCCAGTTCGTCGTCGTTGAGCAGATGCGCGTCGTCGATCACCACCGCCGCGGCCGGATCGTCGCCGGGCTGCGGCGGGTGGGTCAGCACCGTCACCCCGGCCGCGCGCAGCGCACCGCGCACCGCGCTCAGCGCCGAGCTCTTGCCGGTGCCCACCCCGCCGGACACCAGCAGCTTGACCGGCGTCGTCGGGGTGGCGGTCAGCGCGGCGACGGCGTCATGGGCCGCCGGCGGAATGGCCGAACCGGGTCCCGGCGCCGACTTCGCCATGGCTCACGACTCGCCGGTGTCGTCCTGCGGTTCGCTGTCCGGGACGGTCGGCGTGTCCGGCGGCGCCGACGACGTACTGGGGGTCGACGGCTGGGTCGCGGTCGTCGTGGGGGTCGACGTCGTGGTGCTGGTCGTGGTCGTGGTGGTGGTCGTCGTGGTGGTCGTGGTGGTCGTCGTGGTCGTGGTGGTGGTCGGCGACGTGGTGGTCGTGGTGGTGGCCGACGAGCTGGTCGTCTCCGGCGGCGGAGGAGGCGGGAGCACCGTGGTGCTCGGCCGCCCGTCCGAGCCGGTGACGGTGACCGTCTGCGGGGTGGGCGGCGGCCCCTCCGGCGGGGGCCCGGTCTCGACGGTGGTGGCCGTCTCGGTCACCGGGGAGGTGCTGCCGCTGGAGCTGGTGAGGGTGTAGGTCAGCCCCCCGATGGCCAGCAGCGCCGCGGCTGCCGCCGCCCCGAACAGCACCACCGGCCGCTTGTAGAACGGCAGCGGTTCGGGTTCGGCCGGGGGCGCCTCCTCCTCGTGGCTGAACTGCATCGCGGGGCGGGCGCCCGTCTGGTCGAAGGTGTAGTCCTCGCCGGTGTAGGGCACCGGCTCCTCCTGGCTGTCGTCCTGCGACCAGGCCAGCGCCCGGAACGTCGACGACTGCGCATCGTCGCCGGCCGCACCGGTCGCCCACGCGGACGGCGCCATCGAGGTGGGCACATCGGCCGCCGGCGCCAGCCCGGTGGCGGCCTCGGCGCTGTCGGCGAGCAGCGCCGCCCCGGCGGCCACGTTCAGCTGCGCCTGCGGGGTGGTGACCACCGGTGCGCGCAGCCGCGTCGACAGCTGCTGGGTGATCAGCGGGATGTTCGCGCCCCCGCCCACGGTCGCCACCGCCGACACGGCCGACGGCGCGATGTTGTTGCGTCGCAACGTCTCATCGACCGCGGCGAGCAGACCCTCCAGCGGTTCGGAGATGAGCTGCTCCAGCTCGTTGCGGGTCACCCGCACGTCGGTGGTGATGCCGGGCAGTTCGGCGTGCACCATCGCGGTGGTCTCCGCCGACAGCCGTTCCTTGGCCAGCCGGCACTCGTTGCGCAGCCGCGCCAGCGATCCCACCGCCGCGGTGCTGCCCGGATCGGTCTGGTGGGCCTGCGCGATCCCGGCTAGGACGTGGTTGAGCAGGGCCTGATCGATCTGGTCGCCGGAGAAGTCGGCGTAGCGCACGGTCTGGCCGATGGGGTCGAGGTTCGAGCCCGCGTCGGCCAGCGTGATGCTGGTGCCGCTGCCGCCGAAGTCGCACAGCACGATCACCCCGCTGGTCGGCAGGCCCGGTGCGGCCTGCAGCGCCGACAGGGCCGCCGTCGAGTCCGGCACGATCGCCGGTGGAAGCCCGGCCGGAGAGAGTTCCGGCTTGGCGCGCAACGCGTTTCGCAGCGCCTCGACAGTGGCCGGTCCCCAGTGCGCGGGTACCGCGACCGCGATCGGGGTCCCGCCGCCGACGGTGCGCGCCATCGCGGCGAGCGCCTCGGCCAGCACGTCCTCGCCGCGGTGTGCCGAACCGTCGGCGGCCACCAGCGGCACCGGGTCCCCGACCCGCTCGACGAAACCGGTGAGCACGGTCCCCGGTCTGTCGAGGTTCGGGTTCTCCGACGGAACCCCCACCTCGGCGGGGCGATCGTCGAACAGGGTCAGCACCGACCGGCGCAGCACCGGGGGGCGACCGATCCGGGCCGCCACCAGGTTGGTCATCCCTATGGACAACCCGAGAGAGTCGCTCATCTCCACCTCTGCGAATGGGCTTGCGGATCGGGCACCGGCCTGCGGACCGGTCGGGGCGTCGGGGCCGACCCTCACGATAACGGCAGCACGGCCCGATCACCCGGATTGCCCCTAAATTCCCCTAACGCGGCGCAATCCCCTAATGCGAAGTCCCCTAATGGGTGGGGTCGGGGAGGTGGTATTCGCACCGATTCGAGGGCCGGTACCCGCCGATAGCATCGGGGCCGGATTCACGAGAGGAGGGCGTTGCATGGCCAACGAGCTGCTGGACTTCGTCATGTCGCTGGTGCGCGACCCCGAGGCGGCAGCCCGGTTCGCCGCTGACCCGGACCAGGCCCTGGTGGACGCCAACCTGACGAACGTGACCGTTGCCGACGTCAACAACCTGATCCCGGTGGTGGCCGACTCGTTGTCGGTGGCCGCGTCCGGTGGTCTGCCCGGGGCGGATCCGGGCGCCAATGTGTGGGCCAGCGGTGCGGCCACGGCGGCGTTCGACGCCTTCGACGCCGAGCTGCCGGTCCCCGGCGACGACGGCGGGGTGATCGCCGACGTGGTGCAGGCGGCCGGCACGATCCTCGACTCGGCGACCGGCGAGTCGGCCGGCGGCCCGGACACCCTGGTGGACACCGGGGTGCCCGATGTCGTCATCGACGACCCGGCGGTCGACGATCCGGTGTTCGGCCCGTCCGCCGACGATCGGGTCATCGAGGTGGCCGACCTCGGCTTCGACGACCCGAACGACTCCGGCCTGGACTTCATCTGACAGTCAGATCACCACACCGACTGCGCGGCCCGCGGGCCGCGCAGTCGTCGTTTTCGCAGGTCTTTCGCCCACCGGCGCGACACCCTCGCACCCACCCCCTAATAACCCCCTAATCCCCTAATGGGGCCCCATGTGCAACCCCTAGGTGGGCTCGGTCAGAGAGGGGTTTCGACCCCGTTTTGCGGGGTGTTGCGCGGCCCTACCGTGATGACCAGATCGCCGGAAGACCGGCGGCAGGAACCGATAACCCACAGCACACACCCGGAAGGACCGAAGAACAATGACCAACGTCATCGACTGGATTCTCAGCCTGTTCCGCGATCCGGTGAAGGCCCAGGCGTTCATCGCCGACCCGGGCCGGGCCATGCAGAGCGCCGGCATCACCAACCTGACCACCGCCCAGGTGCAGAGCGTGGCCGCGTCGGTCGCGCCGGCCGCGGTCGTCAAGGGCGGCGGCGACCCCGTCGTCGGGCTGCAGCAGGCCGTCGCGCAGACCCACGGCATCGCGTTCGCCCCGCAGCGGCAGACCGAGGCGTTCTCGAACAACGACACCCTCAGCCACAACGACACCCGCTTCCTGAGCCCGGAGACCAACACGGCCACCTTCGCCGGCCAGGACGTCCAGCAGGGCGGGGTCAACGTCGGGTTGGACTTCGGTGACATCACCTTCGGCAACAAGACCACCAACACCGCCACCGAGGGCGCGGTGATCAACACCGGCAACGCCGGCGACATCGACACCACCCACGTCGACGGGGACGGCAATGTGGTCGGCGACGGCAACGAGAACGTCAACACCGGCGACATCAAGGACTCCAACGTCAACATCGGCGGCCTGAACAACAAGATCGACGACCGTGGCGACATCACCGCCGGCGGCGACGTGATCAAGGACAACAAGGGACCGGTGGTCAACGACGTCGACATGAGCGGCGGTGACGGCGGCAGCGCCCGCGGCGGTGACGGCCCCGGTGGCCTGATCGGTGTCGGCAAGGGCGGCGACGCCACGGCCGGCTCCGGTGGCTCGGGCGGGGTGCTGGTCATCAGCGACAACAGCCACACCCACAACGAGGTCGACGGCAACATGACCACCGTCGGCGACGTCCACGGCGACCTGTCCGGGTCCGTCACGGGCGGCTACAACAAGGAGGACAACTCGGTCGACAACTCCGTCAACGACAGCTTCAACCAGGACAACCGGGTGACGGACAGCTTCAACACCGACAACCGGGACTACTCGGAGCACGACCAGGTGTCGGTCAACACCGAGGTGAGCCTCTGGTGACCGAGTGACCGGAGCTGGCGGGGATCAACTCCGATCCCCGCCAGCTTTCGCATCTACGGTTGACATCGCACCGCGCAGACGAGGACCCCATGACACAGCCCAGCGACGTCGAGAAGAAGTACCTGGCCGATCCGGTCAAGGTGATGCTCGAGCTGATCGAGCACACCAGCCGGATCGCCGAGACCAACGACCGTGGTGACCTCGTCGACCGGCTGGCCCGGGCCAAGGCCCGGCTCACCGACCCGCAGATCCGGGTGGTCATCGCCGGCCAGCTCAAACAGGGCAAGAGCCACCTGCTCAACTCGCTGCTGAACATGCCGGTCGCCCGGGTCGGCGACGACGAGAGCACCGTGCTGCCGACGGTGGTGACCTACGGCGAGAACCCGTCCGCGCAGCTGATCGTCGCCAACCCGGACGGCGAGGAACCGGACGCCGTCCCGATCCCGATGTCGGAGCTGGTCAACGACCTGCGGCACGCCCCGCAGGCCGGCGGCCGCAAGGTGCTGCGGGTGGAGGTCACCGCCTCGGGGCCGCTGCTGCAGAAGGGGCTGGCGTTCATCGACACCCCCGGGGTCGGCGGGCACGGCCAACCCCATCTGTCGGCCACGCTGGGGCTGCTGCCCGACGCCGACGCGGTGCTGATGTGCAGCGACACCAGCCAGGAGTTCACCGAACCCGAACTGACCTTCATCCGCCAGGCGGTCGAGATCTGCCCGGTGGCGGCGATCATCGCCACCAAGACCGACCTGTACCCGTTCTGGCGCCAGATCGTCGAGACCAACAGGGCGCACCTGCAGCGCGCCGGGCTGGACATCCCGATCATCCCGGCGTCGTCGGTGCTGCGCAGCCACGCCCTGCAGCTCAACGACAAGGAGCTCAACGAGGAATCCAACTTCCCGGCCATCGTCCGCTTCCTCACCCAGGAGGTGCTGGTCCGCCAGAACGACCGGATCCGCGATTTCGTGCTTGCCGAAATCCGTTCCGCCGCAGAGCATCTGAAGCTGGCGCTGGACAGCGAGCTGGCCGCGATCAACGACCCGGAGGCGCAGGAACGGCTCAAGGAGGATCTGGAGCGGCGAAAGGCCGAGGCGCAGGACGCGCTGCAGCAGACCGCGCTGTGGCAGCAGGTGCTCAACGACGGCATCTCCGATCTGACGGCCGACATCGACCACGACCTGCGCGCCCGGTTCCGGGTAATCACCCAGCACATCGAGAAGGTGATCGACAGCTGTGACCCGACCCGGCACTGGGCCGAGATCGGCAACGAACTCGAGGAGGCCGTCGCCACCGCGGTCGGGGACAACTTCGTCTGGGCCTACCAGCGGGCGCAGGTGCTCGCCGAGGAGGTGGCCCGCACCTTCACCGAGGCCGGCCTGGACGCGATCGAGATGCCGCGCATCGACCCGCGCCAGTTCGGCGCCAGCCTCGGCGAGGTCAAATCGCTGGGCAGCCTGGAGGCCAAACCGATCGGCAAGGGCCGCAAGCTGTCCATCGGGTTGCAGGGCTCCTACGGCGGCGTGCTGATGTTCGGCATGATGACCTCGTTCGCCGGGCTGGGCATGTTCAACCCGATCTCGATCGGCGCGGGCCTGCTGATGGGCCGCAGCGCCTACCGGGAGAACATCGACAACCGGATGTCGCGGGTGCGCAACGAGGCCAAGCTCAACGCCCGGCGGTTCGTCGACGACGTCCAGTTCGTGGTGAGCAAGGAGTCCCGCGACCGGCTCAAGGGCATCCAGCGCCAGCTGCGCGACCACTACCGGGCCATCGCCAACCAGGCCACCCGCTCGCTCAACGAGTCGCTGCAGGCCACCCTCGCCGCGGCCAAGATGGCCGAGGACGAACGCAACGCCCGGGTCCGCGAGCTCGAACGCCGGCTCGACATCCTGCGCCAGGTCATCGAGCACACCACCCGGATGAGCGAGCTGCAGGCGCGCAACGCGCTGCAACCCGGCCGGACCCCGGCCGGTCAGGCTGCTCCGGCACCTCGGGGCGGGGCCGGACGCACCTAACCTCGGCCGCACCGCGGTAACGCGCCTACGCTGACACTCGGTTCAACAACCGAGTACGGGAGGACGGCCGAGGTAGCCCCAGATGAGCACGAGTGACCATGTGCGCGCGATCCTGGGCGCCACCATTCGCGCGTACCGGGCCGATCCGGCGTACCGGAACCGCCCCGATGTGCACCACGGGCTCGAGCTCATCGGCCGCCGGCTCAACGAGCCGATCCGCATCGCGTTGGCCGGAACCCTCAAGGCGGGCAAGTCGACGCTGGTGAACGCCCTGGTCGGCGAGGAGATCGCACCGACCGACGCGACCGAGGCGACCCGCATCGTCACCTGGTTCCGGCACGGGCCGGTGCCCAAGGTCACCGCCAACCACCGCGACGGGCGCCGTTCGAATGTGCCGATCGGCCGCAACGGCGGCCTGACGTTCGACTTCGCCGATCTGGACGCCGACGACATCGTCGACCTGGAGGTCGAATGGCCGGCGCCCGAGCTCGTCAACGCCACCATCATCGACACCCCGGGCACGTCGTCGCTGTCGCGCGACGTCTCCGAACGCACCCTGCGGCTGCTGGTTCCCGGCGACGGGGTGCCGCGGGTGGACGCGGTGGTGTTCCTGCTGCGGACCCTCAACGCCGCCGACATCGCGCTGCTCAAGCAGATCGGTGAACTGGTCGGCGGATCGGCCGGGGCGCTCGGGGTGATCGGCGTGGCGTCGCGGGCCGACGAGATCGGCGCGGGCCGCATCGACGCGATGCTGTCCGCCAAGGACGTGGCGACCCGGTTCACCCGCGAGCTCGAGCAGACCGGGATCTGCCAGGCGGTGGTGCCGGTGTCGGGGCTGCTCGCGCTGACCGCGCGCACGCTGCGCCAGTCCGAGTTCGTGGCGCTGGAGAAACTGGCCGGCGTCGACCCGGTCGAACTGCACAAGGCGATGCTGTCGGCCGACCGGTTCGTCCGCGAGGACAGCACCCTGCCGGTGGACGCGCCGACCCGGGCGGCGCTGCTGAACCGGTTCGGCATGTTCGGCATCCGGATCGCGATCGCGGTGCTGCGCGCCGGGGTGAACGATTCGGTGGCGCTGGCCGACGAGCTGCTCGAGCGCAGCGGGCTGGTGGCCCTGCGCGATGTGATCGACCAGCAGTTCGCGCAGCGCTCCGATCTGCTCAAGGCGCACACCGCGCTGGTGTCGCTGCGCCGGTTCGTGCAGAACTACCCGATCTACGCCACCCCGCGGATCATCGCCGACATCGACCCGCTGCTGGCCGACACCCACGCCTTCGAGGAGCTGCGGCTGCTCAGCCAGTTGCGTTCGCGGCCGACGACATTGAACGAAGACGAGATGGCCTCACTGCGCCGCATCATCGGCGGTTCGGGCACCGACGCGGCCAGCCGGCTCGGTCTGGGACCGGAGGCGCCCTACGACGGGCCGCGGGCGGCGTTCGCCGCCGCCCAGCGCTGGCGCCGGCGCGCCGAACACCCGCTCAACGATCCGTTCACCACCCGGGCCTGCCGGGCCGCGGCCCGCAGCGCCGAGGCGCTGGTCGCCGAGTTCGCCGCGCGCAACCGCACCTTCTAGCGCGGCCTGCGGCCGGCGATCACGGCTGTTCCTCGACCGTCGTGGTCTCGGTGGCCGTCGTGGTCTCGGTGGTCGTCTCGGTCGTGGTCTCGGTGGCCGTGGTGGTCTCGGTGGCCGTGGTGGTCTCGGTCGGCACCGTGGTGGTCGCCGTGGTTGTCGGCGTGGTCACCGGCGCCGTGGTGGTCGCCGTGACGGTCTGGGTCACCGTGCGTGTCGGTGTGGTGGCCGGCGGCGGGGCCACCGCGCGGGAGGTGGTGGTCAGCGGGGTCAGCGACGGCTCGCCGGTGGTGGGTTCGTCGCCGGCCACCAGCCGCACCAGCCCGTAGACGACCAGCGCGACCAGCAGCGCGCCGACGGCACCGAACGCCACCAGCGCCGCGGGTTTGCGGTACCAGGGCTGCTCGGGGTCCTGCTGGTATCCCTGCCCGTAACCCGGGTCCCCGTAGGGCTGGCCCTGCGTCTGGTCGTAGCCCTGACCCGGATCGCCGTAGCCGCCGTAGGCGGTCGGTGCGTCGTCGGGATATTCCGGGTCGTCTCCTGAGCCGTAACGCGCCACGGCCACTGATAGTAGGCGCTCAGTGGAACGGATTGAGGTTGCGCGTCACATTCGTCCGGGGTGTCCGGCGCGTCGTCGGAGCCCGGTCGTCGTCGCGGCGTTCGCGTTCGGTGATGCGCTCGGTGCCCTCGTCCGGTGTGGCGGCGGTGGTGCCGGGTTGATCGTCGGTCGGGGACTCCGGCGAGGCGGACGGCAGATCGATGTCGGTGGTCTCGATCGGTCGGGTGGTGGTGATCGTCGCGGTTGTGGTGGCCGCCGCGGACGGGCGCTCCGACATGGCCGGGTCGGTGAACCGCAGCGGCGGCGGGGCGGGGTCGTCGGCGCGCACCAGCGTGGTGACCAGCAGCGCCCCGAGACCGATCACGACCAGGGCGAGCAGGCTGGCGCCGACGACCGGGCCGGTGCGGTTGTGCCACGGCTGCGTCGGCGCGCTGTCCGGTTCGTCGAAGTGCGGCCGCGCCACGCCCACAGATGCTAAGCGCGGCCGCCCCGGCTCGCCTGTTCAGCGAAGTTGCGGGATCACCTCGCCGGCGAAGAACTCCAGGTGCGCCAGATCGGACATGTCGAGAACCTGGAGGTACACGCGCTGCACCCCGGCCTCGATGAACGGGCCGAGCCGGTCGACGATCTCGGCCGGGGTACCGACGACCGGGGAGTTGCTGCGCAGCTCGTCGACCTCCCGGCCGATCGCCGCGGCGCGGCGCGCGATCTCGGCCTCGTCCCGGCCGGCGCACACCACGAACGCCGCCGAATAGGTCATCGAGTCGGCCGGCCGGCCGGCGTCCGCCACCGCCGCGGCCACCCGCTCGTACTGCGTCTTGAGGGTGTCGAGCCGCACGAACGGAACGTTGAACTCGCTGGCGTACCTGGCGGCCAGCGCCGGGGTGCGCTTGGCGCCCAGGCCGCCGACGACGACCGGCGGGTGCGGCACCTGCAGCGGCTTCGGCAGGCCCGGGGAGTCGACCACGGTGTAGTACTTGCCGGCGAAGTCGAACTTCTCCCCGTGCGGCGTGGTCCACAGCCCGGTGATGATCTCCAGCTGTTCGGCCAGCCGCTCGAACCGTTCGGCCGTGTCCGGGAACGGGATCGCATACGCCTGGTGCTCGGGCTCGAACCAGCCTGCGCCCAGGCCGAATTCGACCCGGCCATCGCTCATCTCGTCGACCTGCGCCACCGCGATCGCCAGCGGTCCGGGGTAGCGGAACGTCGCCGAGGTGACCAGGGTGCCGAGCCGGATCGAGCTGGTCTCGCGCGCGATACCCGCCAACGTCACCCAGGAGTCGGTCGGGCCCGGCAGGCCGTCGCCGCTCATCGCCAGGTAGTGGTCGGAGCGGAAGAACGCCGAGTAGCCGAGCTGTTCGGCAGCTCGGGCGACGGCCAGCTGATCGGCGTAGGTGGCGCCCTGTTGCGGTTCGACGAAAACCCGGAAGTCGACGTGTCCAGTCACGACAGTCAGATTAGTGAAGGCCGTGCGAAATGCCCTGCCGACGGCTGGTGCTCACAGCCCCCGGCGGGCGGCGCACACCGCCTTCGCGGTCTCGGCGTCGGAGAACGTCAGCCGGAACTCGTCCCGACCGGCCATGAACAGGGTGAGCTCACCCACGTCGCCGGTGACGGTCAGCTCCGGGCCGCGGCCGACGTCGGCCACCGTCCGGCCGTCGGGGGTGCGCAGGACCACCCGCGCCGGTGCCCGGCCCAGCGTCAGCCGGGCCATCGCCGCCAGTGGCCGGCGCAGCCGCCGGGCGGTGTCGTCGTCGAGCGGGCGGGGCTCCCAGCCCGGCCGGGCGCGCCGAACATCCTCGTGGTGGATGAACATCTCGCCCGTGTTCGCCACCGGGTCGAGCAGCTTGAACGGTGAGTACAGCGGTGGGCCGGAGGCCACCCGGTCCAGCAGTTCGTCCCAGTCGGTGGACGTCGCGACCCGGCGCTGCACCCGGTCGGTGTAGCCGGCCAGCAGCGGCAGCAGGATCCCCGGCGCGGCATCCGGCCGGCGTTCGCGCACCACCAGATGCGCGGCGAGGTCGCGGGTGGTCCAGCCCGCGCACAGGGTCGGGGCGTCCGGTCCGACGGCACGCATGGTCTGCACCAGGGCGGCGCGTTCCCGCTGGGCTGGGGTCATGTCCCCACGCTAGCCCCCGGCAATGCCCGAAGGTCGCCGACCCGGAGTCCTTTCGCCCCTACCGGCCGAGGACGCCTTCCGCCTAAACCTCATTGGTGAGCCCTAAACCTCAGCCCTGAACCTCATTGATGAGCAACGACCGGAACGACCCGGGTCGTCTGGCGTCGCCGTGCCAGGCTTGATGACACACGACCCGCGAGCGAGGGGACCGATGGACACCGCAACCGCGACCGCACGCCGCCCCGGACCGCCCGCTCAGCCCGAACCGCGCTGGCATGTCATGACGCCGCAGGAGGTGCTCGACCGGCTCGGGGTCGGGCCCGGCGGGCTCACCGACGACGAGGTGCGCCGGCGCCGGGAACGCTACGGCCGCAACACCCTTCCCGCGGCGCAGCGGCGGCATCCGATCGTGCGGTTCCTGCGCCAGTTCCACGACGTGTTGATCTACGTGCTGTCCGCGGCGGCGGTCGTCACCGCGATCCTGCAGCACTGGGTGGACACCGTGGTGCTGGCCGCGGCGGTGATCGTCAACGTGATCATCGCGTTCATCCAGGAGGGCAAGGCCGAGGCGGCGATGGACGCCATCCGGGCCATGTTGTCCCCGCACGCCACCGTCCTTCGCAACGGGGTGCCGGTCGAGGTCGACGCCGCCGACGTGGTGCCCGGCGATGTGGTGCGGCTGGCCTCCGGGGACCGGGTGCCCGCCGATCTGCGGCTGCTGACCGTCGACGGGCTGCGCATCGAGGAGGCCGCGCTGACCGGCGAGTCCGTGCCGGTCGACAAGTCCACCGCCGCCGTCGCCCCGGACACCCCGATCGGCGACCGCGTCGGCATGGCCTACTCCGGGACGCTGGTGGTGTACGGCCAGGCCACCGGGGTCGTCGTCGGCACCGGCACCGACACCGAGCTGGGCCGGATCAACCGGATGATCGCCGGGATCGCACCGACCGTCACGCCGCTGACCCGCCAGATCGACCGGTTCGGCCGGTGGCTGGCGGTGGTCATCGTGGCGATGGCCGTGGCGACCTACGCGATCGGGGTGCTGTGGCGCGGACACGACGCCGCGGTGATGTTCATGATGGCGATCGCGCTGGTCGCCTCGGCCATCCCCGAGGGGCTGCCGGCCATCATGACCGTCACGCTCGCGATCGGGGTGCAGCGCATGTCGCGGCGCAACGCGATCGTGCGGCGGCTGCCGGCGGTGGAGACCCTCGGCGAGGTCAGCGTCATCTGCTCGGACAAGACCGGCACGCTGACCAGCAACGAGATGACCGTGCGGCGGGTGGTGTGCGGCGCCGACGAGTTCGTGGTGGGCGGGGCCGGCTACGCCCCGGTCGGCGAGATCGAACCCGCCCGGGAGGACGCGAACACCCGGGGCGGGGCCGTCGACGTGGACGGACACCCGGCGCTGCGCGACCTGGTGCGCGCGGCGGTGCTGTGCAACGACGCCGGGCTGCGCTGCGACGAGGGCACCTGGACCATCGTCGGCGACCCCACCGAGGCGGCGCTGCTGGTGCTCGGCCGCAAGGCCGGGCTGCCGGTGGAGGAGGCCGAGGCCACCTGGCCGCGTGTCGACTCGGTGCCGTTCGAGTCCGAGAACCGGATGATGGGCACCCTGCACACCGACGGCGGGGAAGCGCTGGTGCTGGTCAAGGGCGCACCCGAGCGGGTGCTGGGGTTGTGCGTGACCGAATGCCGCGCCGACGGCGACGACGGGCGGCCGGTCGACCACGACCACTGGCACGACGTCGCCCACCGGCTGGCCGAGCAGGGTCTGCGGGTGCTCGCGCTGGCGCAGCGCCGCGGCAGCACCCGCACCCCCGGCCGGCTCACCCTCGACGACCTGCACGACGGCGGGTTCAGCCTGCTCGGGCTGGTCGGCATCATCGACCCGCTGCGCCCCGAGGCCGTCGCCGCGGTGCGCGAGTGCCGGCAGGCCGGCATCACCGTGAAGATGGTCACCGGCGACCACGCGGGCACCGCCGCCGAGATCGGCGCCCAGCTCGGCATCGGCGTCGGCAAGCCCGCCGTCACCGGCCGCGAGCTCGCCGAACTGGACGACGCCCAGCTGCGCGCGGTGGTGCGCGAGCACGACGTGTTCGCCCGCGCCAACCCCGAACACAAGCTGCGGTTGGTGCGGGCGCTGCAGGCCGAGGGCCAGGTCGTGGCGATGACCGGGGACGGGGTCAACGACGCCCCGGCGCTCAAACGCGCCGACATCGGCGTGGCGATGGGCAGACGCGGCACCGAGGCCGCCAAGGAGGCCGCCGACATGGTGCTGGCCGACGACAACTTCTCCACCATCGCCGCCGCGGTGGCCGAGGGCCGCACCGTCTACGACAACATCCGCAAGTTCATCATGTTCATGCTGCCGACCAACGGCGGCGAGGTGCTGGTGGTGATCGCGGCGATCCTGTTCGAGCTCACCCTGCCGCTCACCCCGGCCCAGGTGCTGTGGATCAACCTGGTTACCTCGGCGACCCTGGGGCTGGCGCTGGCGTTCGAACCGGCCGAACACGACGTGATGGACCGCCGGCCCCGCCCGGTCGGCGAGAGCCTGCTGTCGGGATATTTCGTGTGGCGGGTGGCGTTGGTGTCGGTACTGATGGCCGCCGGGGCGCTGACCATGTTCCTGCTCGAGCTGCGTCAGGGCACCAGCGTGGACACCGCCCGCACCATGGCGGTCAACGCCATCGTGGTCGCCGAGATGTTCTACCTGCTCAACAACCGCTTCCTGGTCGACCCGGTGCTGAACCGGGCTGGCCTGTTCGGCAACCGGGTGGCGTTCGCCACCGTGGTCGCCTGCACGGCGCTGATGTTGCTGTACACCTACACGCCGCCGCTGCAGGCGGTGTTCGGGTCGACCGCGCTGGGCTGGCTGGACTGGGTGAAGGCCGCCGGGGTGGGGGCCGGTGTGTTCGCCGCGGTCGAGGCGGAGAAGTACGTCGTGCGGGTGTACGCCGCCAGGAAGCGGAACCGCAGCCGCCGCGTCCCGGACAAGCCCGCCGCGCACCCGTGAGTGCCGCAGAACACACTCGCCGGTCGGGAACAAAGCCGCCCAGCGTGCCGTTGACCCAGACGACAAAGTTGAGCGAATCAGGCTCAAGTCTGGTTTGACACGACCGGTTCGCCGGGCGCAGTCTTGAGTGCAGTCCGCTCAGACCTACGACAAAGCTATCCAGGAGGATCACCATGGCTCGTGCGGTCGGTATCGACCTCGGGACCACCAACTCCGTTGTATGCGTGCTGGAGGGTGGCGACCCGGTCGTCGTCGCCAACTCGGAAGGCTCCCGCACCACGCCGTCCGTCGTCGCGTTCGCCCGTAACGGCGAGGTGCTCGTCGGCCAGCCCGCCAAGAACCAGGCGGTCACCAACGTCGAACGCACCATCCGGTCGGTCAAGCGCCACATGGGCAGCGACTGGACCATCGACATCGACGGCAAGAAGTACACCGCGCCGGAGATCAGCGCGCGGGTGCTGATGAAGCTCAAGCGGGACGCGGAGGCCTACCTCGGTGAGGAGATCACCGACGCGGTCATCACCGTGCCCGCCTACTTCAACGACGCCCAGCGTCAGGCCACCAAGGACGCCGGCCAGATCGCCGGCCTCAACGTGCTGCGGATCGTCAACGAGCCGACCGCGGCGGCGCTGGCCTACGGCCTGGACAAGGGCGAGAAGGAACAGACCATCCTGGTCTTCGACCTCGGTGGCGGTACCTTCGACGTCTCGCTGCTCGAGATCGGCGAGGGTGTGGTGGAGGTCCGCGCCACCAGCGGTGACAACCACCTCGGTGGTGACGACTGGGACCAGCGCATCGTCGACTGGCTCGTCGACAAGTTCAAGCAGAGCACGGGCATCGACCTGACCAAGGACAAGATGGCCATGCAGCGGATCCGCGAGGCCGCTGAGAAGGCCAAGATCGAGCTCAGCTCGAGCCAGACCACGACGATCAACCTGCCCTACATCACCGTCGACGCCGACAAGAACCCGCTGTTCCTCGACGAGACGCTGAGCCGGGCGGAGTTCCAGCGCATCACCCAGGACCTGCTCGACCGCTGCCGCAAGCCGTTCCAGCAGGTGATCGCCGACGCCGGCATCTCGGTGTCCGACATCGACCACGTGGTGCTGGTGGGTGGTTCGACCCGTATGCCCGCGGTCACCGATCTGGTCAAGGAGCTGACCGGCGGCAAGGAGCCGAACAAGGGCGTCAATCCCGACGAGGTCGTCGCCGTCGGCGCCGCGCTGCAGGCCGGTGTGCTCAAGGGCGAGGTCAAAGACGTTCTGCTGCTCGACGTCACGCCGCTGTCGCTCGGTATCGAGACCAAGGGTGGCGTGATGACCAAGCTGATCGAGCGCAACACCACGATCCCGACCAAGCGGTCGGAGGTCTTCACCACGGCCGAGGACAACCAGCCGTCGGTGATGATCCAGGTCTATCAGGGGGAGCGCGAGATCGCCGCGCACAACAAGCTGCTCGGCAGCTTCGAGCTGACCGGTATCCCGCCGGCCCCGCGCGGGGTGCCCCAGATCGAGGTGACCTTCGACATCGACGCCAACGGCATCGTGCACGTCACCGCGAAGGACAAGGGCACCGGCAAGGAGAACACCATCCGCATCCAGGACGGCTCCGGCCTGTCCCAGGAGGAGATCGAGCGGATGATCAAGGACGCCGAGGCGCACGCCGAGGAGGACCGCCGGCGCCGCGAGGAGGCCGACGTCCGCAACCAGGCCGAGACGCTGATCTACCAGACGGAGAAGTTCGTCAAGGAGCAGCGTGACCAGAAGGAGTCGGAGGGCGGCTCCAAGGTGCCCGAGGAGACCCTCAACAAGGTCGACGCGGCCATCGCCGACGCCAAGAAGGCCCTCGAGGGCAGCGACATCGGCGCGATCAAGTCCGCGATGGAGAAGCTCGGCGTCGAATCGCAGGCGCTGGGCCAGGCCATCTACGAGGCCACCCAGGCGCAGGCCGCCGCCGGAGGAGCGGGCGCCGGTGCGTCCAACTCGTCGCAGGACAACGTCGTCGACGCCGAGGTTGTCGAGGATGAGAGGGAGAACAAGTGACGGAGAACGATTCGCACGAGCCGGTGACGGTCACCGACAAACGGCGTATCGATCCGGAAACCGGTCAACTCCGGCAGGGCGCATCCGGGCCGGCCGCTAGCGAGCCGGCTCCGGACGCCGCCGGCGCATCGGCGCCGTCGTCGGAGGCCTCGGCCGCCGCCTCGCAGGAGGTCGACGAGCTCAAGGCGATGCTGCAGCGGGTGAAGGCGGAGTACGACAACTACCGCAAGCGCACGCTGCGGGATCAGCAGATGGCCGCCGAGCGGGCCAAGGCCGCCGTGCTGACCGAGTTGCTGCCGATCCTCGACGATCTGGACCGGGCTCGCAGCCACGGCGACCTGGAATCGGGGCCACTCAAGGCGGTGGCCGATAAGCTGCTGAACACCCTTGAGGGGCTTGGCCTTTCGTCTTTCGGTAGTGAGGGCGAGGATTTCGACCCCGAACTGCACGAGGCCGTGCAGCATGAGGGCGACGGCACCCACCCGATCATCGGGACGGTGTTGCGGCGCGGCTACCGGTTCGGCGAGCTGGTGCTGCGCCACGCGCTGGTCGGCGTGGTCGACACCGTTCCGGAGACCGCACCGGACACCGACGCCGGTACGGAGCCGTCGGCCGGCGAGGGCGCCGACTCCGAGCCGGCTGCCGACGGCGGGCAGTCCGACGCGGCCGGGCAGAGCGGCGGTGCCGATGAGGCCGGCGATCAGGCCGGCGGTGCCGACACCGGCAACTGACAGCAACGTCGTTGCGGCGCAGCGGAGGTGACAACGGCGTCACCTCCGGCGCCGCGCCGACGGCAAAGCCCGGCGCCCGGCGCCGGGAACAACGACACTGAGAACAGCACTGAATACAACAGACGACGTGCGCGGAAGGAGGTGACGCGGCATGGCCCAGCGTGAATGGGTCGAAAAAGACTTCTACAAGGAGCTTGGCGTCTCTCCTGACGCGAGTATCGATGAGATCAAGCGGGTCGCGCGCAAGCTGCAGGCCAAGTACCACCCGGACCGCAACCCCGGTGACAAGGCCGCCGAGGAGCGGTACAAGGCGGTCACCGAGGCGAAGGCGGTACTGACCGACGAGGCCAAACGCAAGGAGTACGACGAGACCCGCAGGTTGTTCGCCAACGGCGGGTTCGGCCGGGGCCGGTTCGGTGGGTTCGGAGGTTTCGGCGCCGACGGCGTCGAGTTCAATCTGAGCGATCTGTTCGACGCGGCCAGCCAGACCGGCGGCGCCAACATCGGGGACCTGTTCGGCGGGCTGTTCGGCCGGGGTGCGCAACAGCCACGACCCAGCCGGCCGCGGCGGGGCAACGACCTCGAGACCGAGACCGAGTTGTCGTTCGTCGAGGCCGCCAAGGGCGTGATGATGCCGCTGCGGCTGACCAGCCCGGCGCCGTGTACGAACTGCCATGGCAGCGGGGCCCGGCCGGGAACCAGCCCGCGGGTGTGCCGGTACTGCAACGGCGCCGGCGTCATCAGCCGCAACCAGGGGGCGTTCGGGTTCTCCGAGCCGTGTACCGAATGCCGGGGCAGCGGTTCGATCATCGAGCACCCGTGTCAGGAGTGCAAGGGCACCGGTGTGGCCACCAGGACCCGCACCATCAACGTGCGGATCCCGCCCGGTGTCGAGGACGGTCAGCGAATCCGGCTGCCCGGACAGGGTGAGGCCGGGCTGCGGGGCGCGCCATCGGGCGACCTGTATGTGACCGTGCATGTCCGGCCCGACAAGGTCTTCGGGCGCGACGGTGACAACCTGACCGTCACCGTCCCGGTCAGCTTTCACGAACTGGCGCTCGGCACAACGCTGACCGTGCCGACGCTGGACGGCAAGGTGCGGGTGCGGGTGCCCAGGGGTACTGCCGACGGCCGGATCCTGCGGGTCCGCGGCCGGGGTATCCCGAAGCGCAACGGCGGCTACGGCGACCTGCTGGTCACCGTGAAAGTCGCGGTGCCGCAAAACCTTTCGCCTGAAGCCGTGGAGGCGTTGGAGGCGTACGCGAAGGCCGAGCGGGCCAGCGGATTCGATCCCCGTGCGAACTGGGCAGGTGCGTGATGGCTAAGCGCTCCAACGAGGAATCGCGGACCTTCATGATCTCGGTGGCCGCTCAATTGGCCGGCATGCACGCGCAGACGCTGCGCACCTACGACCGGCTCGGGCTGGTGCGCCCGCAGCGCACCCCCGGCGGCGGGCGGCGCTACTCGATGCACGACGTGGAACTGCTCCGCGAGGTGCAGCGCCTCTCGCAGGACGAGGGCGTCAATCTCGCCGGCATCAAACGCATCATCGAGCTGACCAACGAGGTCGAGTCGCTCAAGGCCCGGATCAGGGAGCTGACGCGGGAACTCGAGGAACTGCGCGCCCAGCAGCGGACGTCGAAGAGCACCGCGCTGGTGGTGTGGCAGCCGCGTAACAAGCGCTGATTCAGGGCCGAAAGCCGAGTTCGTCCCGTTAGCATGGACAAGCTGTGGCGGAGGGGCGAACTTATATCGAGCTCGGCAACGGTGAGTTTGTCAACGCCGACCAGGTCAAGAAGGTCGGCGTGTCGCTCTGGGGCGGCGCCGATCGCGTACTGATCTGGTCGGGGGAACACCCCGACGTCTTCCATTTCGATCGTGTCCACGGCGGCCCCGAGGCCCGCTCGGCTCTCCTGGCGTTACTCGCGGAATTGGGGCGTCATGAGCCTTTCACCGGCAAGCTCCGAGTGATCACCTTCGTTGATGGTTCAGTGCAATCGCGTTTCCCGTGAAGGGGGTTGAATGCCATCGATATGGGACGAGCCGGGGGACGAGAAACGTCGGGAACACCTGCGGCCACGCGGATTGCTCGATGACGCGATCCAGAGTGAACGGGAGGCGCAGCGACGCCGACAACAGGCCGAGTCGGCGAAGAAGCAGGCCATCGATGACGCTCGGGCGATGCAGGAACAAGCCATTCGTGAGTTTGTGGACGCGATGAACCGGATGGGCATTGCCCCTCGCAAGTACCCGTGCTACGTCGAAGTCGACCCGATCATAAATCGAAAGAATGGGTATCGGCGCACGGGCCACCGTATTGTCGGCTGGCACATCGGGCCGTGGACAAAGGATGAACTTGCCGGCAAAGTGATGCACCCGAAGACGGGGGATGGCAGGTACACGGTTGTGACACCCGAACACACGGTGTTCAGAAACACTCGCGGTTGGGAATGGTTCGGGAGGTTCCGGGGACCGGTGCGACTTGACCTGCCGTGTGACCTGCTGCGCGGCAATTCACATCCCGATGGGCCCGACTACGACTACCTGGTCAAAGAAATCAAGGAGGCGTTGCAGTCCATCGTCGCAGGCGGACGCTCGCGGAAGTACGAGCGGTGGTTGTAGCCGAAACACACCGGCAGCGTGATGCTTTCGAACGCAGCCACGCGATCACGTTACGCGAGACTGTAGTTGCTGCGGGAAAGTACGAGTAGCGCGCGATAACTACAGCTTCGCGATGCTCAAGGGGCGGTCGGCTCACGGCAGCGGGTCGTGCTGGATCCGCTCGGCCGGGGTGCCCTTGGCCAGCAGCGCCTCCTTGGTGGCCCTGATCATGTCGGGGTTGCCGCTGATCAGGATCTGGCGGTCGCTCCAGTTTCCGTAGCGGGTGACGACGTCGGCGAGCACGCCGGTCTGGCGCACGTGCAGGCCGCGGGGCGGTTGCACATCGGGGTAGTCCTTCGCCCACGGCGGGTCGACCGAGTACTCCGAGACCGGGGTGACCGACAGCCACGGGTTCTGGGCCGCGATGTGCCACAGCGTGCGCAGGTCGTAGAGGTCGCACGGGAACCGGCCGCCGAAGAACAGATGCACCCGCGGGTTGACCGCCTTGCGGGTGAGGTCCATGATCAGCGTCCGCAGCGGGGCCAGCCCGGTGCTGCCCGCGATCATCAGCACGTCGCCGCCGTCGCGGTCGACGTGCAGACCGCCGTGCGGGCTGGAGATCCGCCAGCGGTCGCCGGGGCGGGTCTCGGCCACGATCGACGGGCTGATCATCCCGCCGGGCACCGCGCGGACGTGGAACTCGATCGCGCCGCCGCGGTCGGCCGGGATCGACGGGCTCAGATACCGCCAGCGGCGCGGCCACTGGGGCACCTGCACCATCACGTACTGGCCGGGGTGGTAGTACAGCGGCGCATCGAGCTGCAGCCGGATCACCGACACATCCCGGGTCACCCGCAGATGTTCGATCACCGTGCCGTCGCGGTAGGCGGGCCCCTTCTCGGCGTCGGCCGCGCCGCGCATGATGCCGACCGCCAGCGCCACCGCGTCGTGGGCCGCCTCCTCGAGCCGGTCGTTCCACCGGGTGATCAGGTGGCTGCGCAGCGTGCTCAGCAGCGCGCTCTGCAGACTGTCGTAATGGCGTTGTGTCACACCGTATTTGCGGTGATCGCGGCCGAGCTGGGCCAGCACCGACACCGGTTCGTGGGCGCGCCGGTCCACCAGCTCACCGAGGAACCAGGCCAGCGCCTTGCCGAAGTTCATGCGCTGGTCGGCCATGTCGGGCGGAAACAGGTCCCGCGCCGACATGTCGATCGCGAACCAGCGGGTGTAGAACCGCCGAATCAATTCATCCGAACCGCGCGCGGGGTCGACCGCGTCGCGCAGAATGCGCAGGGATTCACGGTCCTCGAGGCCCACGCCGTCCGATGGTAGGTCACCCGGCTGAGAATTCCCGTTGGCGCACAGCGGCGATCACGATCAGCGCCAGGCCGGCCAGCGCCCAGCAGCTCAGCACCAGGGCCGGTGTCGCGCCGCCGGCGCCGTCGAAGAACGCCGCCGAGCGCAGCAGGGTCGCGGTGGCGCCCTGCGGAAGCCATTGGCCCAGTTGACCCCAGCCGCTCGGCAGCAGCTCCGGGGCGCCGGCCAGACCCGACAGCGGGTTGCCCAGCAGCAGCGCCAGCAGCACCCCGAGCGCCACCCCGGGCCGGCCGAACAGCGAACCCAGCCCCAGCACCGTCAGTCCCACGCCGAGCAGCCCGAGCGTCAACGCAGCTGTCACGCCCCAGAAGTTCGCGTCGACCGCGCCCAGCACCCACCGCAGCAGCGCGGCGAGGGTGACGGCGGTCACCGCCGCGGCCACCGCCATTGCCACGGTCCGGGTCCAGATCTCGCGTTTGAGCACCAGTAGCAGCGCGATCGCGGGCAGCAGGCCGGCCATGGTGATCGGCAGGGCCGAGGCGGCCAGCCCGGTGCCGCGCGGGTCCCCGGACGCCGGCGGCGCCAGATCCTCGGTCCGCAGCGGGACCCCGGTTTGTCGGCTGATGTCGGTACCGAGCTGGGTGAGCAGCTGTGCCACTGCCGGGCTGCCGCCGGTGGCGATCAGTAGTTCGACTCCCTGCGGCCGGAACACCAAGCCGCCGTAGACATCTCGACTGCGGACCGCGTCCCGCAGCGCGTCCGCGTCGGGGTAGGAGGTGACCTCGAAGGCGCCGGGCATCTTCTCGTCGAGCGTCGCGGTGATCGGCCGGCCGACGGCCGGCGGTCCGGCGATGCCGATCGGGACGTCGTGCGGGGCGGAGCGGCCGGCGGGCAGCGCGAAGGCGATGGCGATCAGCGCGATGGCCGCCGTGAGCGCCAGGACGATGCCGGTGGCCCGGACCGGTGCGGGTGGCTGGTGTGCCGGCACCGCGTGCTGGGCCCGGCTGCAGACAGCGGTGTCGCCGGACATGGCGGCCTCTTTTCATTCGTCGTTGAATTAATGCCGCCCCGAGCGTAGCCCCGGCCGGGTCATGATTTCAACAATTTTTCAACAATTATTGAAATGTTACTGTCGACGCATGCCGCGACCAGCGCAGAAAAGCCGTCGCCGCGGCCGTCGTCAGGGCGAGCCGGTGTCGCGTGAGGCGGTGCTGGCCGCCGCGAAGGCACGGTTCGCCACCGACGGATACGACAAGACCACGCTGCGGGCCATCGCCGAGGACGCCCATGTCGATCCGGCGATGGTGCTCTACCTGTTCGGGTCCAAGGCCGAGTTGTTCCGCGCGGTGCTCAACGTGGTCATCGACCCGCAGGTGCTGGTGGCGGCACTGGCCGGTGCGGGCGACGACGAACCCGACGTCGGGGTGCGCATGGTGCGCAGCTATCTGCGCATCTGGGAGTCCCCGGACACCGGGCCGGCGATGGCGGCGATGCTGCAGTCGGCAACCTCCAACCCCGACGCCCACGAGGCGTTCCGCGGCTTCATCCAGGGATATGTGCTGCAGACGGTCTCCGGTGTGCTCGGCGGGGATGAGCAGGCGCGGCTGCGGGCGACCCTGGCCGCCAGCCAGCTCGTCGGCATGGCGGTCCTGCGCTATGTGATGCGGATCGGGCCGTTGGCCGAGCTGAGCCACGCCGAGCTCGAACGGCTGCTCGCGCCGACCGTGCGCCGCTACCTCACCGCCGACGCCGCCGAGCTGGGCCTTCCGCAGCGCTCATCCGACGGTGGCGAGGTGGTGAACCCCCTTGTACAACACCATGATTCCGATCACCACCAGGATCCCGGCGACTAGCGCGGCGTGCCGGCGGTCCATCCAGGCCCGCAGCCGGTCCAGCAGCGGGTCGAGGCGGTCACCGGCCGCCGCGTAGGCCAGCGTGGGGGCGGCGACCGTGGACGCGGCCACCGCGACGAACCACGCCGCCCCGGCCCAGACCTGGGGCAGCGACACCCCGGCGGTGCCGATCGCCAGGCCCGCCGCCAGGCAGATGAACAACACCTTCGGGTTGACCACGGTCAGCAGCAGCCCGGTCGCCCCGGCGCGCGCCGGGGTCAGCCGTTGCAGGCCGGTCATCCACTTCGGGGCCTGATGGGATCGATGGCGGGTGAACCACCGATATCCGCCCCAGACGATCAGCGCCGTGCCCACCACGACCCGCAGCCACGACGCCCACCCGGGCGGGTGGTCGTGCATCCCGCCGGCCAGGCCGGACAGCCGCAGGGCGATCAGGGTCAACACCGCCAGCCCGGCCAGCCACCCGACGAGAAACGCCGGCCCGGCTGCGCGCGGCCGGGGCGTCTGCAGCACCAGCACGGCGGGAATGACCGACAGCGGCGACAGGGCGATGACCAGCGCCAACGGGATCAACTCGAGCAGCAACTCACACCGCCTGTGCCGGGTGGTAGCGACAGGCCTTCCATTCTGGGCCGCGCGCACCGTCTTCACGGACGAATTCCACGTCGAGGGTGCGGACGTGGTCGGCTGCCTCGAACCGGACGCTGGCGAACGCGCCGTCGCCGTCGACACGGACCGTGTTGACCGTGATGCTGGTCGGACCGTCGGCGCGGCGGCTGCGGTACCAGCCGGCCCGGTATCCGTCGGCGCGCAACAGTTCGGAACACACGTGCGCGGCGAAGGAATCGAAGTCGCCGCGGTTGTAGGAGCGGTTCATCCCGTCGAGCAGCGCACGGATCTGCGACTCGGCGGAGTCGGCCGCCGCCGGGACCGAGCCGCACAGGGCCGCGGCCAGCACGCTGACCGCGGCCAGCGATGCCGCGGCACCGGCCTGAATGCGCATGTGCCCAGGATGGCCGGTGGCCGCGGGTGTTCCGGTGCGACGCGCCGGTCCCGCGGTGCGCCGTTTTTGCGCGTCAGGGGCGGGTAGCGGTGCATTGCGCTCATCGAACGGGACGCTCGGATCGACGAAACGGAGCGGTTGGCAACGACTCCGGGCCCGACCGCGCCGGGTGGTTCACCGATCCGCGGGCGCCCGGTCAGTGGTCCTCGAACTGGTTGCGACCCAGGCTCTCCAGGAACCGCGGCCCCACCCGGTCCAGCTCGCGCCGGTACTCCTCGGCCCAGCCGGCGAACGGATGGAAGGCCAGGTACTCGTTGCGGAACCGGTCGTCCTCACTCACCTCGGTGACGCAGAACGCCGGGATCTCCAGGTCGACCACCGGGGTGTTGCGCTCGACCTCGGCCAGGATCAGCGGCTCGTTGGCGCCGAGGAACCGGTCGATGGTCCAGCCGTCCTGGCCGAGCCACACCGACGACCGGATCTTGATGACCACATGCGGGGCGCGCGCGATGATCTCGCCGGCCACCACCGGGTCGATCTGCCGTTCGGCCTCGTAGCGGGTGCCGCCGACGGCCGGTCCCTTCGCGGTCATGGTGCCGATCGTCTCCTCGCCGAGGCGGGTCACCAGCTCGGCGGGGCTGCCCTGCGGATCGGTGGGTGCGGGCCCCTGGACCCGCACCCGCACCGCGTACCCGTCGGCGGCGAACAGATACGCCTGGGCGATCAGCACCGGGCTGGGATCGGCGGCCGCCACCGCCGGCATCTCGGCGACGAAGAACTTCCGCTCGAACTCGAAGTCGCCGGTGTCGTCGTCCGTATCACAGAAATCGCCGGACATACCGCGACGCTAACCCGAGTGGCGCCCGGACCCCGGGATCGCCATGGTGATCGACGCCGCAAAAATTTCCGGACTTTGCCAGACTTGAGCGGAACAGACTCAACCTTGACGCCGTTATACATCGCGACAAGCATTTCTGTTCTAGACGAAGGGGAGGTGTCGTGGACTCTTTCAACCCGACGACCAAGACCCAGGCGGCACTGACCTCGGCGTTGCAGGCGGCCACGGCCGCCGGGAATCCGCAGATCGTGCCCGCCCATCTGCTGATGGCGCTGCTGACCCAGAACGATGGCATCGCCGCACCACTGCTGGAGGCCGTCGGTGTCGAGCCCGCGACCATCCGCTCCGAGACCCAGCGACTCCTGGACCGACTGCCCACGGTCACCGGTACCACCACGCAGCCGCAGCTGTCGCGGGAGGCGCTGTCCGCGCTCAACGAGGCCCAGCAGCTGGCCACCGAGCTCGGTGACGAGTACGTCTCCACCGAGCACGTGATGGTCGGGCTCGCCACCGGCGATTCCGACGTGGCCAAACTGCTGACCGGGCGCGGGGCCTCGCCGCAGGCGCTGCGTGAGGCGTTCGTCAAGGTACGCGGCAGCGGCCGGGTCACCACTCCGGATCCGGAGGCGACGTATCAGGCGTTGGAGAAGTACTCCACCGACCTCACCGCCCGCGCGCGGGAGGGCAAGCTCGACCCGGTCATCGGCCGGGACAACGAGATTCGGCGCGTCATCCAGGTCCTGAGCCGGCGCACCAAGAACAACCCGGTGCTCATCGGTGAACCCGGTGTCGGCAAGACCGCGATCGTCGAGGGCCTGGCCCAGCGCATCGTGGCCGGCGACGTCCCGGAGAGCCTGAAGGACAAAACCGTCATCGCGCTGGACCTCGGCTCGATGGTGGCCGGCTCGAAGTACCGCGGTGAGTTCGAGGAGCGGCTCAAGGCGGTGCTGGACGAGATCAAGCGCTCCGAGGGCCAGATCATCACCTTCATCGATGAGCTGCACACCATCGTCGGCGCCGGCGCGACCGGCGAGGGGTCGATGGACGCCGGCAACATGATCAAGCCGATGCTGGCCCGCGGCGAGCTGCGCTTGGTCGGGGCGACCACGCTCGACGAGTACCGCAAGTACATCGAGAAGGACGCCGCGCTGGAGCGCCGCTTCCAGCAGGTCTACGTCGGGGAGCCGTCGGTGGAGGACACCATCGGCATCCTGCGCGGCCTCAAGGAGCGCTACGAGGTGCACCACGGTGTGCGCATCACCGACTCGGCGCTGGTGGCCGCGGCGACGCTGTCCGACCGCTACATCACCGCCCGGTTCCTGCCGGACAAGGCCATCGACCTGGTCGACGAGGCCGCGTCGCGGCTGCGGATGGAGATCGACTCGCGGCCGGTGGAGATCGACGAGGTCGAGCGCCTGGTGCGCCGGCTGGAGATCGAGGAGATGGCGCTGTCCAAGGAGGAGGACGAGGCCTCCAAGGAACGGCTGGCCAAGCTGCGCGCCGAGCTGGCCGACCAGAAGGAGAAGCTGGCCGAACTCACCACCCGCTGGCAGAACGAGAAGAACGCCATCGAGACCGTCCGCGAGCTCAAGGAGCAGCTGGAGGCGTTGAAGATCGAGGCCGACCGCGCCGAGCGGGAAGGCAACTACGAGCGGGTCGCCGAGCTGCGCTACGGGCGCATCCCGGAGGTGGAGAAGAAGCTCGAGGCCGCCACCCCGCACGCCGAGGCCCGCGAGAACGTCATGCTCAAGGAGGAGGTCGGCCCGGACGACATCGCCGAGGTGGTGTCGGCGTGGACCGGTATCCCCGCCGGGCGGATGCTCGAGGGCGAGCAGGCCAAGCTGCTGCGGATGGAGGACGAGCTGGCCAAGCGCGTCGTCGGCCAGAAGCGTGCCGTGCAGGCCGTCTCGGACGCGGTCCGGCGCAGCCGGGCCGGGGTGGCCGACCCGAACCGGCCGACCGGCTCGTTCATGTTCCTCGGCCCGACCGGCGTCGGTAAGACCGAGCTGGCCAAGGCGCTGGCGGAGTTCCTGTTCGACGACGAGCGGGCGATGGTCCGCATCGACATGAGCGAGTACTCCGAGAAGCACTCGGTGGCCCGGCTGGTCGGTGCGCCTCCCGGTTACGTCGGCTACGACCAGGGCGGTCAGCTGACCGAGGCGGTGCGGCGGCGTCCGTACACGGTGATCCTGTTCGACGAGATCGAGAAGGCCCACCAGGACGTCTTCGACATCCTGCTGCAGGTGCTCGACGACGGGCGGCTGACCGACGGCCAGGGCCGCACGGTCGACTTCCGCAATACCATCCTCATCCTGACCTCGAATCTGGGTGCGGGTGGCAGCGAGGAGCAGGTGATGGCCGCGGTGCGGGCGCACTTCAAGCCGGAGTTCATCAACCGGCTCGACGACATCATCATCTTCGACGGGCTCAACCCCGAGGAGTTGGTGCAGATCGTCGACATCCAGCTGGGGCAGCTTGCCAAGCGGCTGTCGCAGCGGCGGCTGACGCTGCAGGTGTCCGATCCGGCCAAGAAGTGGCTGGCCCAGCGCGGGTTCGACCCGCAGTACGGGGCGCGTCCGCTGCGCCGGCTGATCCAGCAGGCCATCGGCGACCAGCTGGCCAAGATGTTGCTGTCGGGCCAGGTGCACGACGGCGACGTGGTGCCGGTCAACGTGGCCCCGGACGGCGACTCGCTCGTCCTGGGATGAGCGCTCGCGCGAAGACCGGCAGGCCGGGCTGACCCGCTGTCGTTGGCTCTGCGCTCAGGGTCTGGTGCGCTCGCACCTGTGCGCCCTGGGTGCAGAGCCGACGTGCGTTTCGGGAGGTATAAGGGCCCGAGACCTGGTTGTGATCTCATCGAGTTCGGGCGAAGCCGGTACCAGCAAGTAGGCTAGGCCCAATGGTCCCGCTGTCGTTCACGCTGTCCGCACTCTGTTTCGTGGGTGCGGCCGTGCTGCTGTACGTCGACATCGACCGTCGGCGCGGGCTGGGCCGTCGGCGCAAGTCCTGGGCGAAGTCGCACGGCTTCGACTACGAGCCGGAGTCGACCGAAATCGTCCAGCGCTGGAAGCGCGGCGTGTTCTCCACCGTCGGCGACGTCACCGCCAAGAACGTCGTGCTGGGGCAGATCCGCGGCGAAGCCGTCTACATCTTCGACCTCGACGATGTGGCGACGGTGATCGCCCTGCACCGCAAGGTCGGCACGAACGTCGTCATGGACCTGCGGCTCAAGGGGGTCAAGGAGCCGCGGGAGAGCGACATCTGGCTGCTCGGCGCGATCGGCCCGCGGATGGTGTACTCCACCAACCTCGACGCCGCCCGCCGGGCCTGTGACCGCCGCATGGTGACGTTCGCCCACACCGCGCCGGACTGCGCGGAGATCATGTGGAACGAGGAGCACTGGACGCTGGTGGCCATGCCGGTCACCTCCACCCGTGCCCAGTGGGACGAGGGTCTGCGCACCGTGCGGCAGTTCAACGACCTGCTGCGGGTGCTGCCGCCGACCCCGGAGTCCATGGTCGGCCAGGGTGCCCGGCGCAACCCGGCGCCGCCGAGCCGCCCGCTCAAACCGCCGGCTCGCGAGGGACACCCGCGTGCCGAAGGCGCTCCACCGCGTCCCGACGCCCGCGCGGCCCGTGCCGAGGCGCCGCCGCCGCGGTACGGCCAGGGGCCGGCTCGGCGCCCGGCGCCACCGCCGCCGCGCAACGGCCGGCAGTCGCCGCACTACCAGCGGTAGGTCCGGAATCCCGGAAAGTATCGTCGAGGCATGTCTCGCCCCGTCGCAGTGATCACCGGGCCCACGTCCGGACTGGGCGCCGGCTTCGCCCGCCGCTACGCCGCCGACGGCTACGACCTGGTCCTGGTGGCGCGCAACGCCGAACGGCTGGAGCGGATGGCCGCCGAGCTGCACGACCGAACCGGTGCCGAGGTCGAGGTGCTGGTGGCCGACCTGGCCGAGGCGGACGCGCGGGAGCGGGTGGCCGAGCGGCTGGCGGCCGGGGTCCGGGTGCTGGTCAACAACGCCGGTTTCGGCACCTCCGGGGAGTTCTGGACCGCCGACTACCGGCTGCTGCAGTCGCAGTTGGACGTCAACGTCACCGCGGTCATGCGGCTCACCCACGCCGCGCTGCCCCCGATGCTGGACGCCGGGGCGGGCACCGTGATCAACGTGGCGAGCGTGGCGGGGCTGCTGCCCGGCCGGGGGTCGACGTACTCGGCGTCCAAGGCCTGGGTGATCGCGTTCTCCGAGGGGTTGGCCAACGGTCTGATCGGCACCGGCGTCGGGGTGCACGCCCTGTGTCCTGGCTTCGTGCGCACCGAGTTCCACCAGCGGGCCGGCATCGACATGACCGGCACCCCGTCGCTGCTGTGGCTCGAGGTCGACGACGTGGTGCGGGCGACCATCGCCGATGTCGCGAAGGGCAAGGTGGTGATCGTGCCGGGCCTGCAGTACAAGCTGCTCACCACCGGCGGGCGGTTCGTCCCGCGCGGACTGGTGCGGGCGCTGACCCGGGTCGTCGGCAAGGGCCGTGGGCGCACCTAGGCCACGCCCGGTGCGCTCGGCGCTCGCGGCGCTGCTCGCGGTCGTGCTGGTGGCCGTCGGCTGTTCGCAGGAGACCGCGCCACCGGACGTGTACTCCGCGCGGACCGGGCTGCTCGGGGAGCAGCTGTCGGTGCTCGGCTGGAACATCACGCTGTCGAACCTGCGCTTCGCGGGCGAGCACGTGCTGGTCGACGTCGACGCGTCGCCGGCCGACCCGGCCGCCCCGCGGGCCGAGCCCAAGGATCTGCGGTTCGGGCTGTACGGCGCGCTGGCGCACCCGATCGAGGCGGACGGGCTGACGTCCTGCCGGCTGGTCACCGACCTGCGGCTGCAACCGCTGTCGGCGCCCGATCCGGACAGACTCACCGGCACCGTGTGCCTGGGGCCGCAGCGGGACCAGAGCCCGGTGCGGGGGGTGTACGTGTACTCCACCCGGGACCGCATCAAGGGCACCACCCGGGGGATGGCCGCGGCGTTCCCGGTCGGGCTGCCGCCGACCCGTGACGACGACACCGGGCTGGATCTGCGCACCACCAGCCTCGACGCGTTCCGGGCCGACGGGGTGATGCTCGGCCCGGCCGCGCTCGGCGACCCGGACGCGTTCACCGGCTCGGGGTACATGCTGATCGGCCTGCGCATCGCCGGGGTGGCCGAACGCTACCGGGAGGTCTCGGCCGCCCGCGGCGGGCCGACCATGCTGGTGGCCACCCCGACGCTGCCGGTGCCCGGAATCAATCCGGCCTGCGACATCTACGGTTCCTCGGTGCTGATCCTGCCGGAGGTGTCCCGGGAGTTGGTGCTGGTGGAGGTGACGTTGTGCACGCAGGGCGAGATCAACGCCGCGCTGCTGTACCCGACGCTGTCGCTGATCGGCACGCACGCCGCGCTGTGGAAGACCGTCGATGACTGAGCCTGGGCCGACCGAGTGGGGCGAGGCGCCGGGGGTGGGACCGTGGACCGGGCCGCTGCCCGACGACCCGCGCTACGACCCCGAGCTGTTGCGGACCGGAGACCGGCGCAATGTCGTTGACGCATACCGGTATTGGACCCGCGAGGCGATCATCGCCGACATCGACACCCGGCGGCATCCGCTGCACGTGGCGATCGAGAACTTCGCCCACGACGCCAACATCGGCTCGGTGGTGCGCACCGCCAACGCGTTCGCCGTGCACACCGTGCACATCGTGGGCCGCCGGCGGTGGAACCGGCGGGGTGCCATGGTCACCGACCGCTACCAGCGGCTGCGCCACCATGACACCACCGCCGAACTGCTCGAGTTCGCCGCGGAGGCGGGCCTGACCGTCGTCGCCGTCGACAACATCCCGGGTGCTCAGCGGCTGGAGACCACCGCGCTGCCGCGGGACTGCCTGATGATCTTCGGCCAGGAGGGCCCGGGCATCACCGAGGAGGCGAAAGCCGGTGCGGCCCTAACCGTTTCGATCGCACAGTTCGGTTCGACCCGCAGCATCAACGCCGCGGTCGCCGCCGGCATCGCCATGCACGCCTGGATCCGCCAGCACGCCGACCTCGGGCTCGCCTGGTAGCGGCGTCCGCATCCGCAGGCAGGCGGCCAGTGCGGCCGCCAACAACAGGGCCGCGGCGCCCGCGGCCATCACCGCCAGCCCGGCGGTGAACGCCTCCCGCGCCGCGGTCAGCAACGTATCGGACTGCAGCGCGGGGAGTCTCGCCGCCATCTCGGCCGCCGCCCCCATCGACTCACGGGCCCGGTCGGCTGCGGCCGGCGGGATGTCCTCCGGCACGGTCAGCGCGGCCCGGTAGCCGGCGGTGAGCACGCAGCCGAGCACGCCGATGCCCGCCGCCACCCCGAACCGATAGCCGGTGTCGGCCACCGCGACCGCCGCCCCGGTCCGTGCGGCCGGCACCGCACGCAGCATCAGGATGTTGGCGACGGTGAACGCCAGGCCCAGGCCCGCACCGAGGCCGAACACCGCCATCACCACGTGCAGATCCAGGGTGTCCGGGCGGATGAGCATGACCGACGCGGTCGCCGATCCGGCCGCGGCCAGGCCGGCGGTCAGCACCGGGCGCGGGTTGAACCAGCGCAGCGACAGCCCGGCCAGCGCCGCGAACAGCGCCGCTGCGGCCACCGCCGGCAGGCCGACCGCCCCGGCCACCCCCGGGCGGTACCCCTTGACCAGCATCAGGTACTGCGGCAGGAAGAACGCCAGCGCGGTGATCGTCAGCACCACAAGGAGATTCACGGTCAGCAGGCCACGGAACCGGTGGTCGGCCAGCACCTCGACCGCCCAGCGGTGCGCGCGGAGCCGATCCCGGGCGAAGCAGACCAGTGCCACCGCACCGGCCGCCGCCGCGGCGACCACGGTGAGGTCGACCCCGCCGAGCACGGTGTGCTTGACCGCATACGCCACCGCGATGATCCCGGCCACCGGCAGTGCGGCCGTGAGCAACTCCTGCGGCCGCGGGTCGGCGTCGCGGCCCTCGGGCAGCTGCGGATACCCGGCGATCAGCAGGGCGGCCATCACCGGGATGTTGATCAGGAACACCGAACCCCACCAGAACCGTTCCAGCAGAACGCCGCCCAGGACCGGTCCGAGCGCGGTACCGGCGAGAAAGACCGCGACCCAGATGCCGACCGCCTGCCGGGCCGGCCCCTGGACCAGCGTCAGGATGGCCGGCACCAGCAGTGCGGCCGCCACGCCCTGCAGAGCTCGCCCGGCGATGAGCAGTTCGGTGCTGAACGCGTAGGCGTTGAGCGCGGACAGCCCGGCGAAGGCGATGGACCCGTAGAGCAGCAACCGGCGCTGCCCGATGCGGTCGGCCAGTGCGGTCATGCTGATCAGCAGCCCGGCCAGCACCAACGAGTAGATGTCGACGACCCACAGGATCTCGGTGCCGGTGGTGTCCAGGTCGCGGTTGATGTAGGGGGCGGCCAGCGCCGGCACGGTGCCGTCGATTCCGACCAGCAGCCCGGCCAGCGAAGCGGTGCTCCGCGCGAACCAGCTGTGGCTCATGGCTTCTGAACTCCGTTCAAGAGCAGTTCGACGATGTTGTGGTGGAAGTCGCGGCCCGCCACCCGGCCGTTCTGGATCGCCCACGCGGCGCCGGCGATCAGGTTGTACAGCGCCTCGGTCAGCCAGGCCGCCGACAGGTCCGGGCGGAATTCGCCGCTGCGCTGGCCGCGTTCGAACAGCCCGCTGATGGCGGCGTCGATCTCGGCCCAGCCGGGCGAGGCCTGATCGAGCCCGAGGTCCTGGCTCTGGGTGTACAGCAGCGCCAGATACGGCGACACCGGTTCGCAGGCGGTCACCAGCCGTTGCAGTGCCTCGGTCGCCGGGCCGCGGTGCAGTTCGGCGTCGGCGAGGGCCTGCCGCATCCGGCCGAGCGCGTAGTCGTCCAGCGCCGCGAGCAGCGCGGCCTTGCCGGAGAAGTGGCGGTGCAGGGTGGCGCGGCTGACGCCGACCGCGTTGGCGATCTCGTCCTGGGTGGCGTTGGGGCGCCGGCCCAGGTACTCGGCGGCGGCCCGCAACAGGTGCTCCCGCTCCACCGTCATGAGACAATAATAGTGCAGATGAGACAAAACTGTCTCAACCGGGGGTTTCCGGACGTCCCCGTGACACTGCACAGCACCGCACGTCGTGAGGCAGGATCGACACCATGGAGCAGCTCTGGGCCAACCGGGCCGCCAGCGCCGAAACCGCGATCACCACCCGACACCTGCGCCGACTCTGGGGGATACCGGGCACCCAGCTGGGCGTCGTCGCCTGGCCCGCCGCCCGCCGGCACCGGACGTTCCGGGTGTGGCACTACTGGTGGCAGGCCCACCTGCTGGACTGCCTGATCGACGCGCAGCTGCGCGATCCGCAACCGCAGCGCCGGCGCCGCATCGTCCATCAGATCCGCGGCCACCGGCTGCGCAACACGCTGCGCTGGACCAACGACTACTACGACGACATGGCCTGGCTGGCGCTGGCGCTGGAGCGGGCCGGCCGGGTGGCCGGGGTGCCGCGGCACCGGGCACTGGACACCCTCGCCGACCAGTTCCTGAACGCCTGGGTGCCCGAGGACGGCGGCGGCATTCCGTGGCGCAAACAGGACCAGTTCTTCAACGCCCCCGCCAACGGGCCGGCCGCGATCTTCCTGGCCCGCCACGACCGGTTGCGCCGCGCCCTGCAGATGGCCGACTGGATCGACGAGACGCTCATCGACCCCGACACCGGCCTAATCTTCGACGGCATCAAGGGCGGATCGCTGGTGCGCGCCCAGTACACCTACTGCCAGGGTGTGGTGCTGGGCCTGGAGACCGAACTCGCGGCCCGCACCGACGACCCCGAGCACGCCCGGCGGGTACATCGGCTAATCGCCGCGGTGCGCGAGAACATGGCCCCCGAGGGGGTGATCAGAGGGGCCGGCGGCGGCGACGGCGGGCTGTTCAACGGGATCCTCGCGCGCTACCTCGCGCTGGTGGCCACCGACCTGCCGCAGCGTGACGACGCCGACGCGACCGCTCGGGCCACCGCCCGCGAGTTGGTGCTGCGCTCGGCCGAGGCGGCGTGGGAGAACCGGCAGACCGTCGACGGGCTGCCGCTGTTCGGGGCGTCATGGGAGCGCACCGCCCAGATCCCGACCGCCGAAGGCAAGGAGGCCGAGTTCGTCGAGGGCGCGGTCAACCCCTCCGAGGTGCCCGAACGCGACCTGTCGGTGCAGCTGTCGGGCTGGATGCTGATGGAGGCCGCGCATGCGGTCGCCGCCGCGGATCCGGCGTGACCGATGAGCTGACCCCACGGCGGGCGCGGCTGCTGCCGGCGCGGTTCGGCCGCCGCCCGGCCGTCGCCAAGGCCGGCGAGAACGCCGCGGCCGGGCTGTTGCTGCTGTTCACGGTCATCGCCATCGGGTGGGCGAACTCGCCGTGGGCGCAGGGCTATTGGGAACTGCTCGACACCCTGATCGGGGTCGAGTTCGGGACGCATCGCTTCGAGTTGACCGTCAAGCATCTGGTCAACGACGGGCTGATGGCGTTCTTCTTCTTCATCGTCGGCCTGGAGGTCAAGCGGGAGTTCGCGATCGGCGAGCTCACCGACCGGGCCCGCGCCGCGGTGCCGGTGGTCGCCGCGCTGGCCGGGCTGGTGCTGCCGGCGGTGATCTTCTGGCTGTTCAACGCCTCCGGCGAGAACGCGCACGCGTGGGGAGTGGTGATCTCCACCGACACCGCGTTCCTGATCGGCGCGCTGGCGCTGATCAAACCGAAGTACCCGGGACGGCTGCGGACCTTCCTGCTCACCCTGGCCGTCGTCGACGACGTCGGAGCCCTGCTGGTCATCGCGGTGTTCTACTCCGACGAGATCGCCGTCGGGCCGCTGCTGGCCGCGCTGGTGCTGCTGATCGCGGTCGTCGCGGTGCGGTTCCTGCCGGCCGGCCGTGGCCCCGCCTACGCGGTGCTGGCGTTCGCGCTGTGGGTGGCGCTGTATCTGGGCGGGATCCACCCGACACTCGCCGGGGTCGCGGTGGCCTTGCTGATCCCGGTGTTCGAACCCCAGCGCAGCCAGGTGGAGGGCGCGATCGAGGTGATCCGGGCGTTTCGGCAGTCCCCCAACTCGCACTATGCCCGCGACGCGGTTCGCCGCCTGCGCCAAACGATTTCGATCAACGAGCGGCTGCAGACCGGTGTCGGGCCGTATGTGTCGTTCGGGGTGCTGCCGTTGTTCGCGCTGGTCAACGCCGGGGTCCGGTTGGATGCCGCGAGCCTGTCGGCCGCGCTGCGTTCCGCCCTGACCTGGGGCATCGTCGCGGGCCTGGTGCTCGGCAAGGCCATCGGTATCACCGCGGCCACCTGGCTGATGCGCCGCACCGGCCTCGGGCAGCTCGCGCCCGGGCTGCGGTTGCGGCGGGTGGCCGGTGGTGCGGCCCTGTCCGGGATCGGTTTCACCATCTCGCTTTTCATCGTCGACCTGGCGATCGCCGACCCGGCGCACCAGGATCAGGCCCGCATCGGCGTGCTGGCCGCCTCGGTGATCGCGTTCGGGCTCGGCTGGCTGATCTCCACCGTCACCGATCTGGTCAGCCCGCCGGAACCCATCGGGCTCAAGCTGATTCGGCCGATCGACCCGGAACGCGACCATATCCTCGGCGACCCGGACGCGCCGCTGCTGCTGGTGGAGTACGGGGACTTCGAGTGTCCGTTCTGCGGCCGCTCCACCGGGGCCATCGACGAGGTGCGCGCGCATTTCGGCGACGAACTGTGCTACGTGTGGCGGCATCTGCCGCTGCAGCGGGCTCACCCGCGGGCGTTCGACGCCGCCCGTGCCGGCGAGGCCGCCGCGCTGCAGGGCCGGTTCTGGGAGATGAGCCGCGAACTGTTCGCCCACCAGGACGATCTGGAGTGGTCGGACATGTACCGCTACGCCGCGGCGGCCGGGTGCGACATCGCGCAGTTCGACCACGATGTGCGGGTGCAGCCGTCGAAGGTGCTGCACCGGGTGCAGGACGACGCCCAGGACGCCGAGGCGATGGACCTCAATTCCACCCCGACGTTCTTCGTCAACGGGTTGCGCCACCGCGGACCGTGGGACGCGGCCAGCCTGATCAGGGCGCTGGAGGCGACCCGTCGTTAGCCGGCTCAGCCGGGCTGGTCGGTGGCGGGTTCGCCGTTGGCGGCGCGGCGCCGCTTGTACCACTCGAGGAACATCGGCACCACCGACACGATCACGATCGCGATGACGATCGGCTCGAGCAGTTTCTGGACGATCTCGAACTGGCCCAGCCAGTAGCCCAGCAGGGTGATGCCGACGCCCCAGACGATCGCGCCGACGACGTTGAAGACGGTGAACACCGGATAGCTCATCCGCGCCGCCCCCGCGACCAGCGGCGCGAGCGTGCGCACGATCGGCACGAACCGGGCGATCACGATCGCGAACGGGCCGCGCTGCTCGAAGAACTCGTGGGCCTCGTCGAGGTAGCGCTGTTTGAGCACCCGGGCGTCGGGTTTGAACATCGCGGTGCCGATGTTGCGGCCGACCCAGTAGCCGACCTGGCTGCCCAGCACCGCGGCGATCGGGATGAACACCAGCAGCTGCCAGAGCTGGAAGTTGATGGTCTGCCCGTCCTCGGCGAGCGCGGCGGTACCGGCGGCGAGCATCCCGGCGACGAACAGCAGCGAGTCGCCGGGCAGGACTGGGAACAGCACACCGGACTCGATGAACACCACCACGAGCAGACCGACCAGCGCCCAGGCGCCGAAGTAGCCGAGCAGGACCATCGGGTCCAGGAAATCCGGCATGAGCGCCAGCTGATCACCGGCTGCCAGATGGGCCGTCTGGAAAAGGGCGGGGCGCGTCACGGGCCCCAACATACCGGGCCTGTCTCCCGGGCCCGGACCGGCCGAGTGCCGACGCGCCGTTCACCGGTCGGAACGGTCCGGTGGGCGGTAGAGTTCGGCCGTGCCCACCCATCGGGCGGTTCAGGTCGCCTCCGCGGGCACGCCGTTGACCATCGCGGAGGTCGAGACGACGGCGCCGCCGCCCGGGCACGTGCGCATCGCGGTCGCCGCCTGCGGGGTGTGCGGCACCGATCACGGCGTCGTCAACGGCTCCTTTCCGGGGCTGAGCTGGCCGGTCACCCCGGGTCACGAGATCGCCGGCACCATCGACGAGCTGGGCGACGGCGTCGAGGAGTTCGCGGTCGGCGACCGGGTGGCGGTGGGCTGGTTCGGCGGCAACTGCAACACCTGCCCGCGCTGTCGCCAGGGCCGGTTCATCCACTGCGACCGGCTGCAGGTGCCGAGCCTGCACTATCCGGGTGGCTACGCCGAGTCGGTGATCGTCCCGGCCACCGCGCCGGCGCGGATCCCCGCTGGGCTGTCGTTCGTCGAGGCGGCCCCGATGGGCTGCGCCGGGGTGGCCACCTACAACGCGCTGCGCCACACCCCGGCCGCGGCGGGTGACCTGGTCGCGGTGCTCGGTCTCGGCGGGCTGGGACACCTGGGCGTGCAGTGGGCGCGGGCGATGGGGTTCGAGACCGTGGCGATCGCCCGCGGGGCGGCCAAGGCCGCCGACGCGCGGGCCCTCGGCGCCCACCACTACATCGACTCGACCAGCCAGGACGTCGCCGCGGCGCTGCAGGACCTCGGTGGGGCGGTGGCGGTGCTGGCGACGGCGGCGAACTCGGCCGCGATCGGCCGGACCGTCGGCGGGCTCGCCCCCGAAGGGGAGCTGGTGGTCGTCGGCGTCAGCGCCGACCCGCTGCCGATCAGCCCGGTGGAGCTGATCGGGGACGGCCGGCGCATCCGCGGGCACCCGTCGGGTACCGCGCGCGACGTCGAGGACACCATGCGGTTCGCCGTCCGTTCCGGTGTGCGCGCCCGGGTCGAGGAACGGCCGCTGGCCGAGGCGGCCGAGGCGTACGACGCGATGGAGCGGGGCCGGGCCCGCTACCGCATGGTGCTGACGGTGCCCTGACCCGTCACTGCGACATCTGGCAGATCTTCCACTGCTCGTCGCGGTACTGCAGGTCGAAGCTGCGGGTGGACCGGGTCTGCGGCGCGTGCGCCATGAACGCGGTGACGTTGGCCTCGGCGTGGTCGCCGTTGATGACGATCTGGTCGATGCTGGCCACCACCGGATACTGCTTGGCCGCCGCCACCCGGGAGTGGATCTCCCGCCACTCCGCATCGGTGTACTTCACGTAGCTGTCCAGGGTCGCGCCGCAGGTGATGCTGCGCAGGGTGGCGAGATCGCCGGACTGGATGGCGACGTCGAACTTCTCGATCGTCTCGCGCACCCGGTCCTCCTCGGAGACGCGCGTGGAGTTGTCGCGGGTCAACAACACCGTGCCGAGCACCGCGACCGCTACCAGTGCCGCGATCACCAGCAGCAGCGCGATCACCCAGCCCCAGCTGCGATGCACCACTGCCGGCGGTTTCGGCGCCTCGCCGCGCGGTGGAATATGTTGCGGCGCAGCAGTTTTCATTCCCTGTGCGGGCGCGGTGGCGATGATCTCGGTGGCCGGGTCGGGCGGGGTGTCGATGCGCTGGGTGCCGGCGGCGTCGAAGCTCGACGGCGCGGTGAACCGCCGCTGCGGCCGCTCCGGCTGAGGCGGCTCGGCCAGCCCGGACGGGTCGATGACCTCGGTCGCCGGTTCGTCGGCGGGTGGGGCGGCGATGACCTCGGTGGCCGGTTCGGGATCGGCCTGCTCGGCCGCCGGTTCGCCGGAGTCCTGTCCCTCAGTGCTGTCCTGGTCGGGGGCGTCCTGGTGCGGGTCGCCGGACCCATGCCGCACATCGCCGTCCGGCTCCTCGCCACCGGAGTCCTCGCCGGGGGCCCCGTGGTTCTCGTCCTCTCCGCTGTCTACCGGCCCGGCCGGCGCGCCGCTGTCCGCCGGTTCCGTGTCGGTGTTCGGTTCGCCGGAGTCTTCGGTGGGGGAGGCCTGATCACCGGCCGACGGATCGGGTGCCTGGTCGTGCATGTCGCCGTGGCCGGCCTCGGCCGCCTCGTCGATGGCGGACTCCGGCCGTTCGGACTCTGGTGGGTTCGACATGTGCTGCCAGTCCTCCCTCGCACGGGCTACGGGCGCACAGCTTAGCCATCCGGACGCACCACCGCCGACAGCCGCACGGCACAATGAGCACATGACGCGGATGGGTGATCTTCTCGGCCCGGACCCGGTACTGCTGCCCGGCGATCCCGCCGCCGAGACCGAGTTGGCCACCGGCGAGAACCCCGCGATCGTCGCCGCCGCGCATCCGTCGGCGTCGATCGCCTGGGCGGCGCTGGCCGAACAGGCGCTGGCCGACGAGCAGGCCATCACCGCCTACGCCTACGCCCGCACCGGTTATCACCGTGGCCTGGATCAACTGCGGCGCAACGGGTGGAAGGGGTTCGGGCCGGTGCCCTACAGCCACCAGCCCAACCGCGGGTTCCTGCGTTGCGTGGCCGCGCTGGCGCGGGCCGCGGACATGATCGGCGAGACCGACGAATACCAGCGCTGTCTGGACCTGCTCGACGACTGCGATCCGGTCGCGCGCGCCGAACTCGGCCTGGCCTGACGGTCAGTCCGCGTGGCAGTGGCAGTCGGTGCTGTCCGGCGGCTCCACCTGCACGGTCGCATGCTCGAGTCCCCGGGCCGCCAGCACCGCCCGGGCGTCGTCGAGCACCCGCGCCGCGTCGTCGGCACTGGTCAGGTGCGCGGTCACCATGTCCTTGCCGGGCACCAGCGTCCACACGTGCAGGTCGTGCACATCGGTGACGCCCTCGACCGCGGACAGCGCCGAGCGCAGTTCCTCGACGTCGATGTGTGACGGGGAGGACTCCGACAGGATCCGCAGCGCCGAGCGCGCCAGCGAGATCGCCCGCGGCAGCACCCACAGCGCGACCAGCACCGCGACCACCACGTCGGCGTAGGGCCAACCGGTGGTCACCGTGACCACACCGGCGATGAGCACCCCGATGCTGCCGACCGTGTCGGCCAGCACCTCCATGTAGGCGCCCTTGACCGCCAGGCTGGTCTGCGAGTGCGACCGCAACAGCAGCACGACGACGGCGTTGGCCGCCAGTCCGGCCAGCGCCACGACGATCATCGGGACCCCGGGCACCTCCGGCGCGTTGCCGAGTCGTTCCACCGCCTCGTAGAGGATGAACCCGGCCACGCCGATCAACAGCGCCGCGTTGGCGACCGCGGTGAACACCTCGGCCCGGTGCCAGCCGTAGGTGCGGGCCGGTGAACTGCGGCCGTGGCGGGCCAACAGCACCGCGGTCAGGCCCATGAACATCGCCACCAGGTCGGTGAGCATGTGGCCGGCGTCAGCCAGCAGTGCGATCGAGTCGATCGCCAGCGCGGTGGTCAACTCGACCACGAAGAACGCGGTCAGGATCGCCGCGGCGATCAGCATCCGGCTGACGCGGGTGTCCGGCGATCCATGGTCGTGCCCGGCACCCATAGCCGCAATCTATGCGTAGTTATGCATATGTTGCAAGCGGTTCGCCGGAAAATTGAGTCGAAGGACCTCTTTTTCGGAGACCTCCTGAACGCCGCGATCAGGTCCAGGCCGACCAGAACCGGGTCAGCGTGGAGCCGATGCGCACCAGCGCGTTCGGCACCCCGGAGAGGTCGAAGAACCACAGCACCACACCCCAGAACCACGCGTTGAGCCGCGGGGTGAACAGCAACAGCAGCACGATGAACAGCCCCCACGGCGCGATCGGGGCCAGGGTGCGCCGGGTCTGCGGGCTCAGGTGCGGTTCCAGCGCCCCGTAACCGTCCAGGCCCGGCACCGGCAGGATGTTCAGCACGAACGCGGTGACCTGCAGGAAACCCAGAAACGCCACCCCGGCCCAGAACACCGCGTGCTGCGGGTCGTAACCCAGCCGGGCCGCCGCCAGCAGCACGATCGCCAGCACCAGGTTCGTCGCCGGACCGGCCAGGCTGACCAGCGATCTCTGCCGCTTGGTCATGCCGGCGGTCTGCACGTACACCGCGCCGCCGGGCAGCCCGATTCCGCCGATCGCAATGATCAGCACCGGCAGCCCCAGCGACAGCAGCGGGTGCGAGTACTTCAGCGGGTCCAGCCGCAGATAGCCGCGCGCCTCGACGCCGCGGTCGCCGAACCGCCAGGCCGAGAACGCGTGGGCGAACTCGTGCAGGCACAGCGACACCAGCCAGCCGACGATGACGAACACGAACACACCGAGATAGGCCAGCGGCCGTTCGACGTCGCTGCCGCACTGCCACGCCAGCACCCCGCCGACCCCGGTCACCGCGACCAGGGCGAGGAAGATCGGGCTCGGGCGCACCGAGGGGCGCTGCAGCGGCCGGACGTTCACGGCTCGACGCTACCCAACCCGCAGCCAGCCCTCGATGTGGCGATAGAACGTCGACCGGCGCACCGGCCGTTTGCCGGGCACCCCGTCGCGCACCACCAGCGCCCCTTCGGTGCCCAGCTGCGCGGCGCGGCCGGGCACCCAGCGCCGCACCCGCATCCGGGGCGTCAACACCGCGGCGCGCAGCCCGGGCAGCGTGTCGGTCGGCTCGATCCGCACCCCGGTCACCCGCCCGTCGAACAGCAGCGTGTCGTCGACGGTGGCCTCGCCGAACAGCGTGGCCGTCGACTCGTCGGGGGGCAGCCAGAAGCCCGCCCGGGTGATCACGGTGCCGGTGTCGTCCCGGATGAGCGGGACGCGGGTGGCGCGGCCGGTGCGGGCGCGGCGGGCCTGCCAGGGCCGCCGCACGTGGGCGACCTCGACGTCGAGGCGCTCGGCGCGCATCAGCGTGGTCAGCACCTGCGACAGGTCGGCGTGCGAACCGACCACCACGACGCGGCGACACGCGGTGACGTCGTCGAGGGTGATCACCGGGCGGTCCCGCAGCGCACGCGGCAGGCGCCGGGTGCCGAACAGCAACACACCGATGTCGGTGGAGGTCACGGCGGCTCCTTCGGATCGCTCGGGATGGACCTGGGATAGGGTGGGTCACCGGCTGGAACACAATAAGCGGGAGAAACGCGATGCCGGCAATCGTGCTCATCGGCGCCCAGTGGGGCGACGAGGGCAAAGGTAAGGCCACCGATCTGCTCGGTGGCCGGGTGCAGTGGGTGGTCCGTTACCAGGGCGGTAACAACGCCGGCCACACCGTGGTGCTGCCGACCGGGGAGAACTTCGCCCTGCACCTGATCCCGTCGGGGATCCTCACGCCCGGCGTCACCAACGTCATCGGTAACGGCGTCGTGGTCGATCCGGGGGTGCTGCTCGACGAGCTGAAGGGCCTCGAGGAGCGGGGCGTGGACACCGAGCGGCTGCTGATCTCCGCCGACGCGCACCTGCTGATGCCCTACCACGTGGCCATCGACAAGGTCGTCGAACGCTGGGCGGGCAAGAAGAAGATCGGCACCACCGGCCGCGGCATCGGGCCGTGCTACCAGGACAAGATCGCCCGCATCGGCATCCGGGTCGCCGACGTCCTCGACGAGTTGGCGCTGGCCGAGAAGATCGAGGCCGCACTGGAATTCAAGAACCAGGTGCTGGTCAAGATCTACAACCGCAAAGCGCTGGACCCCAGCGAGGTGGTCGACACCCTGCTGCAGCAGGCCGAGGGGTTCAAACACCGCATCGCCGACACCCGGCTGCTGCTCAACGAGGCGCTCGAACGCGGCGAGACGGTGCTGCTGGAGGGGTCGCAGGGCACCCTGCTCGACGTCGACCACGGCACCTATCCCTATGTGACGTCGTCGAATCCGACCGCCGGCGGGGCGGCGGTGGGCTCCGGGATCGGGCCGACCCGCATCACCACGGTGCTGGGCATTCTCAAGGCCTACACCACCCGGGTCGGCAGTGGCCCGTTCCCCACCGAGTTGTTCGACGACAAAGGCGAATACCTGTCCAAGACCGGCGGCGAGTTCGGGGTGACGACCGGGCGGCGGCGCCGGTGCGGCTGGTTCGACGCGGTGATCGCCCGCTACGCCACCCGGGTCAACGGCATCACCGACTACTTCCTGACCAAGCTCGATGTGTTGTCGAGCCTGGAGACGGTGCCGATCTGCGTGGGTTACCGCATCGACGGCAAGCGGGTCGACGAGATGCCGATGACCCAGGCCGACATCGCCCGCGCCGAACCGATCTACGAGGAGCTGCCCGGTTGGTGGGAGGACATCTCCGACGCCCGGGAGTTCGACGACCTGCCCGCCAAGGCCCGCGACTATGTGCTTCGGCTCGAAGAGCTTGCCGGAGCACCGATCTCGTGCATCGGCGTGGGGCCCGGACGGGACCAGACCATTGTGCGCCGCGACATCCTGGCGGGCGCCCGGTGAGCGAGGTCGGGTGAGCGAGGACCCCTACCGGCTCGACCCCGACTACGACCGGCACGGCGGCTTCCCGAAGTTCGAGATCGCCGAGCCCGGTCCCGGCTTCGGCCGGTTCCTGGCCGCGATGCGCCGTGCCCAGGATCTCGCGGTGTCGGCGAACCCGGACGACGAAACCTGGGACCGGGCGGCCGATCTCGCCGAACAACTGGTGGCGCTGCTGGACCCGTTCGAGGCGCCCGAGGGGGTGGGCCCGGCCAACCGGGTGCCGACGCTGCCCGGGGCGGGCAGCCTGCTGATGCCGCCGTTCGAGATCACCCGGCTCGAACCCGACGGGGTGGAGCTGCGGGTGCGGTTCAGCCGGTTCTGGGTGGGTGGCAACTACGCGGTGCACGGCGGGGTGCTGCCGCTGCTGTTCGACACCGTCTTCGGCATGGTGGTACACGCGGTCGGCCGGCCGATCAGCCGTACCGCGTTCCTGCACGTCGACTACCGCAATGTGACCCCGATCGACACCCCGTTGCGGGCCCGGGGATGGCTGCGAGAAGCCCAGGGCCGCAAGGCCTTCGTCAATGCCGAGCTGTACGGCCCGGAGGATGTGCTGCTGGCCGAGGCAAACGGGTTGATGGTCCAGTTGCGGCCCGGCCAGCCCTAGTGCCTCCGGTGCCGGCCGCCCCGGTCGCCGGCGGCCGGATCCAGCCGCGCCGGCCACCAGATGGCCGGGCCGATCAGGGTGAACAGCGCCGGGATGATCACCGTGCGCACCACGAAGGTGTCCAGCAGGATGCCCAGGCCCACGATGATGCCCACCTGGGTGAGCACGATCAGCGGCAGCACCCCGAGCACGCAGAACACCGCGGCCAGCACGATCCCGGCGCTGGTGATCACCGCGCCGGTGGCCGACACCGCGCGCACGATGCCGTCGCGGGTGCCGTGGTCGGGCGTCTCCTCCCGCGCCCGGGTCACCAGGAAGATGGTGTAGTCCACCCCCAGCGCCACCAGGAACAGGAACGCGAACAGCGGCGCGGTGAAATCCAGTGCGGGGAAACCGAATACGTGTACGCTGGCCCAGCCGCCCAGGCCGAGCGCGGCCAGCGAGCTCAGCACCGTCACCGCCACCAGCACCAGCGGTGCGAGCGCCGAGCGCAGCAGCACGTAGAGCACCGCGAGCACCACGATCAGGATCGCGGGGATCACCACCAGCCGGTCGTGGCCGGCGGCGGCCCCGGCGTCGCGGGCGGCCGCGTCCGAACCGCCCACCAGCGCGGTGTCGTCGACGGCGGCGACCGCCTCGCGCAGCCGGTCGATGGTCGCGAACGCCTGCGCGGAGGCCGGTTCGGCGTCGAGCACCACCGACCACACCGTGAGCCCGGTGGGGCTGCGGCCGGCCGGCGTCACCGCCACCACCCCCGGGGTGGTCTCGATGGCGCGCTGCAGTTCGGCGGCCTCCGCGCTCGGGCCCACCACCCGGGTCGGGTCGACCAGCCCGGACGGGAAGTGCGCCGCCAGCGTGCGGTAGCCGCTCACCGATTCGGCCTGCACCCGGAACTGGTCGGTCTGCGACAGCCCGACCGGTAACCCGATCAGCCCGGTGGTCAGCACCGCCAGCCCGGCGATCGCCGCCACCGCGATCCGGCCCGGCCGGCGCGCCACCGCGGCCGCGATGCGGTGCCAGATGCCGCGGTCGGTCAACGGTGTCGCGCCCACCCGCGGGATGAACGGCCAGAACAGCCGCCGGCCGAACAGGCCGAGCAGCGGCGGCAACACCAGCAGCACGAACACCGCGGCCACCACCAGACCCGCGGCGGCCTGCACGCCCAGGCTGCGCACGCTCGGTGTGGACGCCAGCAGCAGCGTCGCCAGCGCCAGCACCACGGTGGCGTTGCTGGCGATGATCGCCGGGCCGGCCCGGCGCACCGCGGTGCTCAGCGCCTCTTGATGGTCGTCGGTGCGGCCGAGTTCCTCGCGGTAACGCGAGATCAGCAGCAGCGCGTAGTTGGTGCCCGCGCCGAACACCAGCACACTGGTGATCCCGGCGGTCGACCCGTCCGGCTGCATGCCGAGTGCGTCGGCCACCGCGGTGCCCAGCACCGCCGCGACTCGGTCGGCGAAGCCGATGACCAGCAGCGGCACCAGCCACAGCACCGGTGAGCGGTAGGTGATGATCAGCAGCAGCGCCACCACGGCCGCGGTGACGGCGAGCAGGGTGATGTTGGCGCCGGAGAACGAATCGGCGATGTCGGCGCCGAACGCCGGTCCGCCGGTGACCTCGGCCCGCAGGTGATCGGGCAGCCGTTCGGCGACGTCGGCGCGCAGCTGCTCGACCGCGTCGGTGAGCGCGAACCCGGACAGCTCGGCGTCCAGCGGCACCACCGCCAGCGCGGCGATCCCGTCGTCGGACACCTGCGGCGGGGTCACGCCGAGCCGTCCGGCGGCCGCGATGTCGTCCGGGCTCAGCGGGGTGTCGTCGGTGCGGGTGACGACGACGATCGCCGGGGCCCGGTCGCCGCCGGGGAACTGTGAGCGCAGCTCGTCGAGGCGGGCGGACTGCGCTTGGGCCGGTACCTGCTCGGGGGAGCGCTGGTTGGATTCGCCGCTGTCGCCCAGCGCCATCAGCGCGCCGGAGGCCGCGATGACGAGCAGGGCCAGCAGCCAGGAGAGGCGCCGCGTCATCTCTCAAATATTTCAGAAAATGAACATTTAATCAATCGAAACTTCTCGCCTATCCTGGCGGGGTGGCTGGGGAAGTGCGCCCGGATGCCCCCGGGGACCCGGATGCGCCGGTGGACCGCCGCGGTCTGGAGGAGGCGATCGCCGCGGATGTGCGCCGGCTCAGTGCCGAGTCCGATCAGATCGCGCGGATCTTCGCGGCCCGTCATCGGGTGGCCGCCAACGATTTCCGGGCGTTGCTGCACGTCATGGTGGCCGAGACCGCCGGCAGCCCGCTGACCGCCGGGGAGTTGCGCGCGCTGATGGGCATGTCGGGTGCGGCGATCACCTATCTCGTCGAGCGCATGATCGAATCCGGCCATCTGCGCCGCGACTCCGACCCCCGCGACCGGCGCAAGGTCATCCTGCGGGTGGCCGAGCCGGGCAGGCGGGTCGCCCGCGAGTTCTTCACCCCGCTGGCCGAACAGACCCACCGCGCGCTGGTCGGGTTGACCGACGACGAGTTGGGTGCGGCGCACCGGACGTTCACCGCGCTGGTCGCCGCGATGCGCGCGTTCCGCGAGGAGCTCGGCGCGGCCGAAGCGGGGCGCGGCGCCGGCCGGTCATCTGGCAGGCTGGACCCGCGATGACTGAACCGACGGCCACCCCACCCGACAACCCATCCGCCGGAGCCGGTGACTCCGGCGCAGCCGCCGACCAGGCCGCGCAGCCCACGCCGGAACCGGTCGTTCCGGAGACGGTCGCCACGGGCACGGTCGCCCCCGAAGGCGCCCCCGATGCGGAAGCCCCGGACCCGGCCGGTGCGGACCAGGACCGGCCCACCCCGGCGCCGCCCGCGGGTGGCGCGGTCATGCTGCTCGGTTCGGGCGCGTTCACCCACGAGTTGGCGCTGGCGTTCCAGCGGCTGGGCGCGGAGGTGATCGCGGTCGACGAGCACGCCGACGCGCCCGCGCAGCGGGTGGCGGACCGGTCGGCGGTGGTGAACATCACCGATGCCGACGCCGTCACCGCGGTGATCGACCGGGAGAAGCCCCGCTATGTGGTCGTCGAGGCGGCCCACGTCGCCACCGATGCGCTGATCGCGGTGGCCGAACGCGGTGAGGTGGAGGTGTTCCCGACGCCGCGCAGCGCCCGGCTGTCGCTGGACCGGGAGGGGTTGCGGCGGTTGGTCTCCGACGAGCTGGGCCTGCCGACCGCGCCGTTCTGGTTCGCGTCCTCGGCCGACGAGCTCGCGGCGGTGGCCCGGCACGCGGGGTTCCCGTTGGTGGTCAAGCCGATCACCGCAGCCGCCGGCGAGGGCGAGTCGGTGCTGGTGCGGCCCGAGGACGTGGAGCCGGCGTTCACCCGGGCCGTCACCGCCGGCCGGGCGCCGCAGCACCGGGTGATGGTCGAGACCGTCGTCGACGTCGACTTCCAGGTCAGCCTGCTGACGATCCGCACCGTCGGTCCGGCCGGTCCGGTGGTGCACTTCTGCGAACCGATCGGCCACCGGTTCGGCGACGACCACACGCTCGAGTCGTGGCAGCCGCAGCAGCTGTCACCCGCCGCGCGCGGGGTGGCCAAGTCGATCGGCGCCCGGATCGTCAACTCGCTGGGCGGCCGCGGCGTGTTCGGGGTGGAGCTGCTGGTCCACGGCGACGAGGTGTACTTCGACAGCGTCACCCCGCGCCCGCCCGACTCCGGGCTGGTGACGCTGCGGTCCCAGCGCCTGTCGCAGTTCGAACTGCACGCCCGCGCCATCCTGGGCCTGCCACTGGACACCATCATGGTGTCGCCGGGCGCGGCCGATGTGCACTACGCCGACAGCGCCGACGATGCCCCCGACTCCCGGGCCGCGCACCCGGTGGTGACCGAGGCGCTCGCGGTCGCCGAGAGCGATCTGCGGCTGCTCGGCGGGGCCGACGGTGCCGGGTCCCGGCGGCGCCGCGCCGTCGCACTGGCCACCGCACCGGACCCGATCGTCGCCCGCGACCGCGCCCGCCGGGTGTCGGCGGTGCTGCGCAAGATCTGGTGAACCACGGGCAAGACGAACGACTCGAGCATGAGCCCTCAACCCGAACCCGAACCGACGTCCGGCCGGCCCACCGCCGCCCCGTTCCTGGGCGCGCTGGCAATCGTTCTGCTCGCGCTGATCGTAATGGGGCTGACGAAGCTGTTCCTGGCCGGCGACGGGTCGCCCGAACAGCAGATCACCCGCGCCGCGGTGGCGCAGAACGACGCGTTGCAGCGCCGCGACTACGCCGCCTTCCGCACCTACACCTGCGCGGCGCAGCACAGCACCGAAGCCGATGTGCTTGCCCAGCAGGAGGATTCGGTGGGCAAGCGGGGTGAGCGGTACCTCGACGAGGTCACGGACGTCGCGATCGACGGGGACCGGGCCACCGCCAAGGTCGTCTACCACTTCGACAAGAACCCGGACGCCAAGACCGAGGCCGCGATCACGTTCGCCCGGGAGGACGGGGCCTGGAAGGTCTGTTCGCCCGGCCCCCGCTAGCTGTGCGACACTTCGGACCGTGAGTTATGCCGGAGACATCACGCCTGAGGAGGCCTGGAAGCTGCTCAGCGAGGATCCCGACGCCGTGCTGGTGGACTGTCGCACGGAGGCCGAGTGGCGTTTCGTCGGGGTTCCGGACCTGTCGTCGCTGCAGCGTGATGTCGTGTTCGTCGAGTGGAACCGCACCGACGGCAGCCACAACGACGGCTTCATCGAGGACCTGAAGGCCGCCGGCGTGACGCCCGATCCCCGTGGCGAACGCCCGGTGATCTTCCTGTGCCGGTCGGGCAACCGCTCGATCGCGGCCGCCGAGGCGGCGACCGAGGCGGGCATCACCCCGTCCTACAACGTGCTCGACGGGTTCGAGGGGCACCTCGACGAACATCAACATCGCGGCAGCACCGGTTGGAAGGCTGTCGGCCTGCCTTGGAAGCAATCGTGAAAGAACAGCCAGCAGAAGAGAAGCCGTCGGTCCGCCGCCCCGCCGCACTCCCGGAGGGGGTGAGCCAGGCCACTATCGGTGTGCGCGGCGGCCTGATGCGGTCGGTGTTCGAGGAGACCGCCGAGGCGATGTACCTCAGCTCCGGGTACGTGTACTCGTCGGCGGCCGAGGCCGAGCGGGCGTTCGCCGGCGACGTCGACCGCTACGTGTACTCCCGCTACGGCAACCCGACGATCTCGATGTTCGAGGAGCGGCTGCGGCTCCTCGAGGGCGCGGAGGCTTGTTTCGCCACCGCCACCGGCATGTCGGCGGTGTTCACCGCGCTCGGTGCGCTGCTGGCGGCCGGCGACCGGTTGGTGGCCGCCCGCAGCCTGTTCGGGTCGTGCTTCGTGGTGTGCAACGAGATCCTGCCGCGCTGGGGCGTGGAGACGGTGTTCGTCGACGGTGAGGACCTGTCGCAGTGGGAGGAGGCGCTGTCCAAGCCCACCAAGGCGGTGTTCTTCGAAACCCCGTCCAACCCGATGCAGTCGCTGGTCGACATCGCGGCGGTGTGCGAGCTCGCGCATGCCGCGGGGGCGAAGGTGGTGCTGGACAACGTGTTCGCCACGCCGATCCTGCAGCAGGGCTTCCCGCTGGGGGTGGACGTGGTGGTGTACTCGGGCACCAAGCACATCGACGGGCAGGGGCGGGTGCTCGGCGGGGCGATCCTGGGCTCCAAGGAGTACATCGACGAGCACGTGCAGAAACTCATGCGCCACACCGGCCCGGCGATCAGCCCGTTCAACGCCTGGGTCCTGCTCAAGGGCCTGGAGACGCTCGCGCTGCGGGTCGAGCGGCAGAATGCGTCGGCGCATCGCATCGCCGAGTTCCTTCAGAGCCATCCGGCGGTGAACTGGGTACGCTACCCGTTCTTGGAGTCGCATCCGCAGTACGACCTGGCCAAGCGCCAGATGTCCGGCGGCGGAACGGTTGTCACGTTCGAGCTGAAGGTCCCCGGCGGAGCCGGGAATCCGGACGCGGCCAAGGCGCGGGCGTTCGAGGTGCTCGACCGGCTGCGGCTGGTCGACATCTCCAACAACCTCGGTGACTCCAAGTCGCTGATCACCCACCCGGCGACCACGACGCATCGTGCGATGGGCGCGCAGGGCCGCGCGGCGATCGGCCTGGGCGACGGTGTGGTGCGGATCTCGGTGGGCCTGGAGGGCACCGAGGATCTGATCGCCGACCTCGACCAGGCGCTGAGTTAGGCGACGGGGCGTCGGGTGTCGGGGGCGTCGAAGCGAAGCCGGAAAGAGGCGCGGCGCAGGAAGCGCAAGGCCGCTCAGAACGCGCGGTGGATTCCCCAGACGGAGTTCGATGAGCTCGCCGAGGAAGTCGAGGTCGCGTTGACACTGGAGTGGTTCGACCAGCAACTCGTCGAGCGGGGCTGGCGGTTCGACGAGGAGTCCTCCGACGACGATGCGCTGCTGTGGTTCTACCCGCCCTCGTCGACCGAGCCGCTCGACGACGAGGCCGGGGAGGACGACGGCGGCGAGGCCGGGGACGCCGAGGACACCGAGGCGGCGCCGGTGACCACGATCCTGGTCACCGCCGAGGACGACGCCGAGATCGCACATGTGGTGTTCGCCGGCACCCTCGACGACTACCAGTTCGACCTGCGGGGCCTGTTCGACCACATCGACGTCATCGAGGCCTACCGGGCCGGCGACCCGTTGCCGACCTTCGACTGACCGGGCCGCTCAGTTCTTGGCGCCGCCCTCGCCTTTGCCCTCGCCTGTGCCTATGCCTTTGCCTTCGCCTTCGACGAGGCCCAGCGCCGCCCGCGCCCGCTGCTCGTAGCTCTGGCGTGCGGTCCGGTCGAACTCCAAGAACACCCGGTCGAGTCCGAGCCGGCGGTTGAGCCAGCGCCGTCCGCGGGGGCCCAGCAGCTGCGCGGCCTGTGCGGTGAAGCGCAGCGCCGCGGGCACCGACACGTGGGTCTTTGGCTTGTCGAGGGTCCTGACCACCGCGCCGGCGATGTCCTCCGGCTCCACCGGTTGGATCGCCCCGCCGGTCCTGGTGCCCGAGATCAGCTCGGTCTTGGTGAACGGCGGCATGACCACCGACACCTCGACCCCGTGCGGGGCGACCTCGTCAGCCAGCGCCACCGACAGCCCCACCACACCGAATTTGGCCGCGTTGTAGATGACCTGCCCCGGGACCGGGATCAGCCCGGACAGCGACGAGATGTTGATGATGTGCCCGGAGCGCCGCGCGATCATGTCGGGCAGCACCAGCTGGCAGCCGGTGAGCACCCCGTAGAGGTTCACCTCGATCGAGGACCGGATCGCCTGCTCGTCCTGCTCGAGGAACGGGCCGATCGGCATCACCCCGGCGTTGTTGATCAGCACGTCGATGTGGCCGCCGCCGTCGGTTCGGGCCTTGTCCAGGAAGGTGGCGAACGAGTCGCGGTCGGTCACGTCGAGCGGATAACCCGACACCGGCCCCAGGTTGCCCAGCTGGGCCACGGCCGATTCCTGCAGTGCCACGTCGCGGTCGCCGATGACCACCCGCGCCCCGCGCGCCAGCAGCGCCTTGGCGGTGGCGAACCCGATTCCGCGGGCGGCGCCGGTGATCGCGACGGTCTTACCCCTGATCTGATCCATGCCGAAAACTTTACACGTGTCAACTTTCGTCGACGTGGCCGTTTTTTCGATCACTGCGAGCGGATGTCGCGGAGCGGAATGCGGCGCGCCCGGCGGCGTTGCACAGTGACGTGATGACGGTTTCGCCGCTGGTGAATCAGCTCCGTTTCGTGGCGGTCAGCCAGCACGACCCGCTGGCCGAACCGCTACTGGCCGGCCTGGCGGTCGAGTACGCCACCCGCTACGGCGGCACCGTCGAGCGGGTGGGGCGGTGGCTGCGCAGCTATCCCGCCGCCGAGTTCGCGCCGCCCGGCGGGGGCCTCTACCTCGGCCTGATCGATGACCGGCCGGTGACCGGTGGCGCGTTCCGCCGGTTCGACGCCGACACCGCCGAGCTCAAACGCATCTGGACCGACGCCGGCCACCGCCGTCAGGGGCTGGCCCGGGTGCTGCTGGCCCATCTGGAGAGCGAGATCGGTGCGCGCGGGTATCGCCGCATCTACCTGACCACCGGCGATCGCCAGCCCGAGGCCGAGGCGCTGTACGAGTCGGCCGGCTACACCCGGCTGCCCGAACCGCTGCCCGCCGAGGGCGAGGTCTACCCGGTGGCGTTCGAGAAGGTGCTGCGGTGAGCGGGCAGCTGCACCTGGCGCTGGCGCTCGACGGGCACGGCTGGCACCCCCAGGCCTGGCGACACAGCCCCGACCCCGCCCCGGTCACCGGGGGCCGGTACTGGACCGGGCTGGTCACCGCCGCGGAGCGGGGCCTGCTGGACTTCGTCACCTTCAACGACGCGTTCACCGCGCAGCGTCACCGCGATCCTGAACTCGACCCGCACCGGCAGACCGGCCGCCCCGACGCGGTGCTGGTGGCCCCGGCCACCCGGCACATCGGGCTGATCCCGGTCGCCACCGTCACCCACACCGAGCCGTTCCACGTGTCCAAGGCCATCGCCACGCTGGACTTCGTCTCGCACGGCCGGGCCGGCTGGCAGGTCAGGGTCAGCCCCACCCGGCACGAGGCCGAACTGTTCGGCCGCCGCGAGCTGCCCGTCGCCGACGGCCGGGTCGACCTCGCCGAACTGCTGGCGGAGGCCGCCGACGCGGTCGAGGTGGTGCGCCGGCTGTGGGACAGCTGGGAGGACGACGCGGAGATCCGCGACGTGGCCACCGGCCGGTTCATCGACCGCGACAAACTGCACTACATCGACTTCACCGGCAGGTTCTTCTCGGTCAAGGGCCCGTCGATCACACCCCGCCCACCGCAGGGCCAACCGGTGGTGGCGGCGCTGGCCCACAGCCGCACGGTCTACGAATTCGCTTCGGGCAGTGTCGATCTGGTGTTCATCACGCCACGCGGCGACAACCTGCCGACCCTGCTCAACGAGGTGCGTTCGGCCGGCGGTGAGACGTTGCAGGTCTACGCCGACCTGTATGTCTCGTTCACCGGTCTTGCCGACCCCGCCTCCGACGCCGAGGTCTTCGACGGCAGCCCGAGCGAGCTGGCCGAACGGATCCTCGACTGGCACAGCGCCGGGGTGGACGGGATCCGGCTGCGCCCGGCGGTGCATGCCCTCGACGTCCCGGTCATCGTCGACGAGGTGGTTCCCGCGCTGCAGCGCGCCGGGCGATTCCGCACCGGCTACCGCGCCGGCGAAACCCTGCGCCGGCGGCTGGGGCTGCCGGTCGCGGTCAACCGCTATGCGGGGGCGTCATGACCGTCCCGCTGTCGGTGCTGGACCTCGCGCCGATCAGCGCCGGCAGCGACGCCGCGACGGCGCTGCGTAACAGCATCGATCTGGCCCGGCATGCCGAGGACTGGGGTTATCGCCGCTACTGGGTGGCCGAACACCATTTCGTCGCGGTCGCCAGTTCCCAGCCCGCCGTGCTGATCGGTCAGATCGCCGCCGCCACCGACACCATCCGGGTCGGCGCGGCCGCGGTGCAGCTCGGGCACACCACCGCGATCGCCGTGGTGGAGAGCTTCGGCATGCTCGACGCGTTCTATCCCGGCAGGATCGATCTCGGTGTCGGTCGATCCGGTCAACGCCGCCGGGAAGCCCTGGCCCAGCCCGCCCCGCCGGATCCGGTCCGGCCCGCTGCGGCGTGGCGGTCGGTCGACGGGGTGGTGGTGCCCCCGCCGTTCGACGTCGCCGCGGTGATGCGCAACCCCCGGGTGAGCGCCTGGATGGCGACCCTGCAGCAACCGCGCGCCGACACACCCGATTTCGACACCCAGGTCGGTGACATCCTGGCGTTGCTCGACGGCAGCTACACGGTCGACGGCGTGGCGGCGCACGCGGTTCCCGGCGAGGGTTCGGGGCTGATCCCGTGGGTGTTCGGCAGCAGCGCCGGGCAGAGCGCCCGGGTCGCCGCGGCCCGCGGGCTGCCGTTCGTCGCCAGCTACCACATCACCCCCCGCCACCGCGCTGGACGCGGTCGCGGCCTACCGCGAGGCGTTCCGCCCGTCGCGGGCGCTGTCCGAGCCGTATGTGGTGGTCTCCGCCGACGTGGTGGTCGCCGACGACACCGAGACCGCCCGTCATCTCGCGAAAAGCTATGGGCCGTGGGTGTATTCGATCCGCGCCGGGGACGGCGCCATCGCCTACCCCGATCCGGACACCGTCGCGCCGCTGACCGGTGAGCAGGAGCAGGTCGTCATCGACCGCACCGCGACGCAGTTCGTCGGCACCGCCGACGAGGTGGCCGAGCGGCTGGCCGCACTGGCGCGGGTGACCCGGGCCGACGAACTGGTGATCAGCACGATCACCCACCGGCACACCGACCGGCTGCGCTCCTACGAACTGCTGGCCAAGACCTGGGGGTCGAGCGGATGAGTACATCAACGGGCAAGCCGCGCAAGCAGATTCATCTGGCCGCGCATTTCCCGGGGGTGAATAACACCACGGTGTGGTCGGACCCGGACTCGGGCAGCCAGATCGAGTTCTCCTCGTTCGTGCACCTGGCCCGGACCGCCGAGCGGGGCCTGTTCGACTTCTTCTTCCTGGCCGAGGGACTGCGGCTGCGCGAACACCGCGGCCGCATCTACGACCTCGATGTGGTGGGACGCCCGGACACCTTCACCGTGCTGGCCGCGCTGGCCGCGGTCACCGACCGGCTGGGGCTGACCGGCACCATCAACACCACGTTCAACGAACCGTTCGAGGTGGCGCGGCAGTTCGCCACCCTCGACCACCTCTGTGACGGCCGGGCCGGCTGGAACATGGTCACCACCTCCGACGCGTTCACCGGCGCGAACTTCCGCCGCGGCGGGTTTCTGGACCATTCCGACCGCTACAAGCGCGCCGAGGAGTTCCTCACCGTCGCCGAGGCGTTCTGGGACAGCTGGGCATCCGACGCGGTGATCGCCGACCGGGACCGCGGCGTGTACCTCGACCCGGGGCGGATCCGCACCGTCGAGCACCGCGGTCCGCAGTTCGACGTGCGCGGGATCGCCACCCTGCCGCGCCCGCCCCAGGGCCGGCCGGTGCTGCTGCAGGCCGGCGACTCCGACGAAGGGCGCAGTTTCGGCGCCAAGTACGCCGACGCGCTGTTCACCGTCCACTCGACGCTGGAGGCCGGGCAGCGCTACTACGCCGACGTCAAGGCCAGGGCGCGGTCCTACGGGCGAGATCCCGACAAGCTCAAGGTGTTTCCCGCCGCGACCTGTGTCCTCGGCGACACCGCCGAGGAGGCCGCCGAGCGGGCCCGCCACATCCGCCGTCAGCAGGTCAGCGGGCCGACCGCGATCGCGATGCTCGAGCAGGTGTGGCAGCGCGACCTGTCCGGCTACGACCCCGACGGTCCGCTACCCGACATCGAACCCGCCGACGATCCGACCTTCACCCAGGGCCGGGTCCGCCACGGCGACCCGAAGGCGCTGGCGGCGGCCTGGCGGGCGCGGGCCGAGGCCGAAGGGTTGTCCATCCGCGAGCTGATCATCGAGGTCACCAGCCGCCATCAGTTCGTCGGCACCCCGGAGCAGGTGGCCGACGAGATAAACCGCCACGTGCAGTCCGACGCCTGCGACGGGTTCATCCTGGTGCCGCATCTGACCCCGCGCGGTCTGGACGAGTTCGTCGACCGGGTGGTGCCGCTCCTGCAGGAGCGGGGCGTGTACCGCACCGAGTACACCGGGCACACGCTGCGCGAGCACCTGTGTTTGTAGCGGCTCAGGCTGATCTCGCCGCGTCGGCGGCGGCTCGGATCGGGCCCCGCCACACCGGGCCGTGCCCGGGCAGCAGCACCTCGGTGTCGAGCAGCGCGAGCGCGGCCAGGCTGCGCAGGCAGCCCTCCTGGTCGTGGTTGAACGGCCGCGGCAGCAGCTGCGGGCCGGTGCGGGGCGCCAGCGGATGCCCGGTCACCAGCGCGTCCCCGCTGACCAGCACGCCGTCCACCAGGTACGAGCAGTGCCCGCCGGTGTGGCCCGGGGTGGGAACGGCCCTCGGTGCTCCCGGCAACGTCGCCGCCACGTCGTCGGTCAGCGGCTGCGCGGTGGGCACACCCTCGCGGGTCAGCGCCCCCTTGCGGACGATCGCCAGACTCCAGATCAGGTAGCGCGGATGCCAGACCTGTTTGGCGACATCGACCGGCGAGACCTGTTCCAGGTACTCCCGGCGGGCATGGCCCACCTCGGCGGCGTGGCAGTACACCGGCGTGCCGTGGGTGCGGGCGAACCAGATGGCCGCACCGAGGTGGTCGACATGCGCATGCGTCAGCAGGATCGCGCGCACGTCGCCGGCGGCGAAACCCACCCGGTGCAGCGACGTCAGGATCTCGTCGCGGCTGCCCGGATAACCCGCGTCGATCAGCAGCACACCGCTGTCATCGGTGACCAGGGTCCAGTTGACCAGGTCGGTCTGCACGAAGTGGACACGTTCGGTGATCCGCACAAGCTCGATCCGTGCCGGTGCCATTCCGCGAGTGTATGAGCGGTGGAGTAGAAACGAGACGTGGAGTTGAAACTCGGATACAAGGCGTCGGCGGAGCAGTTCGGGCCGCGCGAACTCGTCGAACTGGCCGTGGCCGCCGAGGCGCACGGCATGGACAGCGCCACGGTCAGCGATCACTTCCAGCCGTGGCGGCACAAGGGTGGCCACGCGCCGTTCTCGCTGGCCTGGATGGCCGCCGTCGGGGAACGCACCAAGAAGCTGATCCTGGGCACCTCGGTGCTGACCCCGACCTTCCGGTACAACCCCGCGGTCATCGCGCAGGCGTTCGCCACCATGGGCTGCCTGTATCCGGGCCGGGTCTTCCTGGGGGTGGGCACCGGTGAGGCGCTCAACGAGATCGCCACCGGCTTCGAGGGGGAATGGCCGGAGTTCAAGGAGCGGTTCGCCCGGCTGCGCGAGTCGGTGCGGCTGATGCGCGCGCTGTGGGCCGGTGACCGGGTGGACTTCGAGGGCGAGTACTACCGCACCAAGGGCGCGTCGATCTACGACGTCCCCCCCGACGGCATCCCGGTCTACATCGCCGCCGGCGGGCCGGTGGTGGCCAAGTACGCCGGCCGCGCCGGGGACGGGTTCATCTGCACCTCGGGCAAGGGCGAGGAACTCTACAAGGACAAGCTGATCCCCGCGGTCAAGGAAGGCGCCGAGGCGGCCGGCCGCAACCCCGACGACATCGACCGGATGATCGAGATCAAGATCTCCTACGACCCGGATCCGGAGCTCGCGCTGAACAACACCCGGTTCTGGGCGCCGCTGTCGCTGACCGCCGAGCAGAAGCACTCCATCGACGACCCGATCGAGATGGAGAAGGCCGCCGACGCGCTGCCGATCGAGCAGGTGGCCAAGCGCTGGATCGTCGCCTCGGACCCGGACGAGGCCGTCGAGCAGGTCCGCCAGTACGTCGACTGGGGCCTCAACCACCTGGTGTTCCACGCCCCCGGCCACGATCAGCGCCGGTTCCTGGAGCTGTTCAAGCGTGACCTGGAACCGCGGCTGCGCCGACTCGGCTGATTCGGTGTACCGCCGAAGGTCCGTATCGACAACGTGATTCGTCACCTTGCGACCGCCGCGGGGGTGCTCGCATCGCTCCTCGCCGCGGTCGCCCTGCTGATCCGGTTCGTGCCGATCCGCAGCGAGGTCGTGCTGGCGCTGGCCGCCGCCGCCCCTTACCTGACGGCCGCGGCGGTCCTCGGGCTGGTCTGCTTCGTCGTCGCCCGCCGCCGGCCGGCGACCGTGGTGGCCGCCATTCTGTGCGTGGCGCTGATCGTGTTGCTGCTGCCCCGCTATCTCGGTCCGGATCCGGCGCCCGCGAACTCGGTACCGGTCCGGGTGCTGAGCCTGAACCTCGGTATGGGACAGGCGGATCCGCAGTCGGTCCGATCGGCCGCCGAGTCGGCCGATGTGCTGGTGCTGCAGGAACTCACCCCGCAGGCCGCGCACGGGCTGGCCCAGGCCGGAATCGAGGAGGTGTTCGCCCACCGGGTCATCGAACCGCGGCCCGGTGCCGCCGGGATCGGCGTCTACAGCCGCTATCCGATCGTCGACCACACGATCGTCCCCGGTTATTCGATGCCGATGCTGCGGGCGCGGCTGGAGATCGACGGGGTGCCGCTGCGCGCCACGGTGCTGGCCGTGCACATCGCCGCGCCGCTGGTGTCCCCGCTGCAGTACTTCACCGCCGACATCGACCGCTTCCCGCAGACGCTGCGCGACGTCGCCCGGGACGCCGGTCCGGGGCCGGTGATCGTGGCGGGCGACTTCAACGCGACCCGCGACATGCTGCCGTTCCGCCGGCTGCTCGACACCGGCTACCACGACGCCGCCGAACAGGCCGGCGCCGGGCTGGTCCGCACGTTCCCGAGCGGGCGGCGCTACCCGCCGCTGCTCGGGATCGACCACGTGCTGGTCCGCAACTGCGTGGCGACCTCGGCGGCGACGGTCCCGGTCGCCGGATCCGATCACCGCGGTCTGCTGGCCACCGTGCAGGTCCCGGTTGAGTAATCCCGCCGGTACGCCGACCGAGCGCCTTTACCCCGCAACGTGTTCGGCGTGCCACTCGGCCTGCATGGTCAGCAGCGCCATCACATCCATCGCCGGGGTGTCCGGATCGAGTTCGCGGTACCGCTGATAGACGTTGACGACGACACGTTCGGCGTCCAGCCAGTCGGCGTAGGGCCCCAGGTCGATGGTGTCGGCGGCCTCGCGGAACGGCAGCCCGCGCCGGTAGGCGTCGTCGGTCTGCTCGATGAGGTGCTCGAAATAGCCTCGCACGGCCCGGATTCCGTCTGGGTCGGTGACCGGGCCGTGACCGGGAACGACGGTGTCGGCGTCCAGCGCGAGCATGGCGTCGCAGGCGGCGATCCAGTTGGCGATCGGACCGGCCCACACGATCGGGGTACAGCCGATGAACAGCAGATCGCCGGCGAACAGCACCCCCGCGTCCGGGACATGCACCACGGTGTCGGCGGCGGTGTGCGCGGGGCCCAGGTTGAGCAGCGTCACCGGCCGGCCGCCGACCTGCAGCTCCATCCGCTTGTCGAAGGTGTGGTCGGCGTTGCGGATCGTGATGCCGCTGAAGTCGAAGTGCCCGAACCGATCCCGGGTGTAAGGCGTGGCGACCGGCCCCAGGTCGACGACTTGGACGAAGGCCAGCATCTCCGGGGCCATCTCGTGGTCGATCTCGTCCTTGGTGTCGCGGGCGGCGATGATCCGCACCGACGGGTCCAGCAGCTGGTTGCCGTGGGTGTGGTCGCCGTTGCAGTGGGTGATCACCATGTCGCTGATCGGTGCCCGCTCGGTGATCGGCCGCATGGCGTCGAGCATCTCCCGGGTCAGCGCCAGGTCGAACAGCGTGTCGACCAGCAGCGACGCGCCGTCGCCGGCCACCAATCCGGCGTTGCTCCAACCGTATCCACCGTCCGGCAGGGTCCAGGCCCACACCTTGTCGCCGACCTCGTGCAGCCCGCGCCGGTACGGCACCTTGGCCGGGGCCGGGTTGACCCGGGTCGGGGCCGGGGCGGCATCGGGATTGGCGCGCGGCGGCAGCGGTGCGGGGGCGGGCCGGTGCCGGACGATCTGGCGGGTCTCGCCGAGTCCCTGCACCCGCAGCGTGACCTCGTCGCCGTCGCGCAGCCAACCGCGGAAACCGGCCAGGTTCGTCATGTCCAGGTGTTCGACCAGCGTGCAGGTCGGCACCGTTCCGGAACCGAAAACCTCGCCGGGATACAGGTATACGCCCCGCGACGCGTAGGAGATCACCTCGGCGAAGGTCCAGTCCATCGCGGCGGTGGTGCCGGAGCCGATCACCTCGCCGTTGACCAGCGCCGTCACCGCCAGATCCAGCCTGCCGTCGCCGGTGCGGTACTGCTCGAGCTCGTCGGGGGTCACCAGGTACGGGCCCAGCGTGATCCCGCTGTCCTTGCCCTTGGCCTGGCCGATGCCGAGCTGGCTCTCCAGGGTCTGCAGATCGCGCGCCGACCAGTCGTTGAAGATGGTGTAGCCGATGATCGCCTGCTCGGCCTGTTCGACGGTCAGATCCGTCCCCCCGGTGCCGATCACCGCGGCGATCTCGAGTTCGAAGTCCTGCCAAGCGCTTCCGGGTGCGGTGGGCACCTCCTGGTACGGCCCGAACACGCCGCTGGGGTTGGCGAAGTAGAACGCCGGCACCCGGTACCAGGTGTCCCTGAGCACCCGGCCGCCGCCCAGTGCGGCCTGACAGTTGCGCATGTGGTCCAGGAAGCACAGGCTGTCGCGGATCGCCGGCGGCCGGGGGATCGGGGCCCGCAACTCCACGTTCGACACCGGCACCACCTCGGCCGGATCGTGGATGGCCCGCTCACCGGCCTGAAGCAGTCCCTCGGCGCCGAGCGCGACCAGCTCGATCAGCCGGGCGCCGTGCGGCAGCGCGTGGATGGTCGCCTGGCTGCCCTCGCCGACCACCACACCGACCCGGTCGCCGCCGCTGGTTCGATAAGTCGCCCACCGCATGTCGATCGCTCCTACCGGTTGTGTGCAGGCCAGCGTAGGAACTGGTGGTCGGTGTGTAAAGCAGCCGTGTCAGGCACGGGCGGGCAGCGGTCGGCCGGGGCGACCGGCGGGCCGGAATGGCTTTCGCCGGGCCGATAAGGCACGCTTAGACCGTGGTCGACGCCGACAATTCCACCCCAGCAGGCGGCATCTCCGGGATCTACATCGCCTCGCCCGAGGGCGACACCGGCAAGTCGACCGTCGCGCTCGGCATCCTCAACCGGTTGGTCGCCACCGTGCCGCGGGTCGGGGTGTTCCGGCCGGTCACCCGCCTCGGTGAGGCCCGCGACTACATCCTGGAGCTGCTGCTGGCCAAGGCCAGCGCCGAACTGGACTACGAGGACTGCGTCGGGGTCTCCTACCAGCAGCTGCACGAGGATCCGGACGGCGCCATCGCCGAGATCGTCGACCGCTACCACCGGGTCGCCGAACGCTGCGATCGGGTGCTGGTGGTGGGCAGCGACTACACCGACGTCGCCACCCCCAGCGAACTGTCCACCAACGCCCGGATCGCGGCCAATCTCGGGGTCCCGGTCGTCCTCACGGTCAAGGCCAAGGACCGCACCCCCGAACAGGTGGCCGAACTGGTGGAGATCTGCCTGGGCGAGCTGGCCGCCCAGCACGCCCACACCGCCGCGGTGGTGGCCAACCGCTGCGATCCGGATCGGCTGCGGGAGGTGGCGGCGGCGCTGGAACCGCTGGCCCCGAAGTGCTACACGCTGCCCGAGGAACCGCTGCTGGTCGCCCCGTCGGTGGCCGAACTGCAGCAGGCGGTGGAGGGCACGCTGATCAGCGGCGACCCGGCGCTGCTGTCCCGCGAGGCGATGGATCTCATGGTCGCCGGCATGACCGCCGAACGGGTGCTGGAGCGGCTCAGCGAAGGGGTGGCGGTGATCGCGGCCGCCGACCGCTCCGACGTGGTGCTGGCGTTGGCCAGTGCCCATGCCGCCGAAGGCTTTCCGTCGCTGTCCTGCATGATCCTCAACGGCGGGCTGGAGCTGCACCCGGCGATCGCCGCGCTGGTGACGGGGCTGAGACTGCGGCTGCCGATCATCACCACCCGGTTCCGCACCTTCGAGACCGCGAGCCGGGTGGCCTCGGCGCGGGGTCGGGTGACCGCCGAGTCGGTGCGCAAGATCGACACCGCGCTGGAGCTGATGGAGACGCACGTCGACATCGATGATCTGTTGGCACAGTTGGCCATTCCGTTCCCGGAGGTGGTCACCCCGCAGATGTTCACCTACCGGCTGCTGGAACAGGCCCGCGCCGACCGGCGCCGGATCGTGCTGCCCGAAGGCGACGACGACCGCATCCTCACCGCCGCCAGCCGGCTGCTGCACCGCGGGGTGGCCGATCTGACCATCCTCGGCGACGAATCGGCGGTGCGGGGCCGTGCCGCCGAACTGGGTCTGGACATCTCCGCGGCGACCGTGCTCGACCCGCAGACCAGCGAGCTGTGCGACCGGTTCGCCGAACAGTACGCCCGGCTGCGCGCCCACAAGGGGGTGACGCTGGAGCAGGCGCGCGAAATCATCCAGGACGTCTCGTATTTCGGGACCATGCTGGTGTACAACGACATGGTCGACGGCATGGTGTCGGGGGCCAAGCACACCACCGCGCACACCGTCCGCCCGGCGTTCGAGATCATTCGCACCCAGGACGGGGTGTCCACGGTGTCCAGCATCTTCCTGATGTGCCTGGCCGACCGGGTGCTGGCCTACGGCGACTGCGCGATCGTGCCGGACCCGACGGCCGAGCAACTTGCCGACATCGCGATCAGCTCGGCACGCACCGCGGCCAAGTTCGGCATCGAGCCGCGGGTCGCGATGCTGAGCTACTCGACCGGAACCAGCGGCAGCGGTGCGGACGTCGACAAGGTCAGGACAGCAACGGAATTGGTGCGACAGCGGGAGCCGGACCTGCCGGTCGAGGGGCCGATTCAGTACGACGCCGCGGTGGATCCGACGGTGGCCGCCGCCAAGATGCCCGACTCACCGGTCGCCGGGCGCGCCACCGTGCTGATCTTCCCCGACCTCAACACCGGCAACAACACCTACAAGGCGGTGCAGCGCAGCGCCGGGGCGATCGCGATCGGTCCGGTGCTGCAGGGGTTGCGCAAACCGGTCAACGACCTGTCCCGCGGCGCGCTGGTGGAGGACATCGTCAACACCGTCGCGATCACCGCGATCCAGGCGCAGGACGGTCCGCGATGAGTGCGCCCCGCACCGTCCTGGTCATCAACTCCGGCTCCTCGTCGCTGAAATGCCAACTCATCGAACCGGATTCGGGCGTATCGCGGGCCGACGGAACGATCGAGCGGATCGGGGAGGACTCCGGTCTGGCCGGGATGACCGTCGGCGACCGGGAGGTGCGCCGCGACGGGCCGCCGATCCCCGACCACGATGCCGCGCTGCGCACGGCGTTCGCGTTGCTGGAACAGGCCGGTGCGGCGCTGGACAGCGTGAACCTGGTCGCGGTCGGGCACCGGGCGGTGCACGGCGGGCGCAGCTTCTTCGAGCCGACGCCGGTCACCGACGCGCTGATCGCCAAGATGCGTGAGCTGGCCCCGCTGGCGCCGCTGCACAACCCGCCCGCGGTGCTCGGGATGGAGGTGGCGCGCCGGTTGCTGCCCGATCTCCCGCACATCGCGGTCTTCGACACCGCGTTCTTCCATCACCTGCCCACGCCGGCGGCGACCTACGCCATCGACCGCGAACTCGCGGAGAGATGGCACATCCGCCGCTACGGGTTCCACGGCACCAGCCACCGCTACGTCAGCGAACAGGCCGCGGAGTTCCTCGGTGTCCCGTTGCGCGAGCTGAACCAGATCGTGCTGCACCTGGGCAACGGCGCGTCGGCGGCGGCGATCGCCGGCGGCCGCCCGGTGGACACCTCGATGGGGCTGACCCCGCTCGAGGGCCTGGTGATGGGCACCCGGCCCGGTGACGTGGACGCCGGCATCATCCTGTACCTGGCCCGGACCGCGGGCATGACCGTCGACGAGATCGACGCGATGCTCAACCGCCACTCCGGGGTGTACGGCCTGGGCGGACAGGTCGACTTCCGCGAACTGCATAAGCGCATCGCCGCCGGGGACGCCGCGGCCAAGCTGGCCTACGACGTCTACATTCACCGGTTGCGCAAGTACATCGGGGCGTACCTGGCGGTGCTCGGCCACGCCGACGTCATCGTGTTCACCGCGGGTGTGGGGGAGAACGACCCCGCGGTGCGCCGCGATGCGCTGGCCGGGCTGGACGGACTGGGGATCGAGGTCGACGACGAACTCAACGAGAGCCCGGTGCGCACCGCCCGGCGCATCTCGACCGCCGATTCGCCGACCACGGTGCTGGTCGTCCCCACCAACGAGGAACTCGCGATCGCCCGCGACTGCGTGGCCGTGCTCGACGCCGCGTCCTAGCGCGCTTGCTGCGGTCGTCGGGTGTGTGGTTTCGTTCGCGACACGCCGCGCGGGCGTACCGGTTTGCACATTCGCGAAGGATCGGACCCGCGCATCACACGGTCGTCGCGTGCCCGGCCCCGACCCGGTCGAGCAGCGAGTCGGATTCCTCGAGCGGCAACGTGTGCTCGGTGTCGCAGATCTGCAGCAGGCGGCGCACCTGGCGGCCGGCACGCAGTGACCACGAGGTGCCCTGACCCTGGCAGAGCACGTTGATGTTGTGCAGTGCGGCGTAGCCGGCGGCGCCGAAGAAATCGACCAGTCGCAGGTCGACGATCAGGCGGCGGGACCCGGTGAGGTGACGCTCCACGTAGCCGGCGAAACTGCGGCTGTTGGCGGCGTCGACCTCGCCTTCGACGGTGACCACCACCGATCCGGGCGACGGGCGGGTCGCCGAGAACGTCGCGTGGTGATGGGATTCCGGCCGATCGAGCGTGCGGGGATCGGGGCGGAACACCCGGCGGGTGCTGAGTTCGGCCATGGTGGGCTCCTCAGTCGAACCGTGTAGTCCGTGCATGGCGTCCGGGGAAAGGAGGCCCTATGGCTTAAAGCCGTCGCACTTTGCCAGGCCCTGCCAGGTTCCCGGGCGGCCCCGGGAAGACGCCCTGACGGGTCGGCCAAAGCCCCGGCGGTACGTACCGTGACGTCATTCCGGCTGTGAGTTCAACCTGCTCGAAACGCTACTACGGAATCCGTGGCCTAGCCATGGGATTTCGTTAAGAAATTGTTGCTGGCCAGGGCAAACACGCCACGGGATCCGTTGCTAAACAAGCTATCAAGGTCGCTGCGGGCCGCTCAGAAGGTGGTCGTCGGCCGAACGCTGTTAGCCAGGTCCACCAACGCGTACCGATGCGCCTGCGACGGCGCCACCCGGGCCAGCGCCCGCAGCGAAGCCTCCACCCCCAGCTGCAGGCCGTGTTCGGTGAACGGGAAGCCGAGAATGTGGTTGGTGCTCGCGGTGTGGTCGGCCAGCCAGTCCATCGCGGTGCCCAGCACCAGCGCGCGGATCTGCAGCACCCGCGGTTCGGTGTCCGGCAGCGCCTCGACCCGTCGCGCCGCCTCCCGGATGTGCTCCTCGGTGATCTCGCTCGTCGAGCGGCCGGACAGCAGCGTCACCGCGCTGGTCAGCCGGGCGGTGGTGTAGTGGCGCGACATCGCCGGCACCTTGTCGAGCGTGCGCACCGCGGCGTCGCGGTCACCGGCCGCCGATTGGGCCCGGGCCAGCCCGAACCCGGCCGAGATGATGCCGTTGTCGGTCGACCACACCGTGTTGTAGAACTTGCCCGGATCCTTGCCGGCCAGCTCCAGGGTGGCGGCCAACGCCAGTTTGGGTGCCAGCTCACCGGGCAGGGTGTCGAGCACCTGGGTGAAATGCCGCTCCGCCGAGTCGTAGTCGGCGGTCAACAGGTCGGCCACCCCGCGGAACCACAGCAGCCGCCACGTCCAGCCCACCCGCTCGGCGAGGTCGTTGAGTTTGCGGGTGGCCTTGGCGACATCGCCGAGGTCCAGCAGCGCGCGTGCCTCCATCAGCGGCAACTCGACCGACTGCGACAAATCGATGCCCTCGGAGTCCAGCGCACCGTGGCGCGCGGCGCGCAGCTGATCGAGCGTCTGCACCGGCTGGCTGAGCACGCTGGCCGACAGCACCGGCGCGCCGACGTCGGTGGGGTCGACCAGCGGCACCGGCAGGGCCCGCACGATCTCCTGGGCGGTGAGCCGTTCCGAGTGCACCTGCCCGTCGAGGTAGACGTCGGTGTGCGCGACCAGCAGGTCGATCCCGAACGTGGACCGGGTGGGGGAGAACACCGTCGACAGACCCGGCCGCGGCACCCCGGTGTCCTTGGCGACCACCTCGCGCAGCACCCCGAGCAGCTGGCTCGACATCTCCTCGGCGCTGCTGAACCGGCGCCGCGGATCCGGGTCGGTGGCCCGCCGCAACAGCCGCGCGTACGAGTCGTACTCGGCCAGCACCGGATCGTCCTCGGGCAGCCCGTCGACGTAACGCCCTTTGCGGGTCGGCAGATTCAGCGTCAGCGCGGCCAGCGTGCGGCCCACGGTGTAGATGTCGGTCTGCACGGTCGGGCCGGTGCGCACGATCTCGGGCGCCTGATATCCGGGGGTGCCGTAGAGGTAGCCGAACGAGTTGATCGTCGACACCGCACCGAGGTCGATCAGCTTGAGCTGTTCCTCGGTGATCATGATGTTCTCGGGTTTGAGATCGTTGTAGGCCAGCCCGATCGAGTGCAGATAGCCCAGCGCGGGCAGGATCTCGAGCATGTAGCCGATGGCCTGCGCCACCGGCAGCTTCTTGCCCTTGGCCTGTTTGAGCGAAGTCCCGCCGACGTACTCCATGACGATGTAGCCGACGGGGTTGCCGTGCTTGTCGTCGTGCTCGACGAAGTTGTAGATCTTGACGATCCCCGGGTGGGTGACCTCGGCGAGGAACCGCCGCTCGGCCATCGCGATCTTCTGCGCCTCGGCGTCACCGGAGTGCACCAGGCCCTTGAGCACCACCGGCCGCTTGTTGACGTTGTGGTCGAACGCCAGGTACACCCAACCCAGCCCGCCGTGGGCGATGCAGCCCTTGATCTCGTACTGGTCGGCCACCATGTCGCCCGGGTTCAGTTGCGGCAGAAACGAGTACTGGCTGCCGCAGTGCGGGCAGAACCCCTCGGGGCGGGCCGGGCCGTCCTTGGAGGAGCGGCCGACCGGCCGTCCGCAGTTCCAGCAGAACCGTTTGTTCTCGGCGACCTCCGGGTCGGGCATCAGCGCCTCGAGCGGATCCTTGGCGGGCACCCGCGGGATCTCCACCAGGCCGCCGCCGAGTCTGCGGGTCGGCGACAGCCGGGTGACCGCGGTGGTCGCGGTGGCCTGATCGCGCGAGTCGGTGCCGGCGGTGGCCGCCCGGGAGCCTTCGTCGTCGTCGAACCGCGGGCGGTACACGGCCTGGGTGGCCATCGGGCGCGCCGTCGACGCCGAGTCCAGGAACAGGTCGTCGAGGCTGGCCGGTTGGGTGCCGGGCCCCGCGTCGTCGAATCCGTCGGATCGTGTCTCGCTCATCCGCTGTGCAGTCCTCAATCCGAATAACGCGCCGGTGGCGGGGAAGGTGCCGGGCCGAGCACCGACAACCACTTGCGGTACAACGTGTTCCACGTCCCGTCCCGGCGGATCCGTTCCAGGGTGCCGTTGACGAACCGCACCAGCCCGGTGTTGTTCTTGTTGACGCCGATGCCGTAGGGCTCCTCGCTCATGCTCGGCCCGACGATGTGCAGGTAGGGGTCCTGCACCACCAGGCCGGCCAGGATCGAGTCGTCGGTGCTGACCGCCTCGACCTGGCGCTGCTGCAGCGCGACCAGGCAGTCGGCCCAGGTGACCACCCCGACGATCAGCGGCGGCGGGCTGATCTCGCGCACCCGCTGCAGTGAGGTGGTGCCCTTGGCGACGCACACCCGCCGGCCGGACAGATCAGCGGCCTGGCGGATCGACGAGTCGCGCGGCGCCAGGATGCGTTGGTTGGCAACCAGATACACGGTGGAGAAGCCGACCTTCTGCTTGCGCTCACAGGTGATCGTCATGGTCTTGACCACGACGTCCACCTGGTTGTTCTCCAGCGCGGCGATCCGGTCGGCCGACGACAGGATGCGGTACTCGACCTGCGACGGCGAGCCGAAGATGTCGCGGGCGATCTCGCCGGCTATGTCGACGTCGAAGCCGGTGATGTCACCGGTGATCGGGTCGCGGAACGAGAACAGGTTGCTGCCGATGTCCAGCCCGACGATCAGCCGGCCCCGGGCCCGGATGTTGGCCACCGCTTCCTCGGCCTCGGCCCGGTCGGCGAACGGCCGCAGGCTGGCGGTGCGGTCGCAGTTCTCGGCGTCGCGCGCCGGCACCCGCGGCGGCTCGGGCGGCAGCTCCTGCATCCCCGCGGGCGTCACCGGGGCCAGCGTCACGCTCGGCAGCTGGACCACCGGCGGCGACTCGGCGCACCCGGCCAGCGCCAGCACCCCGGCCAGCAGCAACCCGGGGATCCTGCTGCGGCGGCCGGTGGTCCTGGTGTGCATGTCCTACTCGCCTATCGGTACTCGCTCAGTCTCGGCCACAGCCCCAACGCCACCGCGATCGCGGCCAGCACCGACAGCACCGCGGCGCCGACCGTCGCGCCCGACAGCACCCGGTGCGCGTCGACGATGTCGCTGCGCAGCGCCTGCCGGCTCTCCTCGATGCCCTCGGTCAGTGCGGCGTCGAGCTTGTTGAACGCCGACGTCGCATCATCCTCGCCGGTGCCCAACGCCACCTGGGTGGCGGCCTGATAGTTGCCGACGGCGATGTAGGCGCTGATCCGGTCGTCGGCGGCGCGCCACTTCTCCAGCAGTCGGCCCGCCTCGGCGAGGTCGGTCTTGTTGACCGCGCGGTCCTTGTCGAGGAACTCCGCCAATTGCCGCTGCATATCGTCGATGCGCCGATGATAGGACTGTTTGCGTATGTCCACGTCGCCGCGCCGGATCAGCGACAGCGTTTCGTCGGCGCGGGCCTGCTGCGCGGTGATCGCCAGGTTGGTGATGGTCTTCAGCGACTGCGCGGCGGTCGCGTTGGCGCTGCGACTGTTGGCGGTCGACATGATCAGCGCGGTGCCCACCCAGACCAGCATGATCAGCACCGCCAGCCCGCCGGCCACCAGGCCGATGTTGATCCGGCGCCGGGTGCGCCGCGCCAGCCAGCGGTTGGCGAACACCCCGAACAGCAGCGTGGCCAACACGACCAGGATCACCGGCCCGGGGATCCGGGTGGACGCGGTGGTCTCGGCGTCCACCCGCTCCGAGGTGGCCTCGTAGAGCTGCTGCGCACTGGGCAGGATGTGGTTCTGCATCAGCGCCGAGGCCTCGGACAGATACGACGAGCCGACCGGGTTGCCGGCCCGGTTGTTGGTGCGGGCGGTCTCGACCAGTCCGGTGTAGACCGCCAGCTGCGCGTTGATCCGGCCGAGCAGCTGCACCAGGGACTCGTCGGTCAGCCCGCTCGACGCCTGGGTGACCGCAACCGACGCGTCGGTGATCGCCTGTTCGTAGCGTTGCCGCACGTCGTGGGGCTCGGCCCCGGCGATGAACGCGGTCGCGGCCGCGGCGTCGGCGACCGACAGCGTGGTGTAGAGCCGGCCGGCTGCGAAGGACAGCGGTTCGGTGTGCTCGAGCACCGTGGTCAGCGCCTGCTGGCGGTTGTTGATGGTGGTCGAGGTGGCGAACGCGCTGGCGAGCACCAGCGTGGCGAGCACGATCCCGATGGTGAGGATCCGCCCCGGCGTGGTCCACAGGAACCACCAGCGGGGGTGGGCAGGCGAGGCCGGCGACCGTGACGCGAGTGGCTCGGTCGACGGGTGCGCCAACTCCACAGTCACGGCTGCGCGGACCTCATTCGCTCGGTGCGCCGGTCACGGGGTGTCGTTCACGGCGATGCTTGCTCTGCGACCTCAACCACTCTATGAAAAAAGTCTAAGAGACCGCGGATACGCCCGCGTCCGTATCCTTGAGCCGTGCGTGGCGACGGCGACGGCTGGGTCGTATCCGACACCGGCCAGGCCTTCTGGGGTAGACACGGCGCGGCCGGCCTGCTGTTGCGGGCCCCCGGCCCGGACGGTTCGGCCGCGGTGCTGCTGCAGCACCGGGCCGCCTGGAGTCACCAGGGGGGTACCTGGGGGCTGCCCGGCGGTGCCCGCGACAGTCACGAGACCGCCGAGGAAGCCGCGGTGCGCGAGGCCTACGAGGAGGCCGGGCTGACTCCCGACCAGCTCGTCGTGCGGATGTCGCTGGTGACCAAGGAGGTCTACGGCGTCGGCAACGAGTACTGGAGCTACACCACCGTGATCGCCGACGCCCGGGAGATGTTGCCGACCACCCCCAACCGGGAGAGCGCGGAGCTGCGCTGGGTGGCGTTGGACGAGGTGGCCGACCTGCCGCTGCACCCCGGTTTCGCCGACAGCTGGGAACGGCTGCGGCTGGCCTGCGTCTCGCTGCCGCTGCTGGTCAACCCGCCGCTGTGAGGGCCTGTTTGAGCTGGCGCGCCGCCGCCTGCGGATCCTCGGCGCCGGTGATCGCCCGCACCACCACGACCCGGCGCGCGCCGGCCGCCAGCACCTGCGGAAGTCGTTCGGTGTCGATCCCACCGATCGCGAACCACGGTTTGTCCGTACGGGTTTCAGCGGCCGCACGGACGAGGTCCAGTCCGGGTGCGGGCCGGCCCGGTTTGGTCGGGGTGGGCCAGCATGGCCCGACGCAGAAGTAGTCGACGTCCTCGGCGATCGCCGCGGCGACCTGGTCCCGGTCGTGGGTGGAGCGGCCGATCAGCGTCCGGGTGCCGACGATCTCGCGGGCCACCGTCAGCGGCAGGTCGTCCTGGCCCAGGTGCAGCACGTCGGCGCCCGCGGCGCGGGCGATGTCGGCGCGGTCGTTGACCGCCAGCAGCGCGTTGTGCCGGCGGGCGGCGTCCGCGAGCACCGCCAGCGCCTCGAGTTCCTGGCGTGCCTCCAGCGGCCCGAACCGCTGCTCACCGGGCGAGCCCTTGTCGCGCAGCTGGATGATGTCGACACCGCCGGCCAGCGCGGCGTCGGCGAAATCGGCGAGGTCGCCGCGCTCGCGTCGGGCGTCGGTGCACAGGTAGAGCACGGCGCCGGCGAGACGGTCGCGGGGGGCCGGGCGGTCATGGGCTGTGTGCACGCATTGACGCTAGCGACTAGCGTGGGAGGCCGACACGGGAGTCCCGGGACCGGGGGCTGAGAGTGGACACGCCGTCCTTACCGTCACACCTGATCCGGGTCATGCCGGCGAAGGGAGGGAACGTGGCTCAGGAAACTCGCGCAGGTGCCGGTCAGCGCACCCTTGCCGTCATCGGCGGCGGGGTGATCGGGCTGGCGGTGGCCCGGCGGGCGGCGCTGGACGGCTGGTCGGTGCGGGTCCACCGCGGCGACGACCGCGGCGCGTCCTGGGTGGCCGGCGGCATGATCGCTCCGCACAGCGAGGGCTGGCCGGGGGAGGACCGCCACCTGCGCCTGGGCCTGGCCTCGCTGGCGCTGTGGCACGGCGGATTCCTCGACGGTCTGCCGGACGGGGTGGTCACCGCGCGCGAGTCGCTGGTGGTCGCCGTGGACCGCGCCGACGCGGCCGATCTGCGCACCGTCGCCGACTGGCTGGCCGCCCAGGGGCACCCGGTGACCGTGACCACCGCCGCGCGCGACGTCGAACCGCTGCTGGCGCAGGGCATCCGGCACGGCTTCCGCGCCGAGACCGAACTGGCGGTGGACAATCGCGCGGTGGTGGAAGCCCTTGCCGCGCACTGTGATCGGCTGGGCGTGCAGTGGGCGTCGCCGGTCGCGGATCTGGCCGAGGTGGACGCCGATCAGGTGGTGATCGCCAACGGGATCGACGCGCCGCGGCTGTGGCCGGGGCTGCCGATCCGTCCGGTCAAGGGGGAGGTGCTGCGGCTGCGCTGGCGGCGCGGCTGTATGCCGGTGCCGCAGCGGGTGATCCGCGCCCGGGTGCACGGCCGGCCGGTGTACATCGTGCCGCGTGCCGACGGGGTGGTGGTCGGCGCCACCCAGTACGAACACGGCCGCGACACCGCGCCCACCGTGACCGGGGTGCGTGAACTGCTCGACGACGCCACCGCGGTGATGCCGGCGCTGGGCGAGTACGAGGTCGTCGAGTGCGCGGCGGGTCTGCGGCCGATGACGCCGGACGGGCTGCCGGTGGTGGGCCGGCTCGACGAACGTACCCTGATCGCGGGCGGGCACGGACGCAACGGTTTCCTGCTGGCACCGTGGACGGCCGAGGCGATCATCGGCGAGCTCAACGGGGTGCCGGTGCCCGAGGCTGATCTGGTGGGAGCGCGATGAAGGTCATGGTCAACGACGAACCGGTCGAGGTGGACGAGCAGACGACGGTCGCCGCGCTGCTGGACCGGCTGGGCTTTCCGGACAAGGGGATCGCGGTGGCGCTGAACTGGTCGGTGCTGCCCCGGTCGGAGTGGGACACCACGCTCGCCGACGGTGCCCGCATCGAAGTGGTCACGGCGGTGCAGGGTGGCTGAGACTCGACCCGGCCCCGACCCGGCTGCGGAACTGCCCAAGCTGACCATCGCCGGCCGGGAGTTCGGCTCGCGGCTGATCCTCGGCACCGGCGGTGCACCCAATCTCGCGGTCCTCGAGGAGGCGCTGGTCGCCTCCGGCACCGAGTTGACCACGGTGGCGATCCGCCGGGTGGACGCCGAGGGTGGCACCGGTGTGCTGGATCTGCTGAACCGACTGGGGATTTCGCCGCTGCCGAATACGGCCGGCTGCCGCAGCGCGGCCGAGGCGGTGCTGACCGCGCAGTTGGCCCGCGAGGCGCTGCACACCGACTGGGTGAAACTCGAGGTGATCGCCGACGAACGCACCCTGCTGCCGGATGCGGTCGAATTGGTCAGGGCGGCAGAACAATTGGTCGATGACGGGTTCATCGTGCTGCCGTACACCAACGACGATCCAGTGCTGGCGCGCCGGCTGGAGGACATCGGCTGCGCGGCGGTCATGCCGTTGGGCTCGCCGATCGGCACCGGGCTGGGCATCTCCAACCCGCACAACATCGAAATGATCGTTGCGCAGGCGTCGGTTCCGGTGGTGCTCGACGCCGGTATCGGGACCGCCAGTGACGCCGCGTTGGCGATGGAGTTGGGTTGCGACGCCGTGCTTCTCGCCAGCGCGGTGACCCGCGCGGCGAATCCGCCGATGATGGCCGCGGCGATGGCGGCCGCGGTTCGGGCGGGTCATCTGGCCCGGCACGCGGGCCGTATCCCCAAACGGTTCTGGGCCCAGGCGTCCAGCCCGGCCCTGTGACCGGCGACCGCCGGCTCGACACGCGCGGGTTTGCTCATCGCCTGCCCATCGGCACAGCCGAGCTGACATCATGAGCTGGATGATCGAACTGGTGGGCCTGACGAAGAGGTTCGGCCGATCCCGGGCCGTCGACGATTTGACCTGCACGATCGAACCCGGTGTGGTGACCGGCTTCCTGGGGCCGAACGGGGCCGGCAAGACCACCACGATGCGGCTGATCCTCGGCCTGGACCGGCCCACCGCCGGCATCGCGACGATCGGCGGCCGCCCTTATCGCCGGATCAAGGATCCGCTGCGGATGGTCGGTGCCCTGCTCGACGCCCGCCAGGCCCACCCCAACCGGTCGGCACGCAACCACCTGCGCTGGATGGCGGCCAGCAACCGCATTCCGGTCAAGCGCGTCGACGAGGTGCTCGAGCTGGTCGGCCTCGCCTCGGTCGCCGACAAGAAGGCCGGCACGCTGTCGCTGGGCATGAGCCAGCGGCTGGGCATCGCCGGGGCGCTGTTGGGCGATCCGGCCGTGTTGTTGTTCGACGAACCGGTCAACGGCCTTGATCCGGAAGGGATTCGGTGGGTACGCACGTTGATGCGCTCACTGGCCGCCGAAGGCCGCACCGTGCTGGTGTCGAGTCATCTGCTGGCCGAGATGGCGCACACCGCCGACCGGCTGGTGGTCATCGGCAAGGGCCGGTTGATCGCGGCGACGACGGTGCAGGACTTCGTCCACCGTTCCGGCGGTGAGACGGTGCGGGTGCGCAGCCCGCAGTTGGGTGAACTGCGAAAGGTGCTGACCGACGCCCAGCTGGCGGTGGACCTGGTCGATTCCACCCTGCTGGTGCGCGGGGTGGCGGTGGAGACCGTGGGCGAGCTTGCTGCCCGGCACGGAATCACGTTGCACGAGTTGAGCACTCAGCGCGCCTCGCTGGAGGAGGCGTTCATGCGAATGACCAACGAAGCGGTCGAGTACCGGGCGGGTGGCCGATGAGCGCGCTCGCGGTGCTCAACTGCGAGCGGATCAAGCTCACCACGACCCGTTCCACACTGTGGATCGCGCTGGTGGTGGCGGCGCTGAGCCTGTCGCTGGCGGCGCTGCAGGGCATTCTCGCCAGCGGGGTGGATCCGCTGACACCCGAGCGCGCGGCGCTGGGGATCACGGTGTTCGGCGTGCCGGTGCTGATGGTGTTGGCGTCGATGACGATGACCGCGGAGTACCGCAGCGGCATGATCCGCACCACCTTCGCCGCCACCCCCCGGCGGACCCGGGTGCTGGTGGCCAAAGCGATCGTGGCGGCGGTGTTCGCGGCGGTGTGGGCGGCGCTTCTGGTGGTGGCCTCGGTGGTGGTGGCTCGTGTGCTCACCGGCGCCGAGACCGGCTGGCGGTTGTCGTTATCCGCGCCGGAGGTGTGGCGGGTGGTCATCGCGGTGGCGGTATACGCCGGGCTGGCGGCGGTGATCGGTGTGGCGGTCGGAGCGCTGGTGCGCGCCGGGCCCGGGGCGGTGGCGGCGCTGCTGCTCTGGCCGCTGGTGGTGGAGCCGATCCTGGGAAACCTGCCCGACGTCGGTCCTGCGGTCGGACCGTACCTGCCGTTCGCGAACGCCTTCCGGGTCACCGAGGTGCCGTGGCTGTACCCGGGCTACGAGGAGCTGTGGGGACAGCTGGGGTCCCTGGTGTACTTCGCGCTGGTGGTGATGGCGGTGTTCGCTGCGGCGGTGGTCGTCCTGAATGTTCGCGACGCCTGAGCGTGTCGTCGTCCGAGCTAACGCCGCTGGTGGTTGGGTGACCCACCGGTAGCAAACCCCGCGGTATGGGTCAGTGTGGCGGTATCCGACGCGCGCGTACCGACTTTACGTCATATAACAGCGGAAATAAGCGTTCTTGTGCGCGGGTACCATAAGGCAACTCATGTTATCGATTCGTTACAGCAAACCATAGGTATGGACATAAGTTAATAATCATTCTTCGCATTTCGGGCCTCTCAGCGAAGCCGATCGTGCCGGTATGTCTGGCCAAGTTCAAGTAGTTGACATTCCGGAGGTATGGCGACAACGAACGGCGCCAGAAGCCGGCGTCGACTCGAGAATGTGTCATGAACTGCAAAAGTCTGACACCAGCAGCTTCGCTCAGGGCGGAAAGCATCACGATGCCTGGCCGGATCGCGGCCCGGATGGGGTCGAGCCCGCCGACATCCCGATTGATTCCAGAAAGTTCTAGCAAATTGTTGCTGCCATGTGATAGACACCACATCCATGGAAATACTGTCCCAAGAATGGGACAGCAGCTTCGGGGAAGGGCGACCCATGGCAGGCAAGAGGCACACGCGAGGCCGGCATCGCGCCGGACGCACGTCGGATCAGGTTTCGCCGCTGATTCGCACCGGCGCGGAGTTCTCGGCGAATGCTCAGATCCCGGGCGGTCGGCACCGGGCCCGAGCCGGACAACGGCTCAGCAACCGGGCGGTCGGCGCGACCCTGTTTGCCGGCAGCGTGGCGGTGTCGCTCGGCATGTACACCCAGGCGGCGGCGGGTCCGTCCTGGGAGCTCGCCTCGATCGGCTCGAAGATGCTGCCACTGGCGCCGGCCGACGGCGGTTCGAGCGGCGGCTCGGACGGCGGTTCGAGCGGCTCGAGCGGCGGTGGCTCCGACAGCGGCTCGAGTGGCGGCACGAAGAGCAGCGGCTCCAGCACGGGAGGCTCCACGAGCGGCAGCTCTTCGACAACGGGCTCCTCGAGCGACAGTGACTCCTCCACGGGTGGCTCCACGACCGGTGGCGCCAAGTCGGGCAGCGGCACGAAGAAGGGCAGTGGCTCGAAGAAGAGCGGCGGCTACAAGTCGGGCAGTGGCTACAAGTCGGGCAGTAAATCGACCTCCGACAAGTCGACCTCCGACGACTCCAAGACCGGCGACGGCAGCACAACCAAGAAGGACAGTGGCTCCACCACCGGCGACAAGAGTGACGGCAGCGGCGACGGTGCGAAGGACGGCGACGCCACCACGAGCGGCAGCCTGGGTGGCGTCTCCACTTCCGGTTCGGTGAGCACGACCAGCGGGGTGGTCGCTGACGATGGTGAGGAGAACGTCACCGGGTCGACCACCGGTTCCTTGATGCCGCGGACGGCCCAGGTGGTCGACGGTGGACTGGACTTGCCCAGCATCGGGTCGAAGGGCGACATCGGTGACGAGAAGGTCATCATCCAGGAGACCACCGGTCTGCCGGGAGCCGAACAGAAGGTGGCCGCGGACGGTCTGCTCAACGGATTGCTCAATGGAGTGACCGATGTTCTGACCGACGTTCTCAACGAAACCACCGGGGTGGTAACTGACGTTCTCAACGAGACCGCCGGGGCGGTGACCGAGGTTGTCAATGAAACCACCGGGGTGGTGACCGAGGTTGTCAATGAGACGACTGATGGTCTGACCGAGACTCTCGACGAGATTCTCAATGAGACGACGAGTGGTTTGACCGATGTGCTCGATGAGGTTGTCAATGAGACGACGAGTGGTTTGACCGATGTGCTCGATGAGGTTGTCAATGAGACGACGAGTGGTTTGACCGATGTGCTCGATGAGGTTGTCAATGAGACGACGAGTGGTTTGACCGATGTGCTCGATGAGGTTGTCAATGAGACGACGAGTGGTTTGACCGATGTGCTCGATGAGGTTGTCAATGAGACGACGAGTGGTTTGACCGATGTGCTCGATGAGGTTGTCAATGAGACGACGAGTGGTTTGACCGATGTGCTCGATGAGGTTGTCAATGAGACGACGAGTGGTTTGACCGATGTGCTCGA
>Ga0310830_100176_pt1 | contig 92795 bp, 80 predicted proteins | sample WT_ome_5_FD_201301 | JGI IMG/M metagenome (GOLD analysis project Ga0310830, IMG submission 201301) | Sorghum-adapted microbial communities enriched on wild type (WT) sorghum from Joint BioEnergy Institute, Emeryville, California, United... ... | reverse complement strand
TCGGCGTCCGGGGTGCATCGAGTCCTGGTCCGGCTCGGGATCAACCGGTTGCGGGACCTGGACCCGCCCACCGGCGAACAACTCCGCCAACCACAGCGCCAACCACAGCATCCAACACGGTGCGCTGCTGATTCGGCCACCAGCGCGCCCGGCCCAAACCGGTGGCGACGCTACGAACGCGAGCGGCCCGGCGAGCTGATCCACATCGATGTGAAGAAGCTGGGCCACATCCGCCCGGGCGGTGGCTGGTGGGCCCATGGCCGCGACAGCGCGCAAGCGAGGGCGTCCCGGTCCGGACCGCGGGTGGGCTACGACTACGTCCACGTCGCGGTGGACGACCACTCGCGGCTGGCCTACGTCGAGGTCATCACCAGCGACCAGGGCGGGGAAAACGCCGCCGCCTGCGCCGGGTTCCTACGCCGGGCGGCCGCGTTCTACGCCGGCTACGGCATCCACATCGAGCAGGTCATGACCGACAACGCCTTCGCCTACGCCCGCAGCCGGCTATTCGCCGCGACCCTGGCCGATATCGGCGCAACCCACAAACCGATCAAACCCCGCTGCCCGTGGACCAACGGCAAGGCCGAACGGTTCAACCGCACCCTGGCCGTCGAGTGGGCCTACGCCACCGCCTACGACTCCAGCGCCGACCGCGTCGCCGCCCTCCCGGCCTGGCTCCACGGCTATAACCACCACAGGCCCCACACCGCGCTCGGCGGCCACCCACCCGCCCACCGCGTCAACAACCTCTGCAGCGGGGACAGCTAGCAGGGCGCGGGGCCCGCGAGCTCCGGGTGCCCGTGGCGGGCGATCACGGCGGGGATCAGGCAGCCGTGGACGGCGCCGTCGGGATCCACCACGAAGCGGGCGACCGCGGTCGTCGCCGACTCGGTCGACAGGCGCGGCCAGACGAAGTTGCCGAGGCCCCATGCGATCGGCCGCCCCGCGTGCTCGCCGAGCGGTCCCAGCCGGTGCTGGTGGTGGCCGAAGATCCCGTCCGCGCCCGCCTCGATCATCGCCTCGGCGTAGCCGATGTCGTCCGCGCGGGGCTCGGTGTCCAGCTCCATCCCCCAGTGGATGGTGACGAACACCAGGTCGGCCACCGCGTCGGCGGCGCGCACCGCCTCGACCATCAGGTCCACGTCGTCGCCGGAGGCGAGCCCGGGGGAGCGGGTCGTCGCGAGCCACGAGGCGTCCGGGACGACCCCGCCGAACCCGAGCACGGCGATCCGCCACCCGCCGCGTTCGAGGATCGCGGGCGCGGTCGCGGCGGCGAGGTCGGCGCCGATCCCCACCGGGGCGATCCCGGCGTCGTGCGCGTGCCGGATCGAGTCCAGCATGGCGTCGCGGCCGAAGTCGCGGATGTGGTTGTTGGCGAAGTTCGCGACCTCGACGCCCGCGGCGCGCGCGGCCGGGAGCGCGGCGGGGTCGCAGCGGAACGTGAACGCCTTCTCCACCGGCTCGCCCCGCGTCGAGACGGGGCACTCGAGGTTGACGATCGTGAGGTCGTCGGCGGCGAACAGGCCGCCGAGGCCGGACCAGGCGTGCTCGTAGCCGTGCTCGCGGAACGCGGGGATGTAGACCGGGTCGAGGCTGACGTCGCCGGTCCCGTGCACGACGATGCGCTCGCGGGCCGGGCGGGGTGGCGTGGTCACCGCGTCTTGCTCGGCGGCGACGCCCGCCGGGGCCGGCGGGGCCGCGCAGGCGACAACGGTGAGCGGGGCCAGCACGACCGCGGTGATCCCCCGGAGCCTCATGCTGATCTTGTCGGCACCCGGGCGGCGGGTGTTGCGGTGCGGCGTCGCGGTTTCAGCCGATCGGGAACCGCGCCCGCAGCACGGCGCCCGGCGGGCCGCCCGCCACCGCGAGCGTGCCGGCGTGGCGGACCGCGATGTCACGGGCGATGGCGAGCCCCAGCCCGGATCCGCCCGCGTCGCGCGCCCGCGCCTCGTCGAGGCGGGTGAAGCGGTCGAAAACCGCCGCCTGCTGGTCGGGCGGGATGCCCGGCCCGTCGTCGCAGACGTCGAGCACCGCCTCCCCGCCGCGCGCGGCCAGCCGCACGGTCACCGCGCCCGCGGCGTGCCGCACGGCGTTGTCGACCAGGTTCGCCACCAGCCTGCGCAGCTGTTCTGCCGAGCCGCGCACGACGATCCCCGGCCCGATCCGCAGGTCGACCCGGACGTCGGAGCGCGGGCGGGCCCGGGCGGCCTCCTCGGCGGCGACCTGCCCGAGGTCGACCTCCTCGTGCTCGGCCGGCTCGCCCGCGTCGAGCCGGGCGAGCAGCAGCAGGTCGGCGGTGAGGCGCTGGATCCGGTCGACGTCGGCGAGCGCCTCGGTGGTGAGCGGTTGGGGCGGGGCGACCTCGAGGCGGGTGCGCAGCACGGCGAGCGGGCTGCGCAGCTCGTGCGCCGCGTCGGCGACGAACCGGCGGTGGCGCTCGACCGCGTGCTCGAGCCGGTCGAGGGTGCGGTTGGTCGTCTCGGCCAGGAGCCTGATCTCGTCCCGGGCCTCGGGCACCGGCACGCGCCGGTGCAGGTCGGTGGCGGTGATGTCGGCGAGTTCCCGGCGGATCGCCGACACCGGCGCGAGCGCGCGCCCGACGGCGATGAAGGTGAGCCCGGCCACCAGCAGGAGCAGCGCGGGCACCCCGGGCAGCAGCACGGACCGCAGCGTGTCGAGGGCGGCCGCCGCGGGGTGCAGCGACGCCCTGGCCTGCACGAGCACCTCCCCGTCCGCGGTCATCACGGGCACGCTGGCGACCGCGAAGCGCTCGTTCTGGGTGAACGTGGGCGGGGGCACGCCCGGCTGCGCCGGCCGCACGACGACGTCCGGGCCCACCACCAGCGGGGACTCGACGACCGGCGGGTCCGGCACCGTGAGCATCTCCACGGTCTGGGCGGCGCGGCGCTCGGCCTCCGCCGCCGCGCTGTCGGCGAGGCTGCCGGCGAGCACGCTCACCAGCACCGCGGACGCGACGCCGAGGGCGACCGCCACCACCGCCGTGGCCGCGAGCGTCGCGCGCAGGCGCACCGACATCCGCGCGGGGGCCCTCATGGGGCTGCCTCCAGCCGGTAGCCGGCGCCGCGGACGGTGACCAGCGAGGTGCGCCCGAACGGGGCGTCGATCTTGCGCCGGAGCGCGCTGATGTAGACCTCGACGATGTTGGGGTCGCCGTCGTAGGCGAAGTCCCACGCCTGGGCGAGCAGCTCCCGCTTCGACACGACCTCGCCCGCCCGGCGCGCGAGCCCGTGCAGCACGGCGAACTCCTTCGGCGTCAGCGCGATGTCCACCTCGCCGCGCCGGCAGCGCAGGCCCGCCGGGTCGAGCGTCAGGTCGCCGACGGTGATCGACACCGGCCGGGCGGGCCCGCCGCGGCGCACGAGCGCGCGCAGCCGGGCGAGCAGCACGAGGTAGGAGAACGGCTTGGACAGGTAGTCGTCCGCGCCGGTGTCGAGCGCCTCGGCCTCGTCGTGCACGCCGTCCTTGGCGGTGAGCATGAGGATCGGCGTCCAGTTCTCCTTCGCCCGCAGCTCCCGGCACACGACGTAGCCGGACAGTCGAGGCAGCATGACGTCCAGCACGATCACGTCGTAGGTGTTCTCGGTGGCGAGCCACAGGCCGTCGCGCCCGTCGTGGGCGACGTCCACCGCGAACCCCTCGTTCGCCAGCCCGCTCGCGAGCACGTCGGTCAACCGCCGCTCGTCGTCCACCAGCAACATCCGCACGGGCGCAGTCTGGCGCGCGCGCCTGAGCCCAACCTGAAGACGCGTTCGGCCGCGTTCAGGCCCGGTTCAGGCGGGCGGGGACAGCCTTCCGGGGTCCCATCGAAGATCGAGTGGAAGGCGAACGATGCGCAGACGCACCATCGCGGTGGCCGTCCTGGTGGCGGGCCTGTCGATCGCGACGACCGGTGCCGCCTCGGCGGGCGAGCCCGGCGACGAGCGCGGGCCCCTGGTCGTGACCTGCGAGAACGGCGAGCTCGTCACGCGCGAGGCCACCGAGGAGGACCGCGAGCGACTCCGGGCCGTCCCGGTGCCGCCCGACCCGCCGCGGGTCGAGGAGGGACGGTTCCAGCGGGTCGAGCCGCGCGCGGGAGACCCCGCGCCCGGCGGGACGGGCGTGCGGGTCGTGCCCGCGGTGCCCGAGCCGCCGCAGGTGACGTGCGAGGTGGACGGGCCGCCCGAGGCACCGCGCATCGAGCCCGCCCGGCCCGCGCCGCGCTGAGCTCACAGGGGTGGCGGTCGGGGCGCCACCCCTGTGCGGGCTTGACGGGAGCGACGGGTTACGATCCTGATCATCGTCGGGCGCCGCCCACCGCGGCCGGATCGGCGATCGACGGGTGAAGTTGCCCCGTTCGTCGGTACCGGCGTGCGGTGACAGGTTTTCTTGTACGCGCTCCGACGTCGCCCACCGGGGGACTGGGCGTGGCTGTGCGGTGAACGGCTGATGGCCGAGGAGCGGCGGTCACCGTGCGCAGCGAACCCTGCCGCTCGTCGCGCCTCCGTGGCCGACGGCCTCAGTTCCCGCCTCGATGCGTTGTCCAACGCGCCACGGCCGATAACGTTTCCCCCGGATCGATAACGACCCGGTCACGACAACCGGACACGGACCGAAACCGCCCCCCGACGGTCCGCCCGCACCCCCGAGCGGGACGTCCGGCCGGGTCGTCGAAGATCCGGAAGGAAAGGTCGTGGCTCGGCACCGCTCCCCCCAGGGCCGGCACGCGCACCTCGGGCCCCCGCTGTCCGCCGCACTGGCGGCAGCGGGGGTCGGTGGCGCCCACCGGTCGATACCCGTCCAGCAGCTGACCTCGTCGCTGCCCGCCCGGTTCGTCGCCACCGTCGTGGCGGGCGGAGCGCTCGCCGCCACGGCCCAGCACGCCCTCTCCCAAACCGTCCCCGCCGTCGCGGACGGCGCCGCGCTGCGCGTCGCCGTCGAGGAGCTGCTGGGCACCGAGCCCGCGTCGGAGCCCGCGGACACGTTCGACGCCGCCGGCGCGGCGTCCGTGGCCTTCTCGCCGGTGGTCCCCGAGGTGGCGGCCGACGTCCCCGCCGAGCAGCCGGTCGCGGACGCCGCGTCCCTGGTCAAGGCGGCCGACCTGCAGCGGGCCGCCGCCGAGGCGGAGGCCGCCCGCGCCGCGGAGGAGGCGGCGCGGAAGGCCGCGGAGGAAGAGGCCGCCCGCAAGGCCGCCGAGGAGGAGGCAGCGCGCAAGGCGGCCGAGGAGGCCGAGGCATCGGCGGGCGGCGCCGTCCAGATGATCGCCGGTCGCGTGACGTCCGGGTTCGGCTCGCGGTGGGGCCGGGCCCACAAGGGCCTCGACATCGCCGCCCCGATCGGCACCCCGATCCGCGCCCCGCTCGCGGGCACCGTGATCGAGTCCGGACCGGCGAGCGGGTTCGGCATGTGGGTCCGCGTGCGCCACGACGACGGCACCGTCACCACCTACGGCCACATCAACCGGTCGCTGGTCCGCGAGGGCCAGAAGGTCGGTGCGGGCGAGGTGATCGCCGAGGTCGGCAACCGGGGCCGGTCCACCGGCCCGCACCTGCACATCGAGGTCGAGACCCCGGGCGGCCGGACGATCAACCCCCGCCCGTGGCTGGACGAGCACGGCATCGGCTACTGATCCCGCTCCCCGGGGCAGACGGGTGTCGGTGCGGGCGGACGGGGTATCCACCGGTCCATGGGCGACGGAGCCCTGCGCGGCGACTGCGGCGCGCTGACGTTCGTCGGGACCGCGACCACGCTGCTGCGGCTGGGCGGGTTCACCGTCCTCACCGACCCGAACTTCGTGCGGCGGGGTGAGCGGGTCCACCTCGGCTACGGCCTGACCGCGAAACGGCTCTCGGACCCGGCCCTGTCGATCGACGACCTGCCGCCGTTGGACCTCGTGCTGCTGTCGCACCTGCACGGCGACCACTTCGACCGGGTGGCCGAGCGGGACCTGCCGCGCCGCCCGCCCGTCGTGACCACCGAGCACGCCGCGCGCCGGCTGCAGCGTGGGGTTTCGGCGCCGCGACCGGCCTGGCGACGTGGGACGACTGGGAGCTCGCGCGCGGCGAGGAGTTGCTGCGGGTGACCGCGGTGCCCGCCCGGCACGGTCCGGTGGGCGTGCACCGCCTGTAGCCACCGGTGATGGGCAGCGTCGTGGACCTGGAGCGGCGCGGCGAGCGGGTGCTGCGCGTGTACGTCACCGGCGACACGCTGTGCGGCCCGGAGTTGCGGGAGATCCGCGAGCGCTTCCCCGGCGTCGACGTGATGATCACGCGTCTCGGTGGCACGCGGGTGCTCGGCATCCTCGTCACGATGGACGACCGCCGCGGCACCGACCTGGTCGACCTGGTCGGGCCCGCCACCGTCGTCCCCGTCCACCACGACGACCACCAGGTGTTCCGCAGCCCGCTCGGGGACTTCGTCGAGGAGGTGGGCCGCCGCGGCCACGACCACCGCCTCCGCACCGTCGCGCGTGGCGAGACGGTGCTGCTCGCGGCTCAGGACGGGCGGCGGGCGACGGAGAACCGCAGGCCGTAGGGGTTGAGCGTGCCGGGGATCCGGCGGCCGGGGTAGAGGCGGGGTCGCGACGTGAGCGCGACCTCGTGGTGCTGCAGCAGCGCCGCGAGCAGCGTGCTGGTCAGCAACAGCACGAGGTTCTGCCCCGGGCACACCGCCGGGCCCGCGCTGAACGGCACCAGGGACAAGCTCTCCCGGGCCGACCCGTCCTGCCAGATGGCGGGTGCGAAGCGGTCGGCGTAGGGGAGTCGCTCGTCGTCGCGGTGGAAGAACGGGGTCAGCACGACCACGAGGGTCTTCGCCGGCAGGACCCGCTCGCCCAGGCGCGTGGTGGTCGTGGTCTCGCGCAGGATCGCCGGGGTGGTCGGCCAGAGCCGGACCGACTCGAGCACGGCCGCGCGCAGCAGCGGCAGGTCGTGCGGCCGCGACGGATCGCGGTCGGCGAGGTCGTCGGCGACGGCGCGCTGCTCGGCCGGGTGACCCGCGAGCAGCGCGAGCGCGCGGAAGGCGGCCAGGCCGGCCGGGTCGAACGCGAAGAGCCACTGCGGCACCTGCTCCACGGGGTGCGTCCGCGGGCTGGTCGGCGCGTCCGCGGCCGCGGCGGCGAGGCTTCCCGGCTCGGCCTTCTCCAGCTGTTGGCGCAGCCGCTGCAGGAACTCCTCGCGCAGGTCCCGGCGCCGTGGGTGGGCGAACGACCAGTTGCCGGCCGCGCGCAGTCGCGCGAGCAGCTCGGTGAGCTCGCGGTCGTCGCGGGCGGAGTCGCCCAGCGCGACGCGGCGGACGATCCGCATCCACGCCTTCCCGAAGGCGTCCCAGTCCAGGACGCCCGTGCGGTCGGCCTCGGCGAGCAGCGCGTGCGCCTCCTCGCGCACCACCGCCGCCATCGGCTCGGCCAGGTGGTGCAGGGGCCGGTCGGTGTCGAGCGCCGACTCGTTGAACCGCCTCCGGTCGGCCCGGTCGGCGCCGTGCGAGATCAGCACGCCGTGCGGCTGGAAGTGGCCGAGCGCGCCCCGCTTCTCCGGCGTCGTGGTCGCGAACGGCTCCGGTGACCCGGCCAGCACCCGATGCACGTCGGCGTCGTCGAGCACGAGCACCACCGACCGCCCCGGCACAACCAGCCGCAGCGGCGCCGTCCCGTACCGGGAGCGCAGCCGCTGCAGGGTGCGGACGAGGAGGCGGTCGGCGTCGGCCTTCTCCGCGAGCGCGACGGCGCGCGGCCTGCGGATGATCACCCCGCGGGCGACGACCGGCGCCAGCGCCGTGCCCAGCACGAGCGCGGTGTCGAGGGCCGATGCGGTCGCGGCGGTCGTGGCGGGGTCGCTCGCTGTGTGTCCCACCGAAGTGCTGTACCCGCTGCCGGGTCGATGACCCGGCGATGCCATACGCTGCCGGGGTGGTCACGGTCAGCCGGGAGATCGACGCGTCACCGGACGCCGTCTGGGCCGTCCTCGCCGACGGCTGGCTGTACCCGAGCTGGGTCGTCGGGGCATCGCGGATGCGCGCGGTCGACCCCGGGTGGCCGGGCGTCGGGAGCGAGCTGCACCACTCGGTGGGCGTGTGGCCCGTGCTGATCGACGACACCACCACGGTCGTCGCCTGCGTCCCCCGGCGGGAGCTGGTCCTGCAGGCGCGCGGGTGGCCCGCGGGCGAGGCCACCGTCCACCTGACGATCGAGGAGCGCGCCGGCGGCTGCGTGGTGGTGATGGACGAGGACGTGGTGCGCGGGCCGGGGCTGCTGATCCCCGGGCCGGTGCGCACGGCCGTGATCGCCCCGCGCAACGTCGAGTCGCTGCGCCGGCTCGCCTACCTCGCCGAACGCCGGGACCGGTGACTAGCCGAGCTCGTTGCCGAACACCTCGAGGGCGCGGATCTTGTTGGTCGCGTCGAGGGCGGCCACCTTGTACGCCTCGGACAGCGTCGGGTAGTTGAGGACGGTGTCGACGAGGTAGTCGACGGTGCCGCCGCAGCCCATGATCGCCTGCCCGATGTGCACGAGGTCGGTGGCGCCGGTGCCGAACACGTGCACCCCGAGAAGCGTGCGGTCGTCGGTCGAGACGAGCAGCTTGAGCATGCCGTAGGAGTCGCCGACGATCGCACCGCGCGCCAGCTCCCGGTAGCGGGACATGCCGACCTCGTAGGGCACCGCCGCGGCGGTCAGCTCCGCCTCCGTGCGGCCGCAGAAGGAGATCTCCGGCACGGTGTAGATGCCGATCGGCTGCAGCTCCTGCAGCTCGCGGACCGGCTCGCCGAACGCGTGGTAGGCCGCGAGCCTGCCCTGGTCCATGCTGGTGGCTGCGAGCGCGGGGAAGCCGATCACGTCGCCGACGGCGAAGATGTGCGGCACCTGCGTGCGGTACTGCTTGTCCACGGTGATCCGGCCGCGCTGATCGGCCTCGAGCCCGGCCTTCTCCAGGTCGAGCTCGTCGGTCACGCCCTGGCGGCCCGCGGAGTACATCACCATGTCGGCGGCGATCCGCTTCCCGCTGGCCAAGCTCGTGACGGTGCCCCGCGAGGTGACCTCGACCTTCGCGACCTCCTCGCCGAACCGGAAGGTGACCGCCTGGTCGCGCAGGTGGAACTTCAACGACTCGACGACCTCGGGGTCGCAGAAGTCGAGCATCGACGGCCGCTTCTCGACCACCGTGACCCGTGTCCCGAGCGCGGCGAACATCGACGCGTACTCGATCCCGATCACCCCGGCGCCGACGACGACCATCGACCCGGGCACGCGCTGCAGCTTGAGCACGCCGTCGGAGTCGAGGACGTGCTCGTCGTCGAACTCGACCTCGCTGGGGCGGGCGGGCTTGGTGCCGGTGGCGATCACGATGTTCGCCGCGGTGACCGTGGTGCGGTCGCCGCGCCCCTCGCCCTGCACCGTGACGGTGTGCTCGTCCTCGAAGCGGGCGGTGCCGGTGATGATCTCGACGTGGTTGCGCAGCAGCTGGTTGCGGACCACCTCGATCTCGCGCCCGACCACGTGCTGGGTGCGCGCCAGCAGGTCGGCGATCGTGATGTCGCTCTTGACCCGGTAGCTCGCGCCGTACAGGTCGCGCTGGGTGAACCCGGTGAGGTAGAGGACCGCCTCCCGCAGCGTCTTGGACGGGATCGTGCCGGTGTTGACGCAGACGCCGCCCATCATGCTCCGGCGTTCCGCCACGCAGACGCGCTTGCCCAGCTTCGCGGCCGCGATCGCGGCCTTCTGCCCGCCCGGGCCGGATCCGATGACGAGCAGGTCGTAGTCGTACACGCGACGCCTCCCCAGGCTCCCACTCCGCAGGAGGACAGCGTCGCGGGAGTCGATCCGCTCGGCAAGCGGGGGATCGACATCCGAGGGACGACACCTCCGACGATCCCGTGCACCAGGCCGGCAGTTGTCCACCTCGGACCGATCCATCCCCCTCGGCCGGCCCCTGTCCACAACCGAACGGAGCAACCCACCCAGCACCCCGGCCCCCCGGCGCATCCTCGCCGCATGACGCCTCCCGCCGAACCGCTCCCCGTCCACCGCCGCCGCGCCCTCCGCATCCGCGACCAGGGAGAACTGGTCGCCGCGATCCCGGCGGTGCTGGGGTTCCACCCTCGCGAGTCCCTCGTGCTGATGGCCACCGTGGGCGGCACCCTGCCAGGCGCCACCGGCCCCTCGGGGCGCCGGCTCGGCCTCACGCTGCGCGCCGACCTGCCCCCGCCCGAACACCCCGACTACCCCGAGCACGCCGAGCTCGTCGTCGCGTCCGCGGTGCGCGGGCTGCTCCTCGACGAGCCCGTGGCCGCGATCGCGGTCGTGGTGAGCGAGTCCGGCCACCCGCCTGGAGCGCCGCCGCACCCGGCGGTCGCGACCGCGGTCGCCTCCGCGTTCGACGCGCGCGGCGTGCCGCTGCAGGCGTCGATGTGGGCCGAACGCACCACCGGCGGCGCCCGCTGGGCCTGCTACGACCCGTGCGGCTGCGCCGGCGTCGTCCCCGACCCGGCCGCCACGCCGTTCCTGGCGACGGTGGTCGCGCACGGCAGGGTGGTCCACGCCGACCGGGAAGCGCTCGGGGCGCTGGTGGCCCCGGCCGATCCGGACGTGCTCCGGCGCCGCGAGCGGCGCCTGGTGCGGGCGGTCGACGGGGTCCTCGACACCGTGGACCTCGCCGCAGGCGGGGGAGGGGACGTGCCCGATCCCGCCGTGCTCGATCCCGGGGCGGGCGTGCGCGCCGTCGACGCCGCGATCGCCGACGCCGCGGCGGGCAGGCTCGCGCTGGCGGACGACCGCGTGGTCGCGCTGGCCCTCGCCCTCGGGGTCGACGAGGTGCGCGCCGCGGCGCTGCGGCGGTGCGCGGGCCCGCACGCCGCCGCGGCCGAGCAGCTGTGGGCCGCGCTCGCGCGGGAGACCCCCGATCCGGAGGCCGCCGTGCCGGCCACCCTGCTCGCGGTGTCGGCGTTGTTGCGCGGCGACGGCGCCCTCGCCAACGTCGCGCTCGACCGCGCGGAGGCGGCGTGGCCCGGCCACGCGTTCGCGGGTGTGGTCCGCCGCGCCGTCGGCCTGCACCCGTCGGCGGTACGCGAGATGGTCACCGGGGGTGGGCGGTGAGCCGCGGGTCAGGCCGTCCGGTTGCGGGCGAACTCCCAGGCGTCACCCACGATCGTGGCGAGGTCGGTTCGCTGCGGCCGCCAGCCCAGCTCGGCCTGGGCCTTCTCGCTCGAGGCGATCAGCACCGCGGGGTCGCCCGGGCGGCGGGGCGCGGTCACGGCGGGGATCGGGTGCCCGGTCACCGCGCGGCAGGCCTCGATCACCTCGCGCACCGAGAACCCGCTGCCCGAGCCCAGGTTGTAGATCGCGTGCCTGCCCGGCTCGGCGTGCTCGAGGGCCAGCAGGTGGGCGTCGGCGAGGTCGTCCACGTGGATGTAGTCGCGCACGCACGTGCCGTCGGGCGTGGGCCAGTCGTCGCCGTAGACCTGCACGGCGTCGCGGGTGCCCGAGGCCACCTGCAGCACGAGCGGGATCAGGTGGGTCTCCACGGTGTGCCGCTCGCCGAAGCGGCCGTGGGCGCCGGCCACGTTGAAGTACCGCAGGCTCACCGCGGCGAGGCCGTGCGCCGCGGCGTAGGAGCCGATGGCGTGGTCGATGGCGAGCTTGCTCGCGCCGTACGGGTTGGTGGGCCGGGTGGGCGCCTCCTCGCGGATGGGCACCTGCTCGGGCTCGCCGTAGGTGGCCGCCGTGGAGGAGAACACGAGGCGGGGCGTGCCGTGGGCGCGCATGGCGTCGAGCAGACGGATGCTCGTCACCACGTTGCCGTTCCAGTACAGCTCGGGCCGCTGCACCGATTCGCCCACGAGCGACTTGGCCGCGAAGTGCAGCACGCCGTCGAAGCCCTCGGCGAGCACCTCGCCTGCGGCCTCGGCGAGGTCGGCCTCCACGAACCGCGCCCCGTCGGGCACCGCGTCCTTGTGCCCGGTGGACAGGTCGTCGAGCACCGTCACCTCGTGGCCCGCGTCCACCAGGTGGGCGGCGCACACGCTGCCGACGTAGCCCGCCCCGCCGGTCACGAGCAGCTTCACAGAACCCCTCCTCGAACCTCGGCGCGCGTCGCCCGGCCGCCGCGCGTCGCGGCCCACCGTCTCACGGTGCGCGCCGACGCCCCCGGAGGGGCGGGCGGGCTGCGCTCAGCGCGCCTTCACGAGCACCGCGTGCGCGATGAGCGGTGCCACCGAGGCCGACTGCCCGTTGGCTGCCACCGTCACGGCGTCGCCGAAGCGGGAGATGGCGTTCACGTCCACGTCCTGCCCCGGCACGATGCCCGCCGACTTGAGGTCGGCCATCAGGTCGGCGTCCACCTGCACGTGCTCGGCGATGCGCCGCACCTCCACCGGGCCACCGCCGCGGCGGGCGAACTCGTCGAGCCGCTGCAGGCCCACCTCCGGCATCGGAGGGGCCGACACCGAGCTCGACGGCGCCGGAGCGGTGCTCTCGACGCCGTTCACCAGCTGGTCGAGGCCGGGGATCGGGTTGCCGTACGGGGAGGTGGTGGGGTTGCCGAGCAGCTTCACGAGCTTGCGCTCGACCGCCTCGCTCATCACGTGCTCCCACCGGCAGGCCTCGGCGTGCACGTACTCCCATTCGAGCCCGATCACGTCCACGAGGAGCCGCTCCGCGAGCCGGTGCTTGCGCATCACCGCCACGGCGCGGGCGCGCCCGGCCTCGGTGAGCTCCAGGTGGCGGTCGCCTGCCACGACCACCAGCCCGTCGCGCTCCATCCGGGCCACGGTCTGGCTCACCGTCGGCCCGCTCTGGCCGAGCCGTTCCGCGATGCGCGCGCGCAGCGGGACGATGCCCTCCTCCTCGAGTTCGTAGATCGTGCGGAGGTACATCTCGGTGGTGTCGATGAGCTCGTTCACGCCCCCAGCCCTTTCGTCAAGTCCCCATCCTATCGGTGCAACACCTCGCAGCCGCCCCGCCATCCCGGGCAGGATGTGCGGGTGCTCGCGCCGATGGAACCGCTGTTCGCACCCACCTGGCCGGTAGGGCGGCCCGGTTCGCCGACGTCCGTCGGGGTGACCCGGTGAGCCCCCGGGCCGCGGTGGTGTGGACGCCGGAGTTCCTGTCCTACGACCTCGGCGACGACCACCCGCTCGACCCCGTCCGGCTGGACCTCACGATGCGGCTCGCCACCGAGCTCGGCGTGCTCGAGGGCGTCGAGCCCCTGGTGCCGCAGCAGGCGCCGGACGAGGAGGTCCAGCGGGTGCACGTCCCGTCATACCTCACCGCGGTGAAGTCGGCGCCGGAGGACCCCTTCGGGGTGGGGCACGGCCTCGGCACCGAGGACAACCCCGTCTTCCTCGGCATGCACGAGGCCAGCGCGCTCATCTGCGGCGGAACGCTGCTCGCCGCACGGGAGATCGCCGAGGGCCGCGCCGACCGCGCGGTCAACATCGCGGGCGGGCTCCACCACGCCATGCGCGACCGCGCGGCGGGGTTCTGCGTCTACAACGACTGCGCCGTTGCCATCTCGTGGCTGCTCGACCACGGGTTCGAGCGCATCGCCTACATCGACGTCGACGTCCACCACGGCGACGGCGTGCAGGCCGCGTTCTACTCCGACCCGCGCGTGCTCACCGTCTCGCTGCACCAGCACCCCATGACGCTGTGGCCGGGCACGGGGTGGCCGGGCGAGTACGGCGAGGGCGAGGCGGCGGGCCGCGCGGTCAACCTGCCGCTGCCGCCGGGCACCCCCGACTCGAGCTGGCTGCGCGCCTTCCACGCGGTGGTGCCGTCCCTGCTGCAGGAGTTCCGCCCCCAGATCCTCGTCACGCAGTGCGGGGTGGACACCCACCTCGAGGACCCGCTCGCCGACCTCGGGCTCACCGTCGACGGGCACCGCGCCATCTACCGCACGCTGCGCGAGCTCGCCATCCACACCGCGGGCGGCAAGTGGCTCGCCGTGGGCGGCGGCGGGTACGGCCTGTTCCGGGTCGTGCCGCGGTCGTGGACCCACCTGATCGCCACGGTGCTCGACCGCGACGTCGACCCGCAGCGCCCCCTGCCCGCGGGCTGGCTCGCCCACACCGCGAGCCTCACCGCGCGACAGCTACCGGTCTCGATGACCGACGGCGGCGACACCTCGTTCGTCCCGTGGACCGAGGGCGCCGACCGGGTCGACCCCGCCGTCATCGAGACGAGGCGGGCGGTGTTCCCGCTGTACGGTCTCGACCCGGACGACCCGAGGGACTGAGCGGGCATGACGAGCAGCGGCGAGACGACCACCGGTGAGGTCACCGCGAAGGAGCCGGGCTACCCGCGCCACTGGGAGGCCGACGTCGTGGCCTCCGACGGCGGCATCGTGCACCTGCGCCCGATCACGCCCGACGACGCCGACGCGCTGGTGCGGTTCCACCAGAGCCTGTCCGAACGCACCCGGTACCTGCGCTACTTCGGCCCGTACCCGCGCATCCCCCCGCGCGACCTCGAGCGGTTCACCCACGTCGACCACCGCACCCGGGTGGCGCTGATCTGCATGCTCGGCGACGACATCATCGCCGTGGGCCGCTACGAGGGGCTCAACCCCACGCCGGACGGGCGCGTGGAGTCGGCCGAGGTCGCGTTCGTCGTGCGCGACGACCACCAGGGCCGCGGGCTCGGCTCGATCCTGCTCGAGCACCTCGCGGCGGCGGCCCGGGAGAACGGCCTGCGCCGGTTCGAGGCCGAGGTGCTGGTGGAGAACCACCAGATGGTGCGGGTGTTCCGGGACGCCGGGTACCAGGTCAAACGGGAGTTCGCCGAGGGCGTGCTGCACCTGGAGTTCGACATCGACCCCACCGAGCGCTCGATCGCGGTCCGCGACGCCCGCGAGCAGCGCGCGGAGGCCCGCAGCGTGCACAACGCGCTGCACCCCACGTCGGTCGCGGTGATCGGGGCGTCCACCGATCCGTCCAAGATCGGGCACGCGGTGCTGGCCAACCTCCTGAAGGCCAACTTCACCGGGCCCGTCTACCCGGTCAACCCGGCCACGCGCTCGGTGCGCGGGGTGCGCGCCTACCCCTCGGTCACCGACATCCCCGACGAGGTCGACCTCGCCGTCGTCGCCGTGCCCGCCGCCGGCATCGACGAGGTCATGGACTCCTGCCTCGAGAAGGGCGTCAAGACGCTCGTCGTGGTCAGCGCCGGGTTCGCCGACGCGGGCGGCAGCGGGGTCGTGGCGGAGCGGCGCCTGGTCGCCGAGGCCAGGGCGCACGGCATGCGGGTGATCGGGCCGAACGCGCTCGGCGTGGTCAACAACGACCCGTCCGTGCGGCTCAACGCCACGCTCGCCCCCGACCTGCCGGGCACGGGCCGGGTCGGCTTCTTCTCGCAGTCCGGCGCGCTGGGCATCGCGATCCTCGCGGCGGCGAAGGAGCGCGGCCTGGGCCTGTCCACGTTCGTCTCCGCGGGCAACCGGGCCGACGTGTCCGGCAACGACCTGCTGCAGTACTGGCAGACCGACCCGAACACCGACGTCGTCCTGCTCTACCTGGAGACGTTCGGCAACCCGCGCAAGTTCGCCCGCCTGGCGCGGCGGCTCGCGCGCACCAAGCCGATCGTCGCGGTGAAGAGCGGGCGGCACTCCGGGCCCACGCCCGCGCTGGCCGCGAGCGCGGCGCCGATCGACGAGGCCAGCGTGCGGGCGCTGTTCGAGCAGGCGGGCGTGATCCGGGTCGAGACGCTCACCCAGCTGTTCGACACGGCGCTGCTGCTGGCCTACCAGCCGCTGCCCGCCGGGCCGCGGGTCGCGGTGGTCGGCAACTCGAGCGCGCTCGGCGTCCTGGTCGCCGATGCGCTCCTCGACGGCGGCCTGGAGCTCGCGGGGCCGCCGGTCGACGTCGGCACCGCCGCGCCGCCGGAGGAGTTCGCCGCCGCCGTCGCTCGGGCGATCCGGGACCCGCAGGAGGGCGAGCAGGGCGGCGATCAGGGCGGGGGCGCCGACGCCCTCATCGCGGTGTTCGTCCCGCCCGTCGCGACCCCCGGCGCGGAGTACGCGCGCGCCCTGCGGGAGGCGGTCGCCGGGTCCGACAAGCCGGTGGCCGCGGTGTTCCTCGCCGCGGAGGGCGTGCCGGCCGAGCTGTCGGTCGCCGGCCCGGACGGGTCGCCGGGGCCGGGTTCGGTGCCGAGCTACCCGAGCCCGGAGCGGGCAGCGGCGGCGCTCGCCCGGGTCACCCGCTACGCGGCGTGGCGCGCGCGTCCGGTGGGGGAGTTCGTGAGCCCGCCGGGCATCGACGCGGAGCGGGCGCGCGGCCTCGTCGCCCGCCTCGGCGCCGAGCGCACCCACCGGCTCGGCGACGCCGACGCGGTGGAGCTGCTGGGCTGCTACGGCATCCGGGTCGTCGAGTTCCGCGAGGTGTCCGACGCCGACGCGGCCGTGGCCGCGGCCGAGGAGCTGGGCTTCCCGGTGGCGCTGAAGGCCGTCGGCGAACGCTGGCGCCATCGCACCGACCTGGTGGGCGTGCGGCTCGACCTGGACGACCCGGCGAGCGTGCGCCGCGCCCACGCCGACCTCGCCCGGCTCACCGGCCAGGGCGAGGTCTACGTGCAGCGGATGGCACCGAAGGGGATCTCCTGTGTGCTGGAGATCGTCGACGACCCGTCCTTCGGGTCCCTGCTGTCGTTCGGGCTGTCCGGGATGGCCACCGAGCTGCTCGGCGACCGGGCCTTCCGGGTGGTGCCGGTGTCCGACCAGGACGCCGCGTCCCTGGTGCGGGCGCCGCGCGCCGCGCCGCTGCTCGCGGGCTACGGCGGCACCGAGCCGGTCGACCTCGCCGCGCTGGAGGACCTGGTGCGCCGCGTGGGCCGGATCGCCGAGGACCTGCCCGAGGTGCGCTCGCTCGTACTCGACCCGGTGCTCTCCTCGCCCGAGGGCGCGTTCGTCACGGGCGCGCGCATCACGCTCGGCCCGCCGCCGACCCGCCGGGACGACGGGCCGCGGCGGCTGCGCTGAGGCCTACCGGCGGAAGGAGATCTGCAGCGTCGGCCGGCTGACCTCGGCGAAGAAGTCGTTGCCCTTGTCGTCGACCACCACGAAGGCGGGGAAGTCCTCCACCTCGATGCGCCAGACGGCCTCCATGCCGAGCTCCGGGTACTCGAGGACCTCGACCTTGCGGATGCAGTCCTGGGCCAGCCGGGCGGCGGGGCCGCCGATCGAGCCGAGGTAGAACCCGCCGTGCTTGGCGCAGGAGTCGGTGACCTGCTTCGACCGGTTGCCCTTGGCGAGCATCACGAGCGAGCCGCCCGCGGCCTGGAACTGCTCGACGTAGGAGTCCATCCGGCCCGCGGTGGTCGGGCCGAAGGAGCCGGAGGCGTAGCCCTCGGGCGTCTTCGCCGGGCCCGCGTAGTAGACCGGGTGGTCGCGCATGTACTGCGGCATCGGTTCGCCCGCCTCCAGCCGCTCGGCGATCTTGGCGTGGGCGATGTCGCGGGCCACCACGAGCGGGCCGGTGAGCGAGACGCGCGTCTTGACCGGCAGCGTCGACAGCTGGGCGCGGATCTCGTCCATCGGCCGGTTCAGGTCGACGTGCACGACCTCGTCGGACAGGTCCTCGGCCGTGGTGTCGGGCAGGAAGCGGGCCGGGTCGCGCTCGAGCTGCTCGAGGAACACGCCCTCGGGCGTGATCTTGGCCTTGGCCTGGCGGTCGGCCGAGCAGGACACCGCGATGCCCACCGGGAGCGAGGCGCCGTGGCGGGGGAGGCGGATCACCCGCACGTCGTGGCAGAAGTACTTGCCGCCGAACTGCGCGCCGATGCCGAAGCCGCGGGTCAGCTCGAGCACCTGCTGCTCCAGGTCGAGGTCGCGGAAGGCGTGGCCCAGCTCCGAGCCCGCGGTGGGCAGGTTGTCCAGGTAGCGGGCGGAGGCGAGCTTGGCGACCTTGAGCGTGTACTCGGCCGACATGCCGCCCACCACCACCGCCAGGTGGTACGGCGGGCAGGCGGCCGTGCCCAGCGAGCGGAGCTTCTCGTCGAGGAACGCGGCGAGCTTCCTCGGGTTCAGCAGCGCCTTCGTCTCCTGGTAGAGGAAGGTCTTGTTCGCCGAGCCGCCGCCCTTGGCCATCACCAGGAACTCGTACTTCGGCGCCTGCCCCGGCGCGGTGTACAGCTCGATCTGGGCGGGCAGGTTCGTGCCGGTGTTCTTCTCGTCCCAGAACGACAGCGGCGCCATCTGCGAATAGCGCAGGTTGAGCTCGTCGTAGGCCTCGTACACGCCCCGCGAGATCGCGCGCTCGTCGTCGCCGCCGGTCAGCACGGTCTCGGTGCGCTTGCCGATGACGATCGCGGTGCCGGTGTCCTGGCACATCGGCAGCACCCCGCCCGCCGACACGCAGGCGTTGCGCAGGAGGTCGGTGGCCACGAAGCGGTCGTTGGGCGAGGCCTCGGGGTCGTCGATGATCGCGCGCAGCTGCGCGAGGTGCGACGGCCGCAGCATGTGCTGGATGTCGCGCACCGACTCGCGCACGAGCGCGGTGATCGTGGCGGGGTCGATCTCGAGGAAGGTGCGGCCCGCCGCCTCGACGACCCGGCCGGGAGGCAGGTCGAGGAGCCGGTACTCGGTGTCGTCCGGGCCGATGGGCAGCACGTCGGTGTGGTGGAAACCGGGCACCTGGAGAAACTAACCGGGAAATGGTCGGGAGGCCGGACCGGCCCCCGACCAGTCCGACCTCCCGTGGTACGCGCGCCCGGACGGGCCGGCCGCGCGAAGCCCCGGTGGGAGAGGTTCTCCCGTGAGCGGGCTCACGTCAACTTCTGGGCAGCATCGACGACTTCTGTTCCGTGAACAACTTCTGTTCAGCGGCCTGTCGCGGCCCGTAGGGTCGTCGACATGCCTGGCTCGATTCTCGGTACCTCCGTCCGACGCGTCGAGGACCGCGACCTCATCACCGGCGCAAGCACCTACGTCGGCAACCTCGACCTCGAAGGCGTCCTGCACCTGGCCTTCGTACGCTCCCCGCTCGCGCACGCCGTGATCACCGGGATCGACACCTCCGCGGCGAAGGCGGCCCCGGGAGTCGTCGCCGTCTACACCGCCGCCGACCTCGACCTGCCCGCCCACGGCGGCCTGTTCGTCGTCAACCCCGACATCCTGCGACCGCCGCTCGCCACCGACCGGGTCCGCTTCGTGGGTGAGGCGATCGCCGTGGTCGTCGCCGAGACGAAGGCCGCCGCCGTCGACGCCGCGGAGCTGGTGGAGGTCGACTACGACCCGCTGCCCGCCGTCGTGGACATGGAGGCCGCGCTCGAGCCGGACGCCGAACCGCAGTTCCCCGAGCTGGGCACCAACCTGGCCAAGGGCGAGCGCGCGCCCGAGGAGGACGTGCTCTCCGACGCCGACGTGGTCGTGCGGGCGCGCCTGGTCAACCAGCGCCTCGCCGTGATGCCCATGGAGGGCAATGCGATCGCCGTGCTCCCCGGCGGCTACGACGGCGCCGACCACGACCTCACGATCTGGGTGTCCACCCAGATGCCGCACGGCTTCCGCGCCCAGGCGGCCGCCCTGTTCGGGCTGGAGCCGGAGCGGGTCCGCGTGATCGCGCCCCACGTCGGCGGCGGGTTCGGTGGCAAGGCGGGCATGATCGCCGAGCACACGACGGCCGTCGGGGTGGCCAGGGCGCTGGGCCGCCCCGTGACCTGGGTGGAGACCCGGTCGGAGAACCTCGTGTCGATGCCGCACGGGCGCGGGCAGGTCGGCTACTACGAGCTCGGCCTCACCCGCGACGGCGTGATCACCGGCCTGCGGGCCCGCGTCGTGGGCGACAGCGGCGCGTACGCCGGGTTCGGCGGCGGGCTGATCTTCATGTCGACGCACACGATGGCCACCGGCGTGTACCGGATCCCGAAGCTCGCGTTCGACGGGGCGGTCGCGCTCACCAACACCACGCCGATGGGCGCCTTCCGCGGCGCGGGCCGTCCGGAGGCCACGGCGCACATCGAGCGGATGATGGACATCGCCGCGGCTGAGCTGGGTATCGACCCGGTCGAGATCCGCCGGCGCAACTTCATCCAGCCCGACCAGTTCCCGTACCAGACCCCGTCCGGGGTGCGCTACGACATCGGCGACTACGACCTGCCGCTGCGCGAGGCGCTCCGCCTGGTCGACTACGAGAAGCTGCGGGAGGAGCAGGCCGCCCGGCGCGAGGCGGGCGACCCGGTGCAGATCGGGATCGGCGTCAGCGTGTACGTCGAGATCACCGCGGGCGCGGGCGACGAGTACGGCTCGGTCACCGTGCACCCCGACGGTTCGGCCACCGTCTCGGCGGGCACCTCCGCCCACGGCCAGGGCCACGCCACCGCGTTCGCCATGGTCGCGAGCGACCGGCTCGGCATCCCGATCGAGAAGATCAAGTTCGTGCAGTCCGACACCGCCACGGTGCCGCGGGGCGGCGGCACGGGCGGGTCGCGGTCGCTGCAGATGGCGGGCAACGCGGTGCGGGCCGCGGCCGACGACGTGCTGGAGCAGGGCCGCAAGCGCGCCGCCGCGCTGCTGGAGGCGTCGGTCGACGACGTGCAGCTCACCGAGGACGGCACCTTCGGCGTGCGGGGCGTCCCGACGGCCACGGTCACCTGGGCGCAGGTCGCGAGCAGCGCCGAGTCCGAGGGCGAGCGGATCTTCGCGGGCCTGGACTTCCACCAGGACAGCGCCACGTTCCCGTTCGGGGCGCACGTGGCCGTCGTGGAGGTCGACACCGAGACCGGCCGGGTCACGCCGCGCCGCCACGTCGCCGTGGACGACTGCGGGCGGGTGCTCAACCCGCTGATCGTCGAGGGCCAGCAGCACGGCGGGCTGGCGCAGGGGATCGCCCAGGCGCTCTACGAGGAGGTCGTCTACGACCCCGACGGCCAGCCGCTGACCGGCACGCTCGCCGACTACCGGATGCCGAGCGCGGCGGACCTCATGACCTTCGAGACCGCCAACACCGAGACGCCCACCCCGCTCAACCCGCTCGGGGCCAAGGGCATCGGCGAGTCGGCGACGGTGGGCTCGACCCCGGCGGTGCAGAACGCCGTGGTCGACGCGCTCAGCGTGTTCGGGGTGCGCCACGTCGACCTGCCGTGCACACCGGAGCGGGTGTGGCGGGCGATCCAGGACGCGAAGGCGGGGAAGACGCCCGACCTGTGGCGCGAGCCGCCTGCCGTCTTCGCGACGCTCCCGGTCCGCTCCGAGGGCGGCGCCGCCGCCGACGAGGGCACCATCTGACAGCTGCACCCAGACCGCGACTCGCCGACCTCGGCGAGTCGCGGTCTGGGTGTGGGCGAGTCGCGGGTTGGGTGTGGGCGAGTCGCGGGCTGGGTGCGTCAGCGGCGGAGCATGCCGCACCAGAACAGCGGGCCGCAGCGGACGTCGACGTCGTACGTGCGGGCGAAGGTGAGCCGGCCGTCGTCGCCGATGCCGAACACGGAGAACCCGGCGGCCACCTCCCGCACGTCGTCGCCGACCCGCTCCGCGAGCGGCGCGACCGCGGCCGTGACCAGCATCGTCCCGCTCGGGTGGATGGCGAAGGTACGGGCGTGGAAGGCGTCGATGCCGACCGTCTGGGCCAGGGTCGGCTCGCCGGTGTCGGGGTCGAGCGCGAAGACGGCGACGGTGTTCTCCCCCTCGCCGTGCACGGCCCGCCCGCGGGAGGGCACCGTGCCGTCGGAGCGGTTGACCAGGTAGAGGTGCCTCCCGCTCGGGTGGACGTGGACCGGGCCGAGGTACTGCTGCGGCGCCCGCAGGTCGGGCCGGGCCGCGGTCGGCGCGCTGTGCAGCGGTTCCGGGGTGATCCCGCCGTCGCGCACGCCGTGGGTGAGGACCTGGTTGCCGCGCTCGAGGGAGACGTACACGAAGGGCTTCGTCGGGTGGAAGTCGACGTGGCGCGGCCCGAAGTCGCGCCCGTCGCCGACGGTGATCGACCTGCGGTGGGACAGGCGACCGTCGCGGAAGCGGAACACGACGAGCGCGCCCGGCGCCCCGGGTTCGGTGGCGGTGGCGTCGCTGCCCCGGGCGCAGACCACGACGGCGTCACCGGCGGGCGTGGTGCGCACCTGGTGGGCGTAGTTCCCGACGTCGACCGGCCCCGGCTGCTCGACGCGCTCGCCGATCGCGCCGTCGGCCTCCAGCGCGTGCACGACCAGCGCCGAGGGCTGGTTGGAGGCGACCAGGAGGAACCGCCCGGCCGGGTCGACGCTGAGGTGGATCGGCCGGTGGGGCAGGTCGAGGGGCCGGTGCAGCTCGGTCAGGCGCCCGGTGGCGGGCTCGATCCGGTAGCAGGCGACGCCGTGGTGGTCATCGGCGGTGGAGCGGTTGCTGTAGGCCGCGTACAGCACCGGCAGCACCGGGTGCGCCCACGCGTACTGCACGTGCTCGGGCGCGCGGAGCCCACCCTCGCGGACGAGCGTCAGCGCGTCGGCGTCCGCGGCGTGCCAGAACAGGTCGGCGCCGACGGCGGCGTGGCACACGGCGCGGGCGGGTCCGGGCAGGTCCATCCCCGCAGCCTCGCGCACCGCGGGGCCGCGCCGTCACCCGTTGGGGTGACCTCGAACGAGGTGTGCCCGTTCGTCCTGTTCGCCGAATCGATGACGCAGGTCGGAACCAGGGTGGGTCCGCCCCCCGATCGTGTGCGACGCGCCGGATTGGACGACACTTCCCGCCGTGACGACCGGTGAGGTGAGCGAATGAGGCTGGCGACGATCCGCACGGCGACCGGCAACCGCGCGGTGCGGGTGGACGCGGACGCGGCGGTGGAGACGGGGGAGCGCGACGTCCGCGCGCTGCTGGAGCGACCCGACTGGGCCGACCACGCCGCTGCGGCGGACGGGCCGGCGCATCCCCTCGACGGGCTGGACTACGCGCCGCTGGTGCCGTCGCCGGAGAAGATCATCTGCGTCGGTCTGAACTACCGCGACCACGTCCAGGAGATGGGCAACCAGCTGCCCGAGTACCCGACGGTGTTCGCGAAGTTCCCGCCCGCGCTCGTCGGCGCCTACGACGACATCGTGCTGCCGCGCGCGTCGAAGGCGGTCGACTGGGAGGTCGAGCTGACCGTCGTGATCGGCCGCCCGGTCCGCCACGCCACGCCCCGGGAGGCGGAGGAGGCGATCGCCGGCTACACCGTGCTCAACGACGTGAGCGTGCGCGACTTCCAGCGCCGCACGTCGCAGTTCCTGCAGGGCAAGACGTTCGAGCGCACGACCCCGCTCGGCCCGTGGCTGGTGACGCCCGACGAGCTGCCCGACGGCGGGTGGGAGGTCTGCACCGTCGTCGACGGGGAGACGATGCAGCGCTCGTCCACCGCGGAGCTGGTGTTCTCGCCGGTGGACCTCGTCGTCTACCTGTCCGCGATCGTGACGCTGAACCCCGGCGACGTGATCGCCACCGGCACGCCCGGCGGCGTCGGCCACGCCCGCAAGCCCCCGCGCTATCTCACCGACGGCACGCAGCTGGTCACCCGCATCGACGGCATCGGCGAGTGCCGCAACACCTGCCGCCTGGAGGCCGCGCCGTGAAACGGCGGCCGACGGCCGTCCCCGGCCCCCGCTCCCTCGACCACACCCTGGCCTGGGCATTCGACGGCGCCGCCCACCTGCGCGGGCTGATGACCCGGATGGGCGACGACGCGTTCGCGGCGCCGTCCCTGCTGCCGGGGTGGAGCCGGGCCCACGTGCTGACGCACGTCGCGCGCAACGCCGACGCCATGATCAACCTGCTGCGGTGGGCGAGGACCGGGGTGCGCACCCCCGCGTACGCGAGCCGCGAGCAACGCGACGCCGACATCGAGGTGGGCGCGCGCCGGCCGCCCGCGGAGATCCGCGCGGACGTGGTGGAGTCCTCCGACCGCCTGGCCAGGGAGGTGCGGGCCATGCCGGAGTCGGCGTGGTCGGCGCGCGTGGAGAACGCGCAGGGCAAGGAGCTGCCGGCGTCCGACATCCCCTGGTTGCGGGCCCGCGAGATGTGGATCCACGCGGTGGACCTGGACGTGGGCGCCTCGTTCGCCGACATGCCCGCCCCGATGCTCTCGGCGCTGCTCACCGACGTCGCCGCCGACATGGGGGAGAAGCCGGACTGCCCCGCCCTGCGGCTCACCACCCCGGACGGCGCGGTGTGGCAGGTCGGCGAGCAGGACGGGGCGGTGACGATCACCGGCCCGGCGCACGAGCTCGCGGCGTGGCTGCTCGGCCGCAGCAAGGGGCGCGAGCTGCGCAGCTCGGCGGGCCGGAAGCTGCCGGAGCTGCCCCGCTGGCTCTGAGGGCCGGCTTCGGTGTTCACGGCGCGGCCGGGTCCGTGGGAGGCTCCGGTCGTGCCGACGCCGCGACCAGCCCCGGACTTCGCCGCCGTCCGCGCCGAGTTCGCGCTGCCCGAGGCGTTCCCGGCCGAGGTGCTGGCCGAAGCGGCGCGGGCCGCGGCGGTCCGGCCCGGCCCGGGCCCTGGGCGGCGCGACGCCACGGACGTCGAGCTGGTGACGATCGACCCGCCCGGGTCGAAGGACCTCGACCAGGCGGTGGGCGTGGTCCGGCGCGGGTCCGGCTTCCGCGTGCACTACGCGATCGCCGACCTCGGTGCGGTGGTCGTGCCCGGCGGGGCCCTCGACGCAGAGGTGCGGCGGCGGGGCCAGACGATCTACCTGCCCGACGGCCCGGTGCCGCTGCACCCGCCCGCGCTGTCCGAGGACGCGGCGAGCCTGCTGCCGGACGGGCCGCGGGCGGCGGTGCTGTGGACGTTCGACCTGGACGACGCCGGCGAGCAGGTGGCGGTGTCGGTGGAGCGGGCGGTGGTGCGCTCGCGCGCCCGGCTGGACTACGCGGGCGTGCAGGCCGACATCGCCGCGGGCCACGTCCACCCCGCGCTCTCCGGCCTCCCCGAGCTGGGGCCGCTGCGGCGGGCGCACGCCGTGCGGCGCGGGGCGATCGAGCTGGAGCTGCCCGAGCAGGAGGTGGTGCCGGACGGGTCCGGCGGCTGGACGGTGCGGGTGCGCCGCCGGCTCGACGTCGAGTCGTGGAACGCGGAGATCTCGCTGCTCACCGGCATGGCGGCGGCGCAGATCATGCTCGACGCGGGCGTCGGCCTGCTGCGCACGCTGCCCGCGCCCGACGAGGAGGCCCTCGCCGCGTTTCGGCGCACGGCGCGAGAGCTGGGCTTCGGGTGGCCCGAGAACGCGCCCGTGGCCGAGGCGCTCGCCGCCCTGCCCGCGGACACCCCGACCGCGCTCGCGGTGCGCCGCGCCGCCACCGCGCTGCTGCGGGGCGCCGGGTACCACGCGTTCGACCGCCAGGCGGGCACCGAACCGCCCGCGGATGCGGGCCACGGCGGGATCGGGGCGCCCTACACGCACGTGACGGCGCCGCTGCGCCGGTTGGCCGACCGGTTCGGCACCGAGGTGTGCCTCGCCGTCACGGCGGGGGCCGAGCTGCCCGACTGGCTGCGCGCGGCCCTGCCGACGCTGCCGGAGCTGATGGACGACTCCGACGCGCTGGCCTCGCGGGTCGACCGGGCCTGCCTGGACCGCACCGAGGCCGCCCTGCTGCGGGAGAGCGTCGGGCACGAGTTCGACGCGGTGGTGCTGCGCGCGGACGGTGACGGCGACGGCGGCGAGGTCTACGTTCCCGACCCGCCGGTGCTCGCCCGCTGCACGGGCGCGCTCACCGCGGGCGCCGTGGTGCGGGTCCGCCTCGAGGCGGCCGATCCGGAGACCGGCCGGATCGAGTTCGCCGTCTCCTGACCGGGCGCGCCGTCGGGCTACGCTCTGTCCCGGCGGGCGGTCCGCCGACGACACGGGGAGGTGGGCCGGTGCCCGGTCGCGCGTTCCGGTACGGCATCGAGCACGAGATCGCGCTGGTGCACGTCGACGACGGGTTCGCCGACTACACGAACACGTCGTTCGACCAGCTGCAGGCGGTGGTCGACGCGCTGCCGGAGGACCCGTCCGACCTCGCGCACCTGCGGGTCGGCGACCAGGGGATCAAGCGCAAGCGCTGGTACGTCGAGGGCTACGAGCGGTTCGACGAGCAGGGCGCGCTGGTCCGGTGCGACCCGAAGGGCCTCGAGGTCCGCACCCGCATCCACGACTCGATCGAGGCCGCGGTCGACGCGCTGCGCACCGACCTGCGCCTGCTGGACGCCGAGCTGGACGGGACGGGGCTGCGCAGGACGGCGGTCTCGTTCAACCCGGTCCGCTCGGAGTACCGGATCGAGCCGCCGCTGAACGCGTGGGAGCGGGCGCACCGGCAGGACTCGCCGGAGGAGCGCACGGCGCACCTGCACATGTCGACCTACGGGCCCGACCTGAACCTGTCGTGCGACCTGCTCGACGAGGCCGCCGTCGTCGACGTGGGCCGCAAACTCACCTACTACAGCCCGTGGCTGGTGCCGTTGTCGTTCTCCTCGCCGTTCCGCGACGGCGGGCCGTGGGGTGGGCTGTCGGCGCGCACGGCGGTGCGCACCGGGGTCCGACCCGCCGTGCTCGTCTTCCTCTCGGGCGAGGACGGGCAGCTCGACGCCGACCCGTCGCTCACCCAGGTGGCGCGCCTGCCCGCCGAGGTGGGGCGCATCGAGTTCAAGGCGTTCGACTCCTGCCCCGACCCCGAGCTCTACGGCGAGCTGCTGTCGCTGCTGACCGGGCTCGTGCTCGACGAGACGCTGCCCGGCAGGCGCACCACCCCCGACGCGGGCCTGCACAAGCACGTGGCCGGGGTGGGGCTCGCCGACGACGAGGTGCACGCGGGCACCGGTGAGCTCATCGACGCCGCCGAGCGGGCGCTCGCCGACCGCCCCGCCGACCTGGCCCGGCTGGGGCGGCTGCGCGAGCGCTGGCGGCGCCGCGAGTCGCCCGCCGGCGCGATGCTCGCCGCCTACCGGTCCGGGGAGCCGGTGGCCGGCCTGCACCCCTGAGCCCCGCCCCCGCTCGCCTTCTTCCGACGAACGCGCCGTCCGTCGGAAAGGGGGCGGCGCGGGTCAGGTGTAGGAGTGCTCGGGCTCGGGGTAGCGGCCCTCGGCCACGTCGGCGCCGAACCGGCGGGCCGCGTCCAGCAGCACCGCGCCGACGTCGGCGTACTGCTTGACGAACCGCGGCTTGCGCCCCCGGTTCATGCCGGCCATGTCGGACCACACGAGCACCTGGGCGTCGCAGTCCGGGCCCGCGCCGATGCCGATGGTGGGGATCGCCAGCTCGGCGGTGACCCGCTTGGCCACGTCGGCGGGCACCATCTCCAGCACCACCGCGAACGCGCCCGCCGCCTGCAGCGCGAGCGCGTCCTCGACGAGCCGGTCGGCGGCCGCGCCGCGCCCCTGCACCCGGAACCCGCCGAGCGCGTGCTCGCTCTGCGGGGTGAACCCCAGGTGCGCCATGACCGGGATGCCGGAGCCCACGAGCGCGTCGACCTGGGGGACGAACCGGGAACCGCCCTCCAGCTTCACCGCGTGCGCGCCGCCTTCCTTCATGAAGCGGAACGCGGTGGTGAGGGCCTGCTCGGGGCCGGTCTGGTAGCTGCCGAACGGCAGGTCGGCCACGACGAGCGCGTTCTTCGCCCCCCGCGACACCGCCTTGACCAGCGGCAGCAGCTCCTCGACCGTCACCGGGAGCGTGTTGTCGTACCCGTAGACGTTATTGGCGGCCGAGTCGCCGACGAGCAGCACCGGGATGCCGGCCTCGTCGAAGATCTCGGCGGTGTAGGCGTCGTAGGCGGTGAGCATCGCCCAGCGCTCCCCGCGCTGCTTGAGGGCGTGCAGGTGCGGGATGCGCACCCGCTTGGGCCGTTCGGTGGTGCGGTAAGGGGCCTGTTCAGACATCGCTGTCCGTCCTCCCTCGAGGCCCGTCCGGGTCCCCGGGTCGTCAGGTGATGACGCGAAAAGCGTGACACCGGATCCGGGCGGCGGGCCCGCCGCTGGGACGAGGTTCACACGGTGGTGAACGGCGGGCGCGCCGCTGCGCGGGGCCGGGGCAACCCGCGCTGGCATGCTGGGCGGCGTGCTCGACCCATTGCGCTCCGCTGTCGTGGCCGCCTGCTCCGCCGCGCTCGTGCTGTCGGCCTGCGGCCAACCCGCGGCGCCGCCCGAGGCGGCCCCGGCCGCGCCCGCGGCGGAGCCGCCCGCCGACCTCGCGCGCTTCTACGAGCAGGAGCTGAGCTGGGGCGGTTGCGCCGAGTTCGCCACCAGCACCAGCGACCGCATCACCTTCGACGACGAGTCGCTGCAGTGCGCCCGCCTGGAGGTCCCGCTCGACTACTCCCAGCCCGACGGCCGCACGGCGCAGATCGCCGTGCTGCGCCATCGGGCCACCGGCGATCGCATCGGCTCGCTGCTGGTGAACCCGGGCGGGCCGGGCGCGTCCGGGGTACGCCTCGGCGCGTCGATGGCGGGCCGGCTGGAGCGCACCACGATCGGCGAGCGCTTCGACATCGTCGGGTTCGACCCGCGCGGGGTCGGGGCGAGCACCCCGACCATCGACTGCCTCACCGACGCGGAGTGGGAGATCGAGCGCGCCGACCTCGACGTCGACCCGTCGCCCGCGGGCATCGAGGAGACCGAGGCGGAGAACCGGCTGTACGCGCAGCGGTGCACCGAGCGCTCCGGCGGCGCCGACGTGCTGGCCAACGTCGGCACCCGCGACGTCGTGCGCGACCTGGACATCCTGCGCGAGGTCCTCGGCGACGAGAAGCTGACCTACCTCGGCTACTCCTACGGCACCCGCATCGGCTCGGCGTACGCGGAGGCGTTCCCGCAGAACGTCCGGGCCCTCGTGCTCGACGGCGCGCTGGACCCGGAGCAGACCACGGTGGAGCGCACCGTCGACCAGAGCGCGGGCTTCCAGCAGGCGTTCGACGCCTTCGCCGCCGACTGCGCGAAGGAGCCCACCTGCCCGCTGGGCACCGACCCGGCCCGGGCCACCGAGGTCTTCCAGGCCCTCACCCGCCCGCTGATCGACCGGCCGGCGCCGGCCGAGGGCGGATCCCGCACGCTGTCCTACCCGGATGCGGTGACGGGCACGATCCAGGCGCTGTACGTGTCGGCGCTGTGGCCGCGCCTGGCGCGGGGCCTGTCCGCGCTCGCCTCCGGCGACGGCACGATCCTGCTTCGCCTCGCGGACATGTACAACGACCGCGACCCGGACGGCCACTACGGCAACGGCATCGAGGCGTTCATCGTCATCAGCTGCGTCGACGAGGAGCGCATCACCGACCGGGCCGAGCAGGCCGAGCTGATCCGCCGCGCCAACGAGGTCGCGCCGTTCCGCGACGACGGCCGCGGCGTCGTCCCCGCGCTCGACCCGTGCGCGTTCTGGCCGGCCCCGCCGACGAGCGAGCCGCACGTGCCGCAGGTGGAGGGCCTCCCGCCGACGCTCACGATCTCGGTCACCGGGGACCCGGCCACCCCGTACCAGGCCGGGGTGGACCTGGCCGAGGCGTTGTCGGGGCGCCTGCTCACGGTCGAGGGCGCCCAGCACACGGTGGCGCTGCAGGGCAACCGCTGCGTCGACGACATCGTCAGCGCCTACCTCGTGGATCTGCGGCTGCCGCCGGAGGGGGCCCGCTGCAGCCTCGTCCCCTCCGAGGGAGGGTGACGTGCGTAACACTCTCGCGCCCTGCGCCGACAGGGGAACGGGACCGGTGACCAGAGGGGTGCACCGCAGGGTGCGGTGCCGGACCAGGACGGCGCTCGCCCGGGCACGGGCGGGCGCTGTCGCGCGTTCGAGGGGCAGTGGTGCATGTCGCACGGGCTGAGCAGCCAGGAAACATGTTTGTAACGCGCCGTTCCTAGGCTCGGCGCCCATGGACCGACAGCAGGAGTTCGTGCTCCGCACGCTCGAGGAACGCGACATCCGCTTCGTGCGGCTCTGGTTCACCGACGTGTTGGGCTTCCTCAAGTCGGTCGCCGTGGCGCCCGCGGAGCTGGAGGGCGCGTTCGCCGAGGGCATCGGGTTCGACGGGTCGGCGATCGAGGGCTTCGCCCGCGTCTACGAGTCCGACATGGTGGCGCGCCCCGACCCCTCCACGTTCCAGGTGCTGCCCTGGGAGACCTCGCCCGGCGAGCACTACTCGGCGCGCATGTTCTGCGACATCGCCATGCCCGACGGGTCGCCGTCGTGGGCCGACCCGCGGCACGTGCTGCGCAGGGCGCTGTCGCGGGCGGGCGAGGCCGGCTTCACCTGCTACGTGCACCCGGAGATCGAGTTCTACCTGCTGCGCGGCCTGCCCGCCGACGGCTCGCCGCCCGAGCCCGCCGACTCCGGCGGTTACTTCGACCAGTCCAGCCACGACGTCGCCCCGCACTTCCGGCGCAACGCGATCGAGACGCTCGAGTCGATGGGCATCTCGGTCGAGTTCAGCCACCACGAGGGCGGCCCCGGCCAGCAGGAGATCGACCTGCGCTACGCCGACGCCCTGACCATGGCGGACAACATCATGACGTTCCGCTACGTGGTCAAGGAGGTCGCGCTCATGCAGGGCGTGCGGGCCTCCTTCATGCCGAAGCCGTTCTCCGAGCACCCCGGCTCGGCGATGCACACGCACTTCTCGCTGTTCGAGGGCGACCGCAACGCGTTCTACGACGCCGACGACCCCTACGAGCTGTCCGAGACCGGCAAGGCGTTCGTCGCCGGGGTGCTGCGGCACGCGCGGGAGATCAGCGCCGTCACCAACCAGTGGGTCAACTCCTACAAGCGCCTGATCACCGGTGGTGAGGCACCCACGGCTGTCTCGTGGGGGCACGCGAACCGGTCGGCGCTGGTGCGGGTGCCGATGTACTCGCCGGGCAAGGCGTCCACCCGCCGGGTGGAGATCCGCACGCTCGACAGCGCGTGCAACCCGTACCTGGCGTTCGCCGTGATCCTCGGCGCCGGGCTCACCGGGGTGCAGAAGGGCTACGAGCTGCAGCCGCCGACCGAGGACGACGTCTGGTCGCTCACCGAGACCGAGCGCCGCGCCCTCGGCTACGAGCCGCTGCCGCAGAACCTCAACGAGGCGCTCGCGGAGATGGAGCGTTCGGAGCTGGTGGCCGAGATCCTCGGCGAGCACGTCTTCGACTTCTTCCTGCGCAACAAGCGCCGCGAGTGGGACGGCTACCGCCGCCAGGTCACGCCCTACGAGCTCGAGACGTACCTGCCGGTGCTGTAGAGAACTCGATTGCCCGCCTGCGCCGGGCGCGGCAAGGTCGGGGCATGGAGATCGTCTTGCACGACGATCCGGGCGCGTTCGCCGCGGTCGCGGGCCCGGTGCTCTCCGCCGACCCGCTGCGCCACACCATGGCGCTCACGGTGCTCGACGCGATGCACCGCGGCGGGGAGCCGCACGCGGCGCTGCTCACCGTCGTCGAGGGCGGAGAGGTGACGGGGGCGGCGCTGCGGTCGCCCGGTCGTCCGACGCTCGTGTCGGCCGTGCCCCCGCGGCAGGCCGAGGCCGTCGAACGGGCACTCGCCGAGGCCGACCCGGCGGCGACGGCGGCGTTCGGGCCGCTCGCCGAGGCCGAGGCGTTCGCCGCCGCCCGGGTGGCGCGCACCGGCTGCCGCGCGGAGCCCACGATGCGCAACCGCCTGTTCGCGCTGGACGAGCTCGTGCCGCCGACGGGGGTGCGCGGGCGGGCCCGCCGCGCGACCGAGGCCGACATCCCGCTCCTCGGGCGGTGGCGCCACGCCTTCGCCCAGGAGGCGCACCACGGCGAGGACGAGACCCCCGCCGAGTCCGAGGAGCAGGCCGCCCGCTCGCTGCGGCTCGGTGCGGGGGAGGTGCTGTGGGAGGTCGACGGCACCCCGGTCGCGCAGGCGTGCGCGAAGCCGGTGATCGCCGGGGCCTCCCGGATCGGGCCCGTGTACACGCCGCCGGAGCACCGCGGGCACGGCTACGCCTCGGCCGTGACGGCCGCCGCCACGCGGTGGGCGCTGGAGGCGGGCGCGCAGCGGGTGGTGCTGTTCACCGACCTGGACAACCCCACCACCAACCGGATCTACCCCCGCATCGGGTACCGGCCCGTGCACGACGCGGTGGAGCTGCTCTTCACGGCGTGACGCCCGGGTCGCGGCTCGTGGCGCGGTGGGCGGCCTGCGCGGCCGCGGCGAGCTCGGCGAGCCGGCACGGCCAGCGCGGCGCGGCGCTCACCGGGCTCGGGCAGCCGCGGCAGCGCCCGTCCGGGCCGGCGACGTGCAGCACGAGCAGCTGCGACCACAGCCGCGTCCACCCGGCGATCACCGCGCCGGCCTCGGTGATCCGGTCCCGGGACGTCCCCTCGGTGCGCATGGCCGTGGAGGGTCCGGGTGAGCGGTGCCGGCTGGATCTTTCAGCTGACACCTCCCACCTGACACCATCTGTGGTCGAGCGGCTGCGGAGAGCAGGGGAGGGTGGGCGTGCGCAGGGGGTCTCTCGTCCGGAGGCGGCAGCTCGCCCGCACCCTGCGCGAGCTGCGCGTGCACGCCGGGCTGACCATCGAGGCGGCCGCGCCGCGGCTGGACGTCTCCCCGGCCAAGCTGTCGCGCATCGAGAACGCCCACCAGGGCGTCGACGTGCACCTGGTGCGCAGCATGCTCGACCTGTTCGACGTCGGCGGCGACCGCTGGACCGAGATCATCCAGCTCACCCGGGAGGCCGGCGCCAAGGGCTGGTGGCGCGCGTACGGGCTGGACGACAACTGCTACGTCCCGCTCGAATCTGAGGCCAGCACGGTCCGCGACTACACGATCAACTACGTCCCCGGCTTGCTGCAGACCGCGGACTACGCGCGTGCCTTGTTCGACGCGTCGCCGCAGCCCCGCAGCGCCGAAGCCCTCGAACGCGAAGTGACCGTGCGGATGATCCGCCAGGAACGGCTCACCTCGCGCGAGCGGCCGCTCGAACTGTTCGCGGTGATCGAGGAGGCGGTGCTGCACCGGCCCGTGGGCGGTCGCGAGGTCATGCGCGGGCAGCTCCGGCACCTCGTCGATGCGTCCGGGCTGGACACGGTGACGCTCCAGGTGCTCCCGACCGCGATCGGCGCCCATCCCGGGATTGACGGGGCGTTCACCGTGCTGAGCTTCGACGGGCTCGGCGAGCCGGACATGGGCTACGTCGAGCACCCGATGGGCTCCGTGCACATCGAGAAGGAGGAGGACGTCGCCCGGTCTAGGCTGGTGTTCGACCGCCTGCGCACGCTCGCCTGCAGCCCGGCCGAGTCGGTCGACCTGATCGAGCGGGTGGTTGCCCGGATGTAGCCGAGACCGCGAGAGGTGCCCGATGCTCGCCCCGGACCCCGCCGGCACCGTGTGGCGGAAGAGCAGCTACAGCAACGCCAACGGCGGAACGGGCTGCATAGAAGTGGCTGCGCTCCCCACCGGCGGCGTCGCGGTCCGCGACACGAAGGACCGGGCCCGGCCGCCGCACGTCCACTCCGCGGCGGCGTGGCGGGCGTTCCTCGCCGGGGTGCGCGCCGGCGAGTTCGAGGGCTGATCGACAGCCACCACCTCGGGAGGTGTCCCCGTGATCGCTTCGTTCCCCGCCGGCACCGTCTGGCGGAAGAGCAGCTTCAGCGGCAGCGGGGGGAACGGCGACGGCTGCGTCGAGGTCGCGTTCGTGCCGGCCGGGGTCGCGGTCCGGGACACCAAGGACCGGGCGCGGCAGCCGCACGTCCACTCCGCGGCCGCGTGGCGGGCGTTCCTCGCCGGGGTGCGGGCCGGCGAGTTCGAGGGCTGATCCCGCCCTCGACGACCTGGTGATCGTCAGGCCCGGGCGCCACCGGTGACGCCGACCCGACCGCTGCTTATGCTGCTGGTCGGGGGATCCAGATGACCATGACGGCGCCATCGCCGGTGCTGGCCGCTGCCGTCGCGCGCGTGTGGCACGAGCGGGTGGGCGTGGTCGGCGGCGCGTTCGTCGTCGGGCCCGACGTGGTCGCCACCTGCGCGCACGTGGTCGCCGAGGCGGTCGACGCCGACCCGTACGCCCCCGAGGCCCCCACCGCGACCGTCCGCCTGGACTTCCCGCTGGCCGACGGCGAGGGCGGGCCGGTGGACGCGGTCGTCGAGCGCTGGGCGCCGATCCGCGACGACGGCTCCGGCGACATCGCCCTGCTGCGGCTGGCCGCGCCCGCCCCGGCGCGGGTGCCGCCGGTGCGGCGGATCGAGCGGCTGTGGGGTCACGGCTTCCGCGTGCTCGGGTTCCCCGAGGGCCGCGCCGACGGGGTCTGGACGAGCGGGACGATCCGCGGCGAGCAGGGCACCCGCTGGTTCCAGCTGCACACCGGCGCCGGGGAGCCGCGGGTGGAGCCGGGGTTCTCCGGCACCCCCGTGTGGGACGCCGCCTCCGGTGCGGTGGTCGGCATGACCGTCGCCGCCATCAGGGGCGACGACACCGCCGCGGCGTACCTGATCCCGATCGACGCCGTCTTCGCGTTGGACCAGGACCTGGTGCCCTGCCCCTACCCGGGGGCGCGGCCGTTCGACGCCGACCTCGCCGCCTACTTCCACGGCCGCGACGACGACATCGCGCGCCTGGTGGAGGCCGTCGAGCGGCAGCCGCTCGTCGCGGTGGCCGGCCCGTCGGGGGTGGGCAAGTCGTCGCTGGTCCGCGCCGGCCTGCTGCCGCGGCTGCGAGCCGCGGGCACGCCGGTCGTCGAGTGCCGCCTCGACGCCGACCCGATCGGGAACCTGCTCGCGGCCGTCGCCGACGCGGCGCCGGGCACGGTCGTCGTCCTCGACCAGTTCGAGGAGCTCGCCACGCTCGCCCCGCAGACCGCGGGGGCACTGCTGGACGAGCTGATGGCCCGCACGAGCACCGGCCGGGTCCGGGCGGTGCTGACGCTGCGCTGGGCGGCGTTGGAGCGCCTCGAGCCCCGTCTGACCGCCGCGCTCGACGCGGCCACGGTGCAGGTGGCCCCGCTCGGCCGGGCCGGCTTGCGGGAGGCGATCGTCGGGCCCGCAGAGCACGCGCCCGGCCTCACGTTCGACGACGGCCTGGTGGACCGCATCCTCGACGACGCGGGCACCGAGCCCGGGCAGCTGCCGCTGGTGGCCGCGCTGCTCGCCGACCTGTGGGACCACCGCGAGGGCGGCCGCGCCACGCTGCGCGGCTACCTCGCGTGCGGCGGGGTCGCGGGCGCGCTCGCCCAGCACGCCGACCGGGTCGTCGACTCGCTCTCCGCCGACGAGGCGACGCTGCGCAGGCTGTTCACCGCGCTGGCCGAGCCCGGCCGGGACGAGCGCTTCGTCCGGCGCCCGGTGCTGCTGCGCGACCTGACCGACGAGCAGCGCAGGCTCGCGGAGGCGCTCGCCGACCACCGCCTGCTCGTCGTCACGAAGGACACCGTCGAGCTGGCCCACCAGGCGCTCATCGAGCACTGGCCGCGGCTGCGCGACTGGCTGACCGCCGACCGCGAGTTCCTGTCCTGGCTCGCCGGGCTGCAGGAGCGGCGCCGCCGCTGGGAGGCCGACGACCACGACGAGGGCGCCCTGCTGCGCGGAGCCCCGCTCGCCGCCGCCGCGGAGTGGCTGGCGTCCCGCGCCGACGACCTGGCCCCCGCCGACCGGGAGTACGTGCGGCGGGGCGTCGCCCTGCAGCGCCGCAGCACCCGCAGGCGGCGCGCGCTCACCGCCGTGCTGGCGGTGCTGCTGCTCGTGGTCGGGTCGCTGTCGGTGCTGGCGCTGCAGCGCCGCGACGTCCTGGCCGGCCAGCTCGCCAGCGCGAACGCCGGCCTCATCGGGCGGGAGGCGCTCGCCCGGATCCCCACGGACCCGGCGCTCGCCGGGCAGCTGGCGCTCGCCGCGTGGCGGTCCGACCCGCGCGACCCGACCGCCCGCGAGGCGCTGGCCCGGACCTACCTGGGGCTGCGCGGCGCCGACGCGGAGATCGCGGGCGTGAGCGCCGATCCGGTGGAGGGCATGGTCGTGCGCGGGGACGCGGCCGTGCTCTACACGAAGCCGCCCGTCCTGCTCACCGGCCTGTCCGGCCCGGAGCCCCGGCGGCACGAGCTCACCGACCTGCCCCCGGGCAGCGGGGCGCCGATCCCGAGCCCGGACGGCCGCCGGTTGGCCGTCGGGATGACCGACCGGCCGGTCGTGCTGGTGCGCGACCTCACCGGGCGGCAACCCGACCTGGAGCTGCCCGGCGCGCCGGGCACCAGCGTGTCCGCGCCCGTGTTCGCGCCGGGCGGTGAGCTCCTGATGTGGTTCGAGGTGCCCCGGGCGCAGCCGGCGCGGGTGCGCCTGTGGGACCTGCGCCGCAACGCGGAGATCCCCAACGGGATCGGCCCGCTCCCCGCCGACGTGACGTGGGGGTGGCCCACCGACGACCCCGGCCGGGTGCTGCTGCGGCACGGCACGTTCGGCCAGGACGGGACCCGGCTGGTGGCGCGGTCGGTGGCCGACGGCAGCGAGCTCGCGGCCTACCCCGAGGGCACGTCGGTCGCCCCGGACGGCGGCGCGCTCGTGCGCCTCGAGGAGGACCCGGAGGTGCGCCGGCCCGCGACCGTCGTCGTCGAACCGCCCGCGGGCGGGGCGCCCGCCCGGCGGCTGGCGACGCGCGACGTCACCGTCGCGTGGACGCGGCTGTCGTCCGACGGCCGCTGGCTGCTCGAACGGCCCGCGGTCCGCGGCACGGACTTCCAGGTGCTGCGGATGACCGCGCTCGACACCGGCGAGGTGCGGCAGGTGACGATCCCGGCCGTCCCCGAGGCCGACGCGTCGACCGGCTCCGACGACCGGCTGAAGGCGGCGGCGAGCCTCGGCGTGGTCTCGACGGGCGGCAGCACGTGGCTCCTGCTCGCCCAGGGCACCTCGGTGCTGCGGTTCGCCACCGAGCCGGTGGTCGACGAGCCCGGGTGGGACTACGTGATCAGGGACAGCTTCCACGGCACCGTCGTCACCCGGCACCGCACCGGGGACAGCACCGGGTTCGTGGTCCGGGACCAGCGGACCGGGCAGCGGCTCGGCGAGCTGAGCGGGCTCGACCCGCGCACGCTGGTCGTGGTGTACGAGGACACCTTGTGGACGATGGTGCCGGTCCCCGGCGCGTGGGAGATCGGCCAGTACGCGTTCCCGACCCTGCAGCTCACCACTTCGTGGCGCGTCCCGGACCGGGCACCGCCCAACCCCGACCCGCCCTTCGGGCACGTCCCGATCGACCTCGTGGCCGACGGCGACCAGGTGGTGATCGCGAACGGCGGCCACCTCTCCGCTCACGACCGGGCGACCGGCCGACCGCTCGGCAGCCCGGTGCGGCTCGGCGACACCCCCGAGGTGACGGGCTACCTCGCCGAGCGCGCACGGCTGTGGGAGCGCCCGGGGCACCCCGGCCAGGTGGCCGTGAACGTCTCCGGGCGGATCGAGGTGTGGGACGTGCCGTCGGGACGGCTGGTCGGCTCGGTCGACGTGTTCACGGAGGGCGGACCGGTGTTCGACCCGTCCGGGACCCGGATGGCGGTGCCGAACCGGGACCGCGCGATCGAGGTGTGGGACGTCGACCGGGGCGTGCCGGCCCGTCCGCCCATCGCGCTGCCGGAGCAGCCGACCGAGCTGGTGGCGTTCCAGCCCGACGGCTACCTGGTGGTGCGGGTGGGGTTGAACGGCCCCGAGCCGTACTGGCTGGTCTTCGTCGATCTCGCGAGTGGCCGCGAGTCGGGGGTGATGAGGCTGACCAACGACATCGGCGCCCGGGACCCGGAGGGGCGGACGGTGGGGCTGCGCACCACGTCCTCGGACGGGGGACAGAACCCGGAGGAGCTGCAGCTCACCGCGGACGGGTGGCGGGACGCGCTGTGCGGCGTGGCCACCCGGCCGTTCACCCCCGCCGAGCGGGCGCTGCTGCCCGAAGGCACCGACCCGACCCCGCCGTGCTCGTGAGCCCCCGGGGATCGGTCTTCCGCGAGCACACCGACCTCGCGGGCGCGCACCTGCGGGTGTGGTCGGGCGCGGGCGAGGTCACCGGCGCCGCGTTCCCGATCGGCCCCGACCTGGTGGCGACGGCGGCCCGAGCCGCCGGACCGGATACCCCGGTGTGGCTGGACTTCCCGCTGCTGCGCGACGAGGACGGTGCACCGCTGCGGGTCGGGGCGGCGGTCGAGCAGGTCCGGCCCGGCGGCGTCGCGCTGCTGCGGCTGCGCGGAACCGCCCCCGACGAGGCCCGCGTGCCGCCGCTGCAAGCGGTCGACCCGGTCGACGGCAGCCCGTTCCAGGTGCTCGGCTACCCGGAGGGCCTCGTCGACGGTGTGTGGTCGGCCGGGACGGCGCGCGTCGACGCCGACCGGCGCATCCGCCTGGAGACAGACCCCGGGGAGCACCCCCTCGACGGCGGGTTCGCCGGCGCGCCGGTGTGGCACGCGGGCGGCGGCGCGGTGATGGGCCTCGCCGTGCTCGACGAGCGCGGCGCCCGGCTCGTGCCCATCGAGGAGGTCCTCGGCGCCGACCCCGCGGCGCTGCCCTGCCCCTACCAGGGGCTGCGCCCGTTCGACGAGGAGCACGCCGACGTCTTCTTCGGCCGCGACGACGAGATCGACCGCCTCGTCGACGCCGTCGACCGGTTGCCCGTCGTCGCGGTGACCGGACCGTCGGGGGTGGGGAAGTCGTCGCTGGTCCGGGCCGGGTTGTTGCCCCGGCTGCGGGCGCGGGGCCTGCAGGTCGTGGACCTGCCGATCACGCCGGGCGCCGGGGGCGCACCGGCCCTCGACGACGTGCCCGGTCCCGGCCGGGTGATCGTCGCCGACCAGTTCGAGGAGCTGGCGGCGGCCGACCCGGCGTCGGCCCGGCGGCTGCTCGAGTCGATCGTGCGGCTCACCCGCGACGGCGGCGACGCGCCGCGGGCGGTGCTCACGCTGCGCTGGTCCACCCTCGACGAGTTGCTCACACCCGAACTGGCCGAGCCCCTGCACTCGGGGCGGCTGCTCGTGGCGCCGATGGACCGGGACCGGTTGCGCGAGACGATCGTCCGCCCGGCCCGCCTCGCCCCGGGGCTGGTGTTCGAGCAGGGGTTGGTCGAGCGCATCCTCGACGACACCGCCAGCGAACCGGGGCAGCTCCCGCTGGTCGAGTCACTGCTCACCGAGCTGTGGGAGCGCCGCGACGGCGGCTACCTCACGCTGGCCGCCTACACCGAGGCGGGCGGCGTGGCCGGGGCGCTCGCCCAGCACGCCGAGCGCGTGCTCGGCGGCATCACCGACGGTGCGGACGGCGACCTCGACGCGCTGCGCCGGCTGTTCACCGCGCTGGCCCGGGTGGATCGGGCCGAGCGGTTCACCCGCCGCGCGGTCCGGCTCGACGCGCTGCCCGCTGCCGAGCGGTCGCTGGTCCCGGTGCTGGTCGCCGGGCGGCTGTTGGTGACCCGCCCCGCCCCCGACGGCGCCGGCGAGCTCGTGGAGCTCGCCCACCAGGCGCTCATCGAGCACTGGCCGCGGCTGCGCACCTGGCTCACCGAGGACCGCGACTTCCTCGTCTGGCGCGGCGACCTCGCCGCGCAGCGCGAACGCTGGGAGGCCGAGGGTCGCGACGAGGCCGCGCTGCCGCGCGGTGCGGCGCTCGCGGCGGCGACCGGCTGGCTCGACGCGCGCGGCGAGGAGCTGCCGGCCGCCGACCGCGACTTCGTGCGCCGCGGGATGGCCCGCCAGCGCCGGGACGTCCGCCGCGGCCGGCTGGTCAACGCCGTGCTCGCCGTGCTCGTGCTCGGCGCGGCGACCCTGGGCGTGACGACCGTTTCCAGCGGCAACCGGATCGCCGAGCAGCTGGCCTCCGCCAACGCCGACGCGATGGGCAACGAGGCGCAGGCCATGGCCCCGAGCGACAGCGCGGCCGCCACCCAGCTCGCGTTGGCCGCGTGGCGGTCCGACCCGCGCAACCGGGCTGCGCGCACCGCGCTCGCCCGGTCGTACCTGTCGATGCGGTCGGTGCAGGCGGAGCTGCCCGGGGTCACGCCGACGCCGATCCAGGCGCTGTCGGTCGTCGGCGACACCGCGTTCGTCGACACCGCCCCGGGGCTGACGGCGATCGTCGGGGTCACCGGGCCCGACCCGGTGACGCGCGTGCTGCGGACCCCCGACGACCCCGTGGGCGACGCCGCGGTCAGCCGCGACGGGCGCTGGTTCGCCGACGTCGGCCCGGACGGTCGGATCCGGGTGCGCGACCTGGTCGCGGGCGAGCCGCCCCAGACCCCGCCCGGCCGGCCGACGGGCCGTCCCGGAGACGTGACCAGCCCCCGGTTCCTCGGCGACGGGAGCCGCCTCGCCTGGCTGGTGAAGGGCGCCTCCGGGGAGCAGAACATCGTGGTCCGGGACGTGCGCACCGGCGTCGACGAGCCCCACCGGATCGGGCCGCTGGCCCCCGGCGAGCGGTTCGACCTCCACGCCACCGACGACCCCGACCTGGTGGTGCTGCGCTACAGCCCCGTGCCTCTCGCGAGCACGACCCGGGTCGTGACGCGGTCGCTCTCCGACGGGTCGGAGGTCGCCGTGTTCCCGGCCGGCTCCGAGCCGACCCGGCACGGTGTCGTCTCCTGCGTCCCGCTCGAGTCGGCCGGTTTCGGGGGACCCACCGCCGAGGTGGCGCTCACCCCGTTCCGCGGTGGAGCGCCGGTGCGGCGGATCCCCGTCAACGACCCCTCCGGCTGCACCGCCGTGCGCCTGTCCGGCGGGTGGCTGGTCGAGGCCGACGCCGCGGTCGGCGACGAGGAGCCGTACACGCTCACCGCCCTCGACACCGGCGAGCGCAGGCGGGTCACCGTGCCGCGGAGGCACACACCGGTGAGCTTCGCGCCGTACCCGCTCGCACCGACCGAGCGCATGGTCGTGACGCGCGAGACCGGTGAGCCGACCGTGCTGCTCGCGCACGGCACCTCGGTGCTGCGGGTGGCCACCGAGCCGGCCGAGCCCTCGGAGCCGTCGACGGACGAGGGCGCGCTCGTCGGAACCACCCCCGACCACCGGGTCCTGTTCAAGGGCGGACGGGTGCGCGTGCTGGAGCGGGGCACCGACCGCGAGGTCGCCGCGCTGGCCCTGCCGCAGGGCGCCGCCCCCGGGATCACGGACGAGAAGCGGCTCTGGGTGCTGCACCCGGTCGGTGGTGGCGCGATCGACATGACCGCGTACGAGCTGCCCGCGCTGCGCCGGCTGGTCGGGTTCCGGCTCCCCGCCCGCTCCGACGCGCCACCGCTGCAAGGCGACCTGCGCGGCCCGGTCTCGTACGTCCGCGAGCGGGTGGACGGCCGGGAGCGCCTGCTGTTCTTCAGCGACGGGATGCTCTCGAGCTGGGACGCCGCCACCGGGGAGCCGTTGAGCGAACCGGTCCCCGTCGGAGGCACCGACGCCGTCCGCGCGTACCGGCTCGAGGCGCACCTCTACGATCGCCCCGGCCACCCCGGTCAGGTCGCGGTCGCCCTGCACGATCGACCGGTGGAGCTGTGGGACGTGCCGTCCGGGCGGCTGCTCGGCACGATCCCGACGCAGCTCAACACCGACCTCACCCGCCTCGGCTACGACGTGCTGGCCTTCGACCCCACCGGCACCCGGATCGTCACGCTCGCGGCGGGCCGGACGATCCAGGTCTGGGACCTCGACGCCGCGGCGCCGGCCCGCCCGCCGATCGCCGCCCCGCGCGTCGACGAGATCGCGGGGTTCGACGCCGAGGGCCACCTGGTGGTGCTCGACCGCAGCGATTCGGACCCGACGCTGATCACGATCGACCTCGACACCGGACAGGAGATCAGCAGCGTCACGCCGCGCCTGCGGTTCGCCCGCCTCACCGAGGACGGCCGCGCCGCCGTGCTGGAGAACCTGTCGGGGACCGAGCGGGTCGAGTTCCCGCTGGACGCGCGGGCGTGGGCCGACGAGCTCTGCGCGCGGCTCGGCCGCCCCTACACCCCGGCCGAGGCGGACCGGCTCCCCGCGGGCGCCGACCGCGACCCGCCCTGCCCGGACGGCGGCGCCTGACGCAGGCGCGCGAGCAGCCGGGCCGACTGGCGGGCCGTCACGTCCGGCAGGTAGGCGCGGGCGATCGCGAGCCCGATCGCGGGCAGCGCCGCCGGGTCCGGGTAGCACAGGTACAGCGGCCGGTACTCCGGTTGGAACTTCGCCTTGAACGCGAGCAGCGACCGGAACCCGTACACCGGTTCGAGGGCGTGGCCGATGACGTCGAGCACGCGCTGGAGGGCCGCGGGCTGCTCGCCCCGGTCGAGGCGGGCGAGCGGCGCCCCGGACAGGCTCAGGAACCGGGCGTCCTCGTCCTGGAACCGCTGCACGGCCGAGGCGATGAGGAATTCCATGACGCCGCGGAAGCCGGTGTCGCGGCGGCGCATGAAGTCCAGCGTCCAGCCGATCACCTCGCCGTCGCGGTGCACCGGCAGCCAGCTGGTGACCCCGTGCACGGTGCGGTCGGCGTCGACGGCGAGCAGGCAGCGCACCTCGGGGTCGGCGAGCTCGTCGAGGCCGCCGAGGGTGAAGCCCATCTCGGGCAGCCCCTTGTCGGCCACCCACTCCTCGCTGATCGCCCGGATCTGGTCGGTGATGGCGAGCGGGGCGTCGGCGTAGCGGATCCACTCGGCGGTGATGCCCGCCTTCGCGGCCCGGTTCAGCGCGGTGCGCACGTCCTGCCACTTCTTGCCGGTGAAGCGCAGCTCCGGCAGCGCCAGCACGGTCTCCTCGGCCACCTGCACCGAGCTCCAGCCCAGCGCGTCGCACGCCTTCCGGGTGCCCTCGGCGACGCTGTAGAACGCGGGCGTCCAGCCGTGCTCGCGGCAGTACGCGGCGAACTCACCGACGGTGTCCGCGGTCGGCGCGCCGATCGGGTCGGCGGTGGTGAGCGCGACGGAGCCGATCACGCGGTGCGCGACGGCCGCCCGACCGCTCGCGTCGAACCAGTAGGAGTTGCCGGGCCAGGTCGCGAGCCAGGCGAGGGTGGAGCCGCCCCGGCGGGCCAGCGCCTTCGCCCGCTCGGCGTCGCGGGCCGCGGGGTCGGCGCGCGGGCGGCGGAACGCCACGAACAGCGCGGCGGCCACGAACAGCCAGAACACGACGCCGGTCCACTCGAACACCAGGGTGGCGAGGTAGCCCTGGGGGAGGAAGCCCGGCTCGACCTCCCCGAGGTAGCCCGGCGGGAGGTACCGCAGCGGCAGGTCGGCGAGCAGCTGCCCGGTGGTGGGCGGCCGGTCGAACTGGCCCGCGATCGCCCGGCCGAGGAGGACGTAGATCGCGCTCAGGGCGGCGAGCACGCCGAGCGAGCCGAGCAGCACCCGGCGGTAGGTGCCCGCCGGGGCGCGCACCGCGAACCGGTCGCGCGTGCACCACAGGAGCACCGCGACGGCGAGCGGGAGCAGCGGCGGCAGCGCCAACCCGAGCGCGCGGCGGGCGCCGGGTGCGGCCTGGTAGACGATCAGCTGCTCGTACGGGATGGCCGCCACCAGCGCGGCGAGCAGGCCGCCGAGCGCGGCGAGCACGAGGTTCAGCACGATGCCGACCACGAGCGCGCCGCGCCTGCCCCGGCGCAGGCCGTCGGCGACGACGAGCAGCAGCAGCAGCACCGGGACCACGGACGCGAGCGCCGGGCCGACCCCGAACAGGCGCACCCGGGCCTGCAGGTCGCGGCACAGGTCGGCGTCGCCGGTGGCGCAGATCTGCTGGACGGTCGCGGCGTCCGGCGGCGGGGAGAGCACCACGAACTGCAGCACCGAGAGCGGGCCGATCGGGGAGCGCGAGACGGCCGCGACGAGCGGGCCGAGCGCCGACACGGCGACGACCAGCGCGACGAGCACGCGCAGCTCGGTGCGGCTGGCCGGCCCCGGGTGCCGGTCCGGCGGGGCGAGCAGCCGCCCGACGCCGAGCCCGACCAGCCCGGAGCACAGCATGACGACGTCGCTCAGCTCGCCCGAGTACGCCACCAGCATCACGAGCGTGGCGAGCAGGAGCAGTCGCAGCCGGCGCCGCCACAGCGCGGTCAACATGCTGCTCACCGCGAGGGTGAGCCCGATGGCGCCGGGTGCGGCGCCCACCACGACCTGGGTGGCGAGGTCGCCCGGCCAGCCGCCGCCCCGCGTCGCGGCCGAGCCCGCCGCGACCAGGCCGAGCGCGAGGAGCGTGCCGGCGAACTGCGTGCCGACCAGCAGCGCGGCGGTGCGGGCCGCACCGATCCGCGGCTCGGCGATCGCCCCGCCGAGGAGCACCAGCGCCGTGGTCAGCAGCGCCGCGCCGAGGCTGCCCCACCACAGCAGCGCCGACAGCGGGGTCCACCAGCGGCCGGCGGCGAACTGCCCGACCCCGGCGCCGACCCGCTCCAGCAGCCTGCCGTCCGGGCCGGCGGGGAGGCTGCGGGTGGCGAGGCCGTACGCCCACACCAGCGCGACGAACCCGACCGACAGCGGCGCCCGCCGAACCATCCGTCCGACGGCGCGGGCGAGCCCGGACAGCCGGGTCACGGCGTGATCCCCAGCCGCGTCGCCAGCCACGGCAGGGCGTCGGTGAGACCGGGGCCCCACACCTCGAACGTGTGCCCGCCGGGCTCGACCCGCAGCTGCACGTCCATGCCCGCCGCCCGGCAGGCGTCGAACACCCGCTGGGCCTGCGGGCCGTACTCGGTGTCGTCGCGGCCGGCGACGAGGAAGCCCGCCGTGCCGGGGAACGCCTTCCCGGCGAGCACGTCGAGCGGGTTGACCGCGGCGAACGCGGCATCGTCCCCGCCGAACGCGGCCCGGACGGTGGTGGCGCGGTCGCCCAGCGTGGGCTCGGCCTCGCCGGAGATGTCCAGGAACGTGGGGTAGACCTGCGGCGCGGTCACGGCCATCTGCAACGCGCACGTGCCGCCCGCGGAGAGCCCGCCGATCGCCCACGCGGCCGCGTCCGGATCCACCTGGAGGTTGCCGCGGATCCACGCGGGGACGTCGACCGACAGGTAGGTCGCGACGTTGCCGAGCCGGGAGTCCATGCACAACGGGTCGGCCAGCGGGCCGCCGAGGTTATCGGGCAGCACGACCACGGGCGCGAGGCCGTCGTGGGCGGCGGCGAAGGCGTCCATGCGCTCGGCGAGCCGGCCGCCGTTCAGCCAGTCGTCCGGCGAGCCGGGCTGGCCGGACAGCAGCACCAGCACCGGAAGTTGCGCGCGCGGCCGCGCCAGGTAGGCGGGCGGCAGGTACAGCCACGCGGGCCGCGCCGCGAAGCCCGAGGCGGTGGCCGGGATCGGCACCTCGGCGACGACACCGGTGGCGGGCAGCCCGGCGGGCGGACGCCACACCGCCGACAGCGGCTGCCCCGGCGGGGCGGCGACGACCTGCTCGCGCGCCGCGACCTGCGCGAACGGCACCTCGTTCGGGGCGGGCAGCCCCATCGCGCTGCGCAATGTCGGAAAGGCCCCGTACGCGGCGTTCACCCCTTGCAGGCAGGCCGCGGTCACGAGCAGCACCGCCAGCAGGGCGCCCACGCGGCCCGGCGCGCGCCGCCCGCGCATCCCGCACGCGGCCAGTCCGATCGCCGCGAGCACCGCGCCGGCGAGGAGCAGCACCGGGACCGGGAGCGGGTCGGGGAACGGCTGCCACACGAGGTCCACCAGCACCGCCAGCAGCGCGGTGAGCGCGGCCGCGACCAGCACGACCGCGGGCACCGTGCGCGTCCACCACCGGTGGGAGCGGCGGGCGAGCAGGAAGGCCGCCGCGGCGACGCCCGCGACGACGAGGGCGAGCTGGAGCGGCCCGCTCGAAAGCGGCGCGTCGAGCAGCCCGGCCACGGCTGAAGAGCCTGTCACCGGGGGCGGGTGCGGTCAGCCGCCGTCCGCAGCAGGGGTGGTCAGCCGCCGGCCCCGGTCAGGTAGCGCTGGAGCGTGGGCGCGATCCACCCGACGATCTCGTCCGGCGCCATCGCGACGATCGGCGGCAGCCGCAGGACGTAGCGGCACAGGGCCGTACCGAGGGCCTGGGTGGCGACCAGGCCGGCGCGGGCCGGTGCGGTGGCCGGGTCGCCGGTGAGCGCGGCGATGTGCGGCACCAGCTGGCGGGCGAAGATCGACCGCATCCGCTCGGCCGCGTCCTCGTCGGTGGTGGCCGTGCGCAGCAGGATCCGCAGGCCGTCGTCGCCCTCCCAGCGGTCGAGCAGGTGCGCGGCGAGGAGGTGGCCCGCGTGCCCGGGCGGGGCGCCGGTGAGGTCGGGCAGCCGGAGGTCGAACTCCGCGGCGCGGGCGAACAGCTGCCGCTTGCTGCCGAAGTAGCGCATCACCATCGACGGGTCGACGCCCGCGTCCGCCGCGATGGCGCGCACGGTCGCCCGGTCGTACCCGTCGGCGGCGAAGCGGGCCCGGGCGGCGCCGAGGATCGCCGCGCGGGCGGGGAGCGAGCGGTCGGTGAACGGCATGCCCAGATTCTAGTCAACAAGTGTTGGCAAACGGTCGTTCTGCGCCTACAGTCGTTGGCCAACAGTAGTTGGCAAACGGATCGGGAGTGATCATGCCGCACGTGCTCGTCCACCAGCGCATCGAGGAGTTCGACCGCTGGAAGGAGGTGTTCGACCGCCTCGCGCCCGCCCGTGCCGCCGCGAGCTGCCGCAGCACCGCCCTCTTCCGCAACCTCGAAGACCCGCACGAGGTCGTCGTGCTGTTCGACTTCGCCGACCTGGCGCTCGCCCGGGAGCACATGACCAGCCCCGAGCTGCGCGCCGCGTGGCGCGACGCCGGGGTCACCGACCCCGGGACCCGCACGATCCTCGGCGCGGTCGAGGTCGACGGGGGTGCGCGATGAGCGGGACGACCGACGTGGTGGTGGTCGGCGCCGGGCCGACCGGGCTGCTGATCGCGGGCGACCTCGCCGCCGCGGGCGTGCGGGTGACCCTGCTGGAGCGGCGCACCACCGGGTCGACCCTGACGCGGGCGTTCGTCGTGCACGCCCGCACGCTCGAACAGCTCGACGCCCGCGGCCTGGCCGATCAGCTGATCGCAGGCGGCACGAAGGTCGACCACTTCCGGCTGTTCGGCAGCGTCTCGGTCGACCTGACCCCGCTGCCGAGCCGGTTCCCGTTCATGCTCGTCACGCCGCAGTACGAGGTGGAGCGGGCGCTCACCGACCGCGCGCTCGCCGCCGGCGTGACCCTGCTGCGCGGCGCGGAGGTCCGCGGTGTGCGCCAGGACGCCGACGGCGTCGAGGTCACCCACGTGATCGACGGCGCCGAGCACGCGGTGCGCGCGGCGTACCTCGTCGGCGCCGACGGGCACCACAGCCGCGTCCGCGGCGCGCTGGGGCTGGGGTTCCCGGGCGAGGCCGTGGTGCGCTCGCTCGTGCTCGCCGACGTGCGCATGACCGACCCGCCGTCCGAGCAGCTCACCGTGGACGGCAACGCCGACGGGTTCTGCTTCGTCGTGCCCTTCGGCGACGGCTGGTACCGGGTGATCGCCCGGGACCGCCGCCGCGAGCTGCCCGACGACGCCCCCGTCGAGCTCACCGAGATCGCGTCGGTCGCCCGGGGGGTGTTCGGAACCGACTTCGGCATGCACGACCCCCGCTGGATGTCGCGGTTCCACAGCGAGGAGCGGCAGGCCGAGCGCTACCGGGTGGGCCGGGTGTTCCTCGCGGGCGACGCCGCGCACGTGCACTCGCCCGCCGGCGGCATGGGGATGAACACGGGGCTGCAGGACGCCGCCAACCTGGGCTGGAAGCTCGCGGCGGCGGTGCGGGGCCGCGGCGGCGACGAGCTGCTCGACACCTACCACGACGAGCGCCACCCGGTCGGCCGGGTGGCGCTGCGCATGAGCGGCGGGCTGCTGCGTGCGGCGCTGCTGCGCTCGCGGTTCGCCAGGGCGCTGCGCAACCTGGCCTTCCCGGCGGCGTTCGCCGTGCCGCCGATCGGGGCGGCCGTCCGGTTGCGCCAGAGCGGCATCGGCATCGCCTACGGCCGGCCGCGCGGGGCGCACCGGCTGGTCGGCACCCGGGCCCCCGACGTCACCGCGGCCGACGGGACGCGGCTGTACGAGGCGCTGCGCGGCGGCCGGTTCGTCCTCGTCGCGCCGCCCGACTTCGCCGTGCCCGACGGGGTCGCCGCGCACGTCGTGCCCGGCATGGGCGCTGCGGCGCTGGTGCGCCCCGACGGCTACGTGGCCTGGGCCGGGCAGACCCCCGACGGCCTGCCCGAGGCGCTGCGGCGCTGGGGCGCCGCGCCCGCCCTCCCGCGAGTCGCGCGCTGAGCACGGGCGAGTCGCAGTCTGGGTGTGGGCGAGTCGGGGTCTGGGTGTGGGCGAGTCGGGGTCTGGGTGTGGGCGAGTCGGGGTCTGGGTGTGGGCGAGTCGCGCGCCGGGTGCGCGCCAGCCGGGCTCGCAGGCCCCTCGTCACAGCATGGCCACCTTCACGCCACCGGATGGCATGAAGGCGGCCGTGCTGCAAGCGGGCAGCCGTCAGACGCCGTGCGGCCGGGGCAGCGGGCGCGGGTTCGGCTTCGGCGGCGCGGTGTTCTGCGGCGCCGGCGGGATCTCGTCGATCCAGAAGTGGGTGACCTTCCCCTCGCGCCGGGGGCAGGACGCGTACCGCTGGCCGTTGCGCTCCGAGTAGTTCGTGTAGTGGTGCGCCTTCGTCCGGGCGCACTGGACGCCGAGCCGCCACTGGCCCCTGTGGTCGGCCGAGCACCAGCCCCCGGCCGTGTAGGCGTCGACCCGGTGCGTCGAGCAGCTGGCGACCGCGGCGGCGGGCGCCGCCGCGCTGCCGGCGGACGCCTGCGCCGTGCCCGCGGTACCCAGCCCGAGGCAGGCGACGGCGAGTGCGATGGCGCTGCCTGCGGTGGCGATGCGCATGACGGTTCTCCCTTCTCCTTCATCTCCCCTGTGCCGGGGCTCACGCTGAGGCCCCGACCAGCTCCTGGCCCGTCGGCGTCACGACGTGCACCGACGCGATGTCCGAGACGCCGACGGCGGCGGCGCCCTCCAGCCCGACCCCGCCTGGCGGCTCGTTCTGCGGGGCGGTCCAGCTCATCGCGATCTCCTCGGTGCCGTCGTGCGCCCGCACGACGAGCCGGCACTTCTGCCCCGGCCGGACCCCGCCGACCTTGGCGGCGAGCTGGACCCACCCGGCACGGGGCGTCACGCGGACCGCCATCCGGGCGCCCGTGCGGCCGTCGGCGGCGGACAGGTGCAGGTCCGCGGGCCGGGCGGACCCGGGGACCGCGGCGAACGTGCCGGCCGGCCCCCCGCCCGGCTGCCCGAGGTGCACCGCCGTGCCGGTGCCGACCGAGATCATCAGCACCACGACGGCCGCCCCGCCGATGCGCCGGAGGAGGTTGCGCCGCTGCCGGGCCCGCTCGGCGGAGACGGTGCGCAGCACCCTGCGCAGCAGGAGGTCGCCGCCCTCCGGCGGGCCGTCGACGAACGCCTCGGGAGGGATCGCGCCGAGCAGCCCGAGCAGGTCCTCCGTCGCCGCGCGGGAGCGCCGGCAGGCCGGGCAGTCCGCGAGGTGTGCCTCGAACGCTTCCTGTTCCGCCTGGTCGAGGACGCCGAGGCAGTACAGCTCGACCGGGCCGTGTTCGTCGGTCTCGAGATCACGCATTGACGCACCTGCCCGCGTGCGAGTCGTGCTGTGGGTGGTCGGCGATGACGGCGCTGCGCAGCGAGCGGAGCGCGCCGGCGAGCCGCGACCGCAGGGTCGCGTCGGGAATGCCGAGCTTGCGGGCCACGTCCACCGGTCGATTCCCGTTGAAGTAGACCTCGACGAGGACTTCCCGGTGGTGCGGCGGCAGCCCGTTGATCGCACCCAACACGGTGACGGAATTGGCCACCTGATCCCCGTGGTCGCCCGTGACCGGGGTCGTCATCGCCGATTCCGCAATTTCCCGGGGTCGGGCCGACCGGGCGCGGATCCGGTCGACCACGATATTGCGGGCGACGGTCAGCAGCCACGCGCGAACGGCGTCCGATCCGGCCAGCCGGTCGGCGTTGCGCCAAGCGCGCAGCAGCGTCTCCTGGACCACGTCCTCGGCGGCGAAGCGGTCGTCGGTGAGCCGGGTCGCGTACGCGAGCAGGCTGCGGCCGTGCTCCTGGTAGAGGGAACGCAGGAAGTCCTCGTCCCCGGCCGGTCCGTGACGGACCGCCGCCGGCGCGAGGCCCGGTCCGGCGCCTGCCCCCCGAATCATGCGCGCTTACCTCTCATGCGATTCCGTGCCTGCCGCGTGCGTCGTGGGGAAGAACGGGGCCACATCGCGATATCGGGATGGATGTGATGCGGAACACATCCGACCGAATGCCGGAGAACACGACGAAAGCGGGCGATCGCCCGTGGATTCACGCTTGCGATGCCCGCCCGTTCGAATGTCGGGATCCGATCGTAGGCGGGTGTCGTCCGTTGTCATTGAAATCGGGTGCACACCGCTTGTCGGCGCGTGCACGCGCGACCCGCACTGTCGGCGGCCGCGCCGGCGGGGCAGGATCGAACCCGTGACGCGCACCGGCACATCGCTCGCACGGCTGGGGCTCACGGAACCGTGGGCGGAGCCGACGGTCACCGGGTTGGGCTGGTGGGCGGGGGACCGGCCGGCCGAGGGCGCCGAGGCGATCATGTGGGCCCTCGGTCGCAGCCCGGACCCCGACCTCGCCCTCCGTGCGCTCGAACGCCTGCTCACCGCCGCCCCGGACCGGGCCGAGCTGGACGCCGCCCTGCGCACCGACCAGGTGCTGCGCGGCCGCCTGATCTCGCTGCTCGGCAGCTCCACGGCGCTGGGCGACCACCTGGTGACCCACCCGGACCGCTGGCACCGGCTCACCGCGTCCGCACCTCCGCCGGGGAAGGGCGCGAAGGAGGCGATCCTGCGGGCGGTCGGCGTCGGCGGCGACGTGCTCACCGGTGCCGACGCCGTCGCCGCGCTGCGCCTGGCCTACCGCGACGAGGTGCTGGCGCTCGCGGCCGCCGACCTCGCCGCCGTCGCCGAGCCGGACCTCCCGGTGCTCGACGTCGCCGACGTGGCCGCCCACCTGTCCGACCTCGCCGACGCGGCGCTGCAGGCTGCCTACGCCGTCGCCGCCGCTGAGGTCGGGCCGGCCGGGCGGCTCGCCGTGATCGCCATGGGCAAGTGCGGCGGGCGCGAGCTGAACTACGTCAGCGACGTCGACGTGGTGTTCGTCGCCGAACCCGCCGACCAGCAGACCACCCGCCTGGCCAGCAGGCTCATGCGGATCGCCGGGGAGGCCTGCTTCCAGGTCGACGCGAACCTGCGGCCGGAGGGCAGGCAGGGCGCGCTGGTCCGCACGCTCGACGGGCACCTGACCTACTACAAGCGGTGGGCGAAGACCTGGGAGTTCCAGGCCCTGCTCAAGGCGAGGCCGGTGGCGGGCGACCCCGAGCTGGGGGCCGCCTACGCCGAGGCCGTCGCCCCACTCGTGTGGAGCGCGTCGGGCCGCGAGGACTTCGTCGCCGAGGTGCAGGCGATGCGCCGCAGGGTGGAGGAGCACATCCGGCCCGACCACGCCGACCGCGAGCTGAAGCTGGGCGCGGGTGGACTGCGCGACGTCGAGTTCGCGGTGCAGCTGCTGCAGCTCGTGCACGGCCGCACCGACGAGGCGCTGCGCTCACCGTCCACCCTCGACGCGCTCGCGGCGCTGTCCCGTGGCGGGTACGTCGGCCGGGAGGACGGGGCCAACCTCGCCGCCTCCTACCGGTTCCTGCGCCTGTTGGAGCACCGACTCCAGCTGCAGCGGATGCTGCGCACCCACCTCATGCCGCCCGCCGACGACGTCGACGCCCGCCGCAAGCTGGCCCGCGCGGCCGGTCTGCGCCCGGACGGGCGCCACGACGTGGTCGGGGTGCTCAACGCGGAGTGGTCACGCACCGTGATGCGGGTGCGGCGGCTGCACGAGAAGCTGTTCTACCGGCCGCTGCTGCAGGCGGTGTCCCGGCTGCCGGTCGACCAGGTGCGGCTGTCGGAGAAGGAGGCCGCAGCCCGCCTCGCCGCCCTGGGCTGGGCCTCGCCCGAGGGGGCGCTCGGGCACCTGCGCGCGCTCACCTCCGGCGTCTCCCGGGCCGCGGCGATCCAGCAGACGCTGCTGCCGGTGCTGCTCGACGAGCTGGCCCGCAGCCCCGACCCCGACCGCGGCCTGCTCGCCTACCGGCGCGTGTCGGAGGCGCTCGCCCAGACGCCGTGGTACCTGCGGCTGCTGCGCGACGAGGGGCTGGTCGCGGAGCGGCTGATGCGCCTGCTCGGCACGTCGGCGCTGGTGCCGGATCTGCTCGTGCGCGCCCCCGAGGTGCTGCGGCTGCTCGCCGCGCCCGGGCCGGGGCAGCGCGACGAGCTGCGCCGCGACCCCGCCGAGTTCGCCGCCGCGCTGCGCACCACCGTCGCGCGGCAGCACGACCCCGACGGCGCTGCCGCCACCGCGCGCTCGCTGCGCAGGCACGAGCTGCTGCGCGTGGCGGCCGCGGACCTGCTCGGCCTGCTGGACGTCGAGGAGGTGTGCGCCGCGCTCAGCTCGGTGTGGGTGGCGGTGCTGCAGGCGACCCTCGACGCGGTGCTGCGCGCGGCCGGCCCGGGACCGGCGCGGCTCGCCGTCATCGGGATGGGCAGGCTCGGCGGGGCCGAGCTGGGCTACGGCAGCGACGCCGACGTGCTCTTCGTCTGCGAGCCGGTGGGCGGGGCGAGCGACCACGAAGCCGCCACCTGGGCGACCGGGATCGCCGAGACGGTCCGGCGCAAGCTCGCCGCCCCCAACCCCGACCCGGCGCTGATCATCGACGCCGACCTGCGGCCCGAGGGCCGCTCCGGCCCGCTGGTGCGCACGCTCGACTCCTACCGCGCCTACTACGCGCGCTGGTCCCAGCCGTGGGAGGCGCAGGCGCTGCTGCGCGCGACGGTGGTCGCGGGCGACGAGGACCTGGGGACCCGGTTCCTGCACATGGTCGACCCGATCCGGTACCCGCCCGACGGGATCGACGCCGCCACCGTCACCGAGATCCGGCGGATCAAGGCCCGCGTCGACGAGGAGCGGCTGCCGCGGGGCGCGGACCGCAGCACCCACACCAAGCTCGGCCACGGCGGGCTCGCCGACGTCGAGTGGACGGTCCAGCTGCTGCAGATGCAGCACGCGGGTGACGTGCCGGAGCTGCGCACGACCTCCACGCTGGAGGGGCTGCGCGAGGCCGCCGAGGCGGGCCTGCTGCGGCGCGAGGACGCCGAGGAGCTCGCGGCGGGCTGGCGGATGGCCACCCGCGCGCGCAACGCCGTGATGCTGGTGAAGGGCAAGCCGGGCGACCAGCTGCCGCGCTCGGGGCGGGAGCTCGCGGCGGTGGCCGCCGCCCTCGGCTACCCGGCCGACGACCCCGGCGTGTTCCTGGACGACTACCGCCGCACCACCCGTCGGGCCCGCGCGGTGGTGGAGCGGGTGTTCTACGGCTGGTAGCCGAAGTTCAGGAAAGCCACATTCACGAAGCGTCGCTTCATGAATGTGGCTTTCCTGAACGTGCGCCTGGCGGGCCTCAGATCAGGCCGAGCGACTTCACGGCCTCGCGCTCCTCGATCAGCTCGGCGACCGAGGCGTCGATCTTGCCGCGGGAGAACTCGTCGATGTCCAGGCCCTGCACGATCTCCCACTTCCCGTCCTTCGACACCACGGGGAAGCTGGAGATGAGGCCCTCCGGCACGCCGTAGGAGCCGTCCGACGGGATGGCCGCGGAGGTCCAGTCGCCCTCCGGGGTGCCGTTGACCCAGTCGTAGACGTGGTCGATCGCCGCGTTGGCCGCCGACGCCGCCGACGAGGCGCCGCGCGCCTCGATGATCGCGGCGCCCCGCTTGGCGACCGTCGGGATGAACTCGTCGCGCAGCCAGGACTCGTCGACCTGCTCGGCCGCGGGCTTGCCGCCGACCTCGGCGTGGAACAGGTCGGGGTACTGGGTGGCGGAGTGGTTGCCCCAGATCGTCATCTTCTTGATCTCGGTGACCGACACCTGGAGCTTCTTGGCCAGCTGGGCGATCGCGCGGTTGTGGTCGAGCCGGGTCATCGCGGTGAACCGCTCGGCGGGCACGTCCGGGGCGGCCGACTGCGCGATGAGCGCGTTGGTGTTGGCCGGGTTGCCCACGACGAGGACGCGCACGTCGTCGGCGGCGTGGTCGTTGATCGCCTTGCCCTGCGGGGCGAAGATGCCGCCGTTGGCCTCGAGCAGGTCGCCGCGCTCCATCCCCTTGGTGCGCGGGCGGGCGCCGACGAGCAGGGCGATGTTCGCCCCCTCGAACGCGACGTCGGCGCTGTCGGTGATGTCGATGCCCTGCAGCAGCGGGAACGCGCAGTCGTCCAGCTCCATCGCCGTGCCCTCGGCGGCCTTCACCGCCTGCGGGATCTCCAGCAGGCGCAGCTTGACCGGCTTGTCGGGCCCGAGCAGCTGGCCGGAGGCGATCCGGAACAGCAGCGCGTAGCCGATCTGGCCGGCGGCGCCGGTGACGGTGACGGTGACGGGAGAGGAGGTCGACGCAGACACGCGGGCAGGCTAGCCCTCCGCGCGCCCGCGCGCCGCGACGGGGACCACGTTTGCACCGTGGGCTCGCGCACCCCGTGCACCCGGCCTACCGTGGTGGTGCCCACCACCCGTCCGCGCGCGGAAAGGTGCGAAGGAGCACGCGATGGCCGACACCGATCGACCGGCCGAGGGCAGGACCGCCACGGTCTACGAAGAGGTGCAGCGGTCCCCGGAGTTCCAGGGGCTGCGGCGCAGGCTGCGCCGCTTCGTGTTCCCGATGAGCGCGGCGTTCCTGCTCTGGTACCTGCTGTACGTGCTGCTCGCCAGCTTCGCCCCGGGCTTCATGGCCCAGAAGCTGGTCGGGAACATCAACGTCGGGCTCGTGATCGGGCTGCTGCAGTTCGTCTCGACGTTCGTGATCACCGCCGTCTACGTCCGCTACGCGAACCGGCACCTCGACCCGGAGGCCGAGCGGCTGCGGGCGATCATCGAGGAACGCGGGGCCGCCTGACGATCACGGCGCCGACCGCCGGTAGAGCCGTTCGCTGGTGCGGGCCTGCGCGGTGGCGGCCGCCGCCGCCCTGAGCTCACCGAGGGTGTGCACGCCGCGCGCGGCGAGCAGCGGCAGCAGGCGCAGGAAGATCTCGCCGGTGAGCAGCGCGTCGCCCAGCGCGGTGTGCCTGCCGACGAGGTCCACGCCGAGACGCTCGGCCATCGCCTCGAGCGTGTGCCCCTCGTGGTCCGGGTGGACCACACCGTCGATGAGCAGCGTGTCGAGCAGCGGCGCGGCGAGGACCGTGCCGGTGCGCCGCTGCGCGGCGGCGAGGAACGCCATGTCGAACGCGACGTTGTGGCCGACGAGCACGCTGCCGGACGCGAACGCGGCGAACGCGGGCAGCACCTCGTCCAGCGTGGGCGCGCCGCGCACGAGGTCGCGGGTGATGCCGTGCACCGCCGACGCCGTGCGGGGGATGCCGCGGCCCGGGTCGACGAGGCGCTCGAAGGTCTCGGTGCGCAGCAGGCGGCCCCCGACGATCCGCACCGCCCCGATCGAGACGATCTCGTCGCCCTCGTCGGGGGAGAAGCCGGTCGTCTCGGTGTCGAACACGGTGTAGGTGAGCCGGTCGAGGCGGCTCGTCTCCCACTCCGACCACGTCGCCGGGTCGGGCTGGAAGCGCTCGAGCTCGAAGTCGTACAGCGCGGGCGGGGGTTCCTCGACCCGGGCCGGCGGGGCGGGCCGGGGCTCGTCGGGGGAGCGGGGCAGGAGCACCCGCACGAGGGGTCGGTGGGCGTCGGCCCACAGCTCGCCGCCGTGCCTGCGGACGACGGCCGCCGCCTCCGCGGCGTCGCGTTCGAGGACGCCCGCCCGCAACGGCTCGCCCGCCCACCCGATGTCGACGCGGGCGAGCCGGCCCGCGCCGTCGGCCCCGGCGCCGAGCACGACCTCGCCGGCGCCGTGCCGCTCGCGAAGCAGCCCCACCACGGATGCGAGCGCGTCGGTGACGGCGAAGCTGTCGACGCTGAACCACACCTCGTCCGCGACGTCGGCGATCCGGGCGTTCTCGGCCCGCGCCGCGACGGCGCCGAGCAGGTCCCGCGCGGAGATGTCGCTGACGGACCAGGCGCGCGGGTCCGCGCCGGTCTCGGCGGTGAGCCGCCGGCTCGCCTCGCCGAGGCGGCCGGCCTCCTCGGCGATCACCTCGAGGAAGCGGCGGCGCTGCTCGTCGGGCACGTCCGGGTAGTCCAACAGGGCCCCCGCGGCGGCGCCGATGCTGCCCGCGGCGCCCCGCACCAGGTCGGTGGTGGACTCGAGCAGCTCGACGTGCCGGGCCGCCGACCGGCCGGGGCGTGTGGCGTCCTCGCAGACCAGCACGAACCCGCCCGTCTCGCCCGGCAGGCGGGCGAGCCGGACGCGGACGAGGCGCCCCTCCCGCTCGGCGGTCGCCTCGGCCGGCGTCGACCCGGCGTCGGCGCGCGCGAGGCCGTGCACGACGAGGTCGCGGTCGAGCAGCCCGAACACCGACCGGCCGAGCCCGACGTCGTCGCCGAACAGGGCGCGGGCCGCCGCGTTGTAGAGCAGGATCCGCCCGTCCTCGGCGCAGACCAGCACCGCGACGGTCAGCGTCCCCATGAGGACCGCGAGCCGGTGCCGCTCGCGTTCGAGGTCGGCGGCCGCGGCCGCCACGTGCTCGGCGACGTCGTGGCGGGCCGCCGCATACCGCGCCGCCAGGTCGTTCAGCGCGGCGGCCAGGTCGCGCAGCTCGGGCGGCCCGGACGGGGTGGCGCGGTGGTCGGGGTTGGCGTCGAGCACCACCCGCACGTCGGCGGCGAGCCTGCGGGCCGGGGTGGCCCAGCGGCGCAGCGCCGCGGCCACGACCAGGCCGGCGAGCAGCGCGACGAGCACCGCGGCGACGGCGAGGAAGGCCAGCTGCTCGCGCACCACCGCGGCGAGCACCGCCCGCTGCTCGGCGGGCGCGGCGGCGTGGAGCGCCGCGCCGACGGCCGCGGCCACCGCGACCGGCGCGAGCGCCCCGGCCACGACGACCCCGGCGCGGGCGGCCGGGCTCACGGGCCCGCCCCGAGCAGCTGCTGCACCCGCGCCACCAGCTCCTGGGTGCCGAACGGCTTGGTCACGTAGTCGTCGGCGCCGACCGCGAAGCCTTTGGTGATCTCGGCCTCGCGTCCCTTCGCGGTGAGCATGACGATCTTGCGCCGGAACCCGTCGGCACGCAGCGTCTGGCAGACCTCGTAGCCGTCGCGGCCGGGCAGCATCAGGTCGAGCAGCACCAGGTCGGGCTCGAACTCGGTCACCGCCGCGAGCGCCGCGTCGCCGTCGCCGACCGAGCGGACCTCGTGGCCCTGCCTGCGCATCAGGAACTCCAGCGAGACCACGATGTTGGGCTCGTCGTCGCAGATCAGGATCCGCGCCATGCGCCTACCGCCTCCTGGCCGGGACGGGGAGCCCGACCGTGAACGTGGCGCCCCGGCCGTCGCCACCGCAGTCGGACACGTGCAGGGTGCCACCGAACTGCTCGACGATCCGCCTGCTGATCGCGAGCCCCAGCCCGGTGCCGCCCGCCGCGCCCCGTCGGAACCGGTCGAAGATCAGCTCCCGGTCCGACGGCGGCACGCCGGGGCCGTCGTCGGAGACGTCGATGCGCGCGGTCCCGTCGTCGGCGCGCACGGCGACCCGCACGCGCCCGGACGGCGGGGTGACCTTGACCGCGTTGGACAGCAGGTTCAGCAGGACCTGCATGACGCCGTCCCGGTCGACGTGGGCGAGCGGACCCGGCCCGTCGACCTCGACGTCGAGCGCCACTTCCTTGTCGGTGAACAGCTGGGCCGTGGCGGAGGCGGCCTCCTCGACCACCGAGCGCAGGTCGACGTCGGTGACCTGCCAGGACGCCTGGCCGGATTCGAGCCGCGCGAGGTCGAGCACCTGGTTCACCATCCTGGTCAGCCGTTCGGTCTCCGTCGCCATGATCTCCAGGTAGCGGGCGCGCTCCTCGGTGGGCAGGTCCGGGTTGTCGCGCAGGATCTCGGTGAACGCCCGGATCGCGGTGAGCGGCGTGCGCAGTTCGTGGGTCACGGTCGCGACGAACTCGTCCTTGAGCCGGTCCAGCTCGCGCAGGTGCTGGGCCTCGCCGACCAGCTCGACGACCTCGGCCATCCCGAGCGGCTCCTCGTCGGCCACCGACGCGACGAGCGCCCTCGCAGCGGCCGGGCCGACCGCGCCGGTGAGCGCGGTCTCCACTTGCCGCACCAGCTCCGGGTCGGCCAGCGCCTCGTCGGGCAGCGGGACACCCCGCCGCGCGGTGTGCTCGGTGACGAGGGCCGCGGCGGCCTCGGCGCCGACGAACCGCGCGAGCAGATCGCGCAGCCGTGCCACGGGCACGCTGCCGCGGTAGAAGCGGGTGCCCGGCCCGGGGGTGCGCCGGTCGATGTCGACGAACAGGGCCGCGTTCCCGGCCTCGGCCGGGGTTCGCCTGCCCGCCAGCGACACCCCGACGAACAGGGCGACGTTGACCAGCAGGCTCCAGAACACGCCGGCCCCGACCGCGCCCATCCCGGTGAGTCCGAACAGCTCCTGCGGGCGCAGCAGCGCCACTCCGAACGGGCCGTCACGCACGATCGACTCGGGTACCCAGCCCGTCCGGGCGAGCTCGGGCATCAGCAGCGTGTAGGCCCACAGCACGATGCCCGCGGTCAGGCCGGCGAGCGCCCCGTTGCGGGTGGCGCCCTTCCACCACAGCCCGCCGAGCAGGGCGGGGGCGAACTGCGCGACCGCGGCGAACGACACCAGCCCCATGTCGACCAGGCCCAGCGCGTCGCCGGTGATCCGGAAGAACCCGAAGCCCAGCAGCAGGACGACGAGGATCGTGACGCGGCGGATCCGCAGCACGAGCCTGCCGAGGTCGCCGCGGTCGGCGAGGCCGGGCCCTCCCCACCGCGGCCTGCGCAGCAGCAGCGGCATGACCAGCGAGTTCGACACCATCGTCGAGAGCGCGATCGTCTCCACGATCACCATTCCGGTGGCGGCCGACAGCCCGCCGACGAACACCAGCAGCGCGAGCGCGCTGTGCTGCTGCAGGGCGAGCACGTAGGTGTCCGGGCTGACCGCGGGGCCGAGCGTGAGCAGGCCGGCGAGCGCGATCGGCAGCACGAAGATGTTGATCACGAGCAGGTAGAGCGGGAACAGCCAGGAGGCCGTGCGCACGTGCCGCTCGTCGACGTTCTCGACGACCGCGATCTGGAACTGCCGCGGCAGCAGCAGCACCGCGAACGCCGACAGCACGATCAGCCAGAACCAGTTGCCGTACCCGTCGATGGCGACGGCGGTCGCGAGCGCGGGCGTCGCCGCGGCCGCCTCGAACAGGTCGGTGAGGCCACCGAACAGGCCGAAGGTGACGTACAGCCCGGCGGCGAGGAACGCGACGAGCTTGACCACCGACTCGAAGGCGATCGCTGCGACCACGCCCTCGTGGCGCTCGGTGGCGTCCAGGTGCGCCGTGCCGAACAGGATGGCGAAGAGCGCGAGCACCAGCGCGACGTAGAGGGCGGTGTCGGCGTAGGCGGGCACGTCCGTGGTCGAGACGGCACCGCCGGAGACGAGCCGGAAGGTGCTCGACACCGCCTTGAGCTGCAGCGCGATGTAGGGCACGGTGCCGACCACGGCGATCAGCGCCACCAACCCGCCGAGCAGGCGGCTGTTGCCGTAGCGGGCGGCGGCGAAGTCCGACAGCGAGGTGATGCGGTAACGCTTGCTGACCCGGATGAGCTTCTGCAGCACGATCGCCGAGCAGCCCATGGCGAGCGCGGGCCCGAGGTAGATCGTGAGGAACTCCAGCCCGCGCGTGGCGGCGCGCCCCACGCTGCCGTAGTAGGTCCATGAGGTGGCGTAGACGGCGAGCGACAGCGCGTAGACGCCGCCGCTGGCGATCAGGCTGCGGCCGGCGGCGGCGCGCTGGTCGCCGCGGTGGGCGATGCCGAACAGCAGACCGAGGTAGGCCAGCGAGACGACGACCACCACCCAGGCCGGGACCATCAGTCCCCCCGCCTCGACAGCACGGCGACCGCCACGACGAGCACCGCCCACACCGCGAACAGGTACGCCCACACCAGCGGCAGCCCGAGCACCAGCGTCGGCCGGTCGAACAGCGACAGCAGCGGGTAGGTGAAGCAGGCCGCGGCGAGCGCGGTGACGGCGATCAGCTTGGCGCGCACGCGGCTCACCCCGGGTCCGGGTGGGTCAGGGAGCTGGCCTCCAGGGCGGAGCGCACCGCGCGCAGCGCGGCCTGCAGTTCGCGGCGCCGCGGCGCCGACAGCGTGCGGGGCACCTCCGCGCCCAGCTCGGCCGCGAGCCGCACCGACAGCAGCGTCTCGTAGGCGTCGATCAGCGTGTCGGCGGTGTCGGAGGAGATCAGGCCGCCCGCCGCGGCGGCGCGCAGCCGGCCTGCGGTGGTGCGTTCCGCGGAGCCCGCGGCGAGGCCGTAGAGCCGGCCGAGCAGCACGACCGGGACGGTGCCGCGCAGCTTGAGTTCGGGCGGCGGGAGCCGCTCCACCCGCAGCCTCCCGAACCGGTGCGCGCGGGGGGAGAACCGGCGCGCGGTCCGGGCGAGCGCGAGCTGGATGCCCGGCCGGTCGCGACCCCTGGCCAGCACGCGGTCCAGCACGTCGACGTCCAGCTCGCCCGCGACCCGCCGCAGGTCCAGGAACACCTGCGCGCCCAGCAGGCTGCGCGCGTCCGGCTCGTCGAGCCAGCCCTGGAACGTGCGCTGCCAGCCCTCGAGCGGGCGGCACCAGCCGGTGGCCATGAACCCGCCCGGGCAGCGCGGCACCCCGGCCGCGGCCAGCCCGTCGGTCACCCGCGCAGCGAGCGTCGCGAAGTACTCGCCCGCCTCCGCGCCGGGTTCGGCGTAGGCCAGCGCGGTGTCCTGGTCCGAGCGGGGTAGCTGCTCCATGCGCCCCTGCGAGCCGAGCGCGAGCCACGCGTACGGGACGGGCGGGGGACCGAGTTCCTGCTCGGCGAGCTCCAGCATCCGGATGGTGAGGGTGTCGTGCAGGCTCGCCACGACCGCCGCGATCCGCAGCGCGTCGACGCCGTCGGCGAGCAGGGCGGCCGCGACGCCCGCCACATCCGCCGCCAGGTCCGCGAGCGCGGGGTCGCGCGGCCCGCCCGCCCCGGCCCGGCGGATCCGGTCCGTCACCAGCAGCGGGCTCGCCGACTGCTGGCGGATGAGGTCGACGTCGGTGAGCACGCCGACGATCCGGCCGCCGCGCAGCACCGGGACGTGCTCGATGCCCTCGTCGAGCATCAGAAGCAGCGCCCGGATCAGCGGGGCGCCCGCGGGCAGCGCGTGCACCGGGCTGCTCATGACCTGCTCGACCGGGGTGTCGGGCGGGCGGCGCTCGGCCACGATCCGGGCCAGGTCCCCGTTGGTGACGATGCCGTCGGGTCGGGAGGTGACCACCGCGCAGCTGTGGTGGCCCTCGCGCATGGCCGCCGCGACGTCGGCGACCGTGGCGGTGGGCGGGACGAACAGCGGCGCCCGGCCGACCACGTCCGCCAGCGGGGTGCCGAGCCCCGTGTCCCGGCCGGCGCCCGGCGGCCCGTCGGTCACCTCGGCCTCCCGGCCGGCGCGGGAGTCCACCCGGATCACGGTGCAAGTGGAGACCGGGGCGGCTGCCCTGTCAACAGAGGCTCTTCTCAGGGGGTCCGGCGCCCGAGCACCAGGGCCGAGGCCAGCGCCGCCATCGCGGCCAGCGTCCCGCAGGCGAACCACGGCCTGCTCACGTCGACGGCGCGGGTCTCGTATCCGACCTGGTCCCGCACCTGCCCGTAGACCTCCCGCAGCTCGTCCGCGCTCGACGCCGAGAACGACCGGCCGCCCGAGATGCGGGCGATCTCGCGCATCGCGGCCTCGTCCACCGGGACCGGCTGGGGCCTCCCCTCGAGCTCGATGGAGCCGTAGTCGGTGCCGAACGCGATCGTTGACACGGGGATGCCGGCGGCCGCCGCGGCCCGCGCCGCGCTGAAGGCGCCCCGTGGCCGGTTCTCCGCGTCCGGGCCGCCGGGCACCATCTGCTTGCCGTCGATCATGAGGACGACGTGCGCGGGCGGCGGTCCCTCCTCGTCGCCCGGTACGGCCGCGGCGAAGGACTCGATCGACGTCAGCGCCGCGAAGATCGCCTCCCCGGTGACGGTGGACTCCGACAGCCTCAACTCGTCGATCGCGCGCTCGACCGCGACCCGGTCCGTCGTGGGGGCCACCAGCACCGCCGCGGACCCGGCGAAGGAGACCAGGCCGAGGTTCATCGACGGCAGCTCCCGAGCGAAGGTCTTCGCGGCCGACTGCGCGGCGACCAGCCGGCTCGGCTCGACGTCGGTGGCCATCATCGACAACGACACGTCGACGACCATCACGATCGTCGCGCGGTTGCGCGGCACCTGCGCCTGCGCCGTAGGCCCGGCCAGGCCCACGACCATGACGGCGAGCGCGGCCAGCAGCAGGGCGGTCGGGACGTGCCGCGGCCAGCCCGGCCGGGCGGGCGCGACGCGGTCCAGCAGGTCGAGCCCCGTGAACCGCACGGTGTCGCGCTTGCGCCGCACCTGCAGCAGGACGTAGCCGGCCGACAGGCCGCCCACGACCACCAACAACAGCAGCCACGCGGGCCGGCTCAGCGTCATCGGCAGCGTCATCGGCATCCCCCGGTGTGCCGATCAGCGGTCGGTCCCGGTGAACCGTCGACCGAGTGGCGCAGGGGTGAAGTGGCGACGGGCGATCGCCCCGGACGTCCTAGGTTGTCCGGTATGACCGCTCCGCTGCCGGCCGACCCGGGAGCCACGCCGATCCCCGCGCGCATCCCGGCCCCCGACGTCGCCCGCGGGTTCATGCTGCTGCTGATCGCGCTGGCGAACGTCCACCTCTGGTCGTACGGGCACGCGCTGGGCGTGCGGGGCTACCCGCGCGACCTCTCCCCGGCCGACCAGGTGGTCACGCTGGTGCAGGTGCTGTTCGTCGACGGCCGGGCCTACCCGCTGTTCGGGTTCCTGTTCGGGTACGGGATCGTGCAGCTCGCCCGCCGCCGCGCCGCGGTCGGGATGCCCGCGGAAGCCGTCGTCCAGCTGATCCGGCGCCGGGGCTGGTGGATGGTGCTGATCGGCGGCGTGCACGGGGTCCTGCTCTGGTCCGGCGACATCGTCGGCGCCTACGGGCTGATCGCCGTGGCGCTGGCCGGGCTGCTGCTGCGCGGCACCGACCGGGCGCTGCTGGGCACGGCCCTGGGCGGCGTGGCGTTCTCCGCGCTCTTCTACTCCACGTCCGTCATCCCCGGGCCGCCCGAGCAGCAGTCGCTGCTGCCGTCGATCAGCTTCTCGAACCCCCTCGAGGCGATGGGCGTCCGCGTGGTCGAGTGGCTGATCATCGGGTTCTTCTCCCAGGCGCTCGGCGTGTTCTCCGCCGTCGTGCTCGGCGCGTGGGCGGCGCGCCGCGGCCTGCTCGACGAGCCCGCCCGGCACCGGCGGCTGCTCGTGCGCACGGCCGTCGTCGGCCTGTCGGCCGCCGTCCTGCTCGGGCTGCCGCTGGCGCTCATGGCCGCGCAGCTGTGGACCGGGGTGCCGCTCGGCGCGGCGATGCTCGCCGGGGCGGTGCACGCCGTGGGCGGCTACGCGGGCGGCCTCGGCTACGCGGCCGTCTTCGGGTTGGTCGCGATCCGGCTCGCGCAGCGCACCGGCCCGGTCACCTCGGCGCTGCAGGCGTGCGGGCAACGGTCGCTGTCCAGCTACCTCGCCCAGTCCGTCGCGTTCGCGCTGCTCTTGCCCGCGTGGACGGTCGGGCTCGGGGACGGCGCGCACGTCTGGCAGACGGCGCTCTACGGCTTCGGCGCCTGGCTCGTGATCCTGCTGATCGCCGCGGCGTCGGCGCGGGCGGGCCAGCGCGGGCCCGCCGAGATCCTCCTGCGCCGCCTCACCTACGGCCCCCGGCAGGCCGCCCGAACGCCCGGGCGATAGGCCCGGCGACGGGCTACGGTCGCGGCGTGAGCACCCCGGCTCTGGACCCCCGGCCCGACGACGAGCGGCTGCCGCCGTGGGCGGGCGCCCCCGGCTTCACCCCCGGCGCGGACGGGCTCCCGCCGCACGCGCCGATGCCCGGCGCACCGCCCTACCCGGAGCCGCCGAAGCGCGAACCGGGGCCGCCGGAGCGGCCGCCGCGGACCCGGTTCGTCGCGGCCCTGGCCGCGGCCGCCGTGTGGGCGGTGGTGAACGTCGTGCTGGTCCTCGCCGTGGTCGGTCCGCCCGCCGGTCCCGCGGCGCTCGGCGCGTTCGTCGGCGCGTTGGTCGTGCCGGTGCTGCTGGCCGCGGCGGTGGTGTGGGCGATCGCCCGGCGCCGGGCGTGGTCGTTCTGGATGCTGGTGCTCGCCACGGCGCCGGTGTTCTGGGTGGTGCGTGCCTTCCTGGGGGCAGCGGGCTGAGATCGACTGGACTGGGGGAAGCGATGGCGGAGATCGAACTGTCGGCCGGAACGATCGAGTACACCGACACCGGCGGGGACGGCCCCGTGCTCGTCTTCCTGCACGGCGTGGCGATCGCGCCGTCGGTGTGGCGCCACGTCGTTCGCGAGCTGTCCGGCGAGTACCGGTGCGTGCTCCCGCACCTACCGCTGGGCTCGCACCGCCGCCCGATGCGGCCGGGCGCGGACCTGTCGCTCGCCGGGCTCGCGGGCCTGATCGGCGAGTTCCTGGAGCGGCTCGACCTGCGCGACGTCACACTCGTGCAGAACGACTGGGGTGGCGCGCAGGTCCTCGTCGCCCACGGTGGAGCGCAGCGCGTGGCGCGGATGGTGCTCGTCGCCTGCGAGGCGTTCGACAACTACCCGCCCGGCATCCCGGGGCGGGCGCTCGTCGCCGCCACCCGCATCCCCGGCGCCCTCGCGCTGCTCGGGCAGCTGCTGCGGTTCCGGGCGGTCCGGCGGGCGCCGGGCGGGTGGGGCTGGATGAGCAAACGCCCCGTGCCCGACGACGTGATGGACGAGTGGTTCCGCCCGCTGCGCGAGCAGGCCGGGGTGCGGCGCGATCTCACCGCCTACGGGCGCGGGGTGCCGCCGCGCGAGGTGCTGCTCGAATGGGCCGAGCGCAACCGCGCGTTCCCCGGGCCGGTGCTCGTCGTCTGGGCAGCGGAGGACCGGCTGATGCCGCTGGAGCACGGCAGGCGGCTCGCCGACCTCTACCCGCGGGGCAGGCTCGTGACGATCGCCGACAGCTACACGCTCGTGCCCGAGGACCAGCCCGCCGCGCTGACGGGCGTGATCCGGGCCTTCCTCACCGAGTCGCGCGCCGCCGCGAGTTGATCACGCCGGTGTTGAACCCGGCGATGTGCAGGCCGCCGTGGAATCGGGCGTGCTCGACCTTGAGGCAGCGGTCCATCACGACCTCGAGCCCGTTCTCCTCGGCCCGGCGCGCCACGTCCTCGTCGAACAGGCCGAACTGCAGCCAGAACGTCTTCACGCCGTCGAGCGCGAGCACGTCGTCGAGCACGGACGGCAGGTCCTCGCGGCGGCGGAAGACGTCGACGAGGTCGGGCACCACCGGCAGCGCTTCCAGGCTCTTGTAGACCGGCCTGCCGAGGATCTCGGTGGCGTTCGGGTTGACGAAGTAGACGTCGTAGGCGGTGCTCGACAGCAGGTAGGTGGCCACGAAGTTGCTGGCCCGCGCCGGGTTGGGCGACGCGCCCACCATCGCGACCGTGCGGGTGGAGCGCAGGATCTGCTGCCTGCGGGTTGCCGACGGGTTCTCCCAGGTCACGCGTTCTCCTTCGCCGCGGCGGCCAGCGCCTGGTCGAGGTCCCACAGGATGTCCTCCGGGTCCTCCAGGCCCACGCTGATCCGGACCAGGTCCGGCGGGACGCCCGCGTCCCGCAGCTGCTCGTCGGTGAGCTGCTGGTGGGTGGTGGAGCCGGGGTGGATCACCAGCGTGCGCGCGTCGCCGATGTTGGCGAGGTGGCTGCACAGCTGCACCGACTCGATGAACTTCGCCCCGGCCTCGCGCCCGCCGACCACGCCGAACGAGAACACCGCGCCCGGCCCGAGCGGCAGGTAGCGCTTCGCGCGGTCGTGGTGCGGGTGGTCGGGCAGGCCCGCGTAGCGGACGTAGGAGACCCGCGGGTCGGCGGCGAGCCACTCCGCCACGGCGCGGGCGTTCGCCACGTGCGCCTCCATCCGCTGCGGCAGCGTCTCCACGCCCTGGATCAACAGGAACGCGCTGTGCGGCGACAGGGTGGCGCCGATGTCGCGCAGCTGCTCGGCCCGCAGCTTGGTGAGGAACCCGAACTCCTGGAAGTTGCCCCACCAGGTGAGGTTGCCGTAGGAGGGGACCGGTTCGGTCATCTGCGGGAACTTGCCGTTCCCCCACGGGAACTTCCCCGACTCGATCACCACGCCGCCGAGCGTGGTGCCGTGCCCGCCGAGGAACTTCGTGGCCGAGTGGATCACGATGTCGGCGCCGTGCTCGATCGGGCGGCACAGGTAGGGAGTGGCCATCGTCGCGTCGACGACCAGCGGGATGCCCGCCGCGTGGGCGACGTCGGCGAGCCCCGCGATGTCGGCGATCTCGCCGCCCGGGTTGGAGATCACCTCGGCGAACACGAGCTTCGTCCGCGGGGTGATCGCCGCGGCGAACGCCTCCGGGTCGCCGCCCGCCACGAACGTGGTCTCCACCCCGAACCGCCGCAGCGTCACGTCGAGCTGCGTGATCGTGCCGCCGTAGAGGCCCGCGGCCGCGACGATGTGGTCGCCGGCGCCGGCGAGGCAGGCGAACGTGAGGAACTCCGCCGACTGCCCGCTCGCCGTCGCCACCGCGCCGAGCCCGCCTTCGAGGCTCGCCAGCCGCTCTTCGAGCGCCGCGACGGTGGGGTTGGAGATGCGGCTGTAGATCAACCCGTACTTCTGCAGCGCGAACAGGCTCGCGGCGTCGGTGGTGTCCTCGAACACGAAGCTCGTGGACTGGTAGATCGGCACCGCTCGGGCCCCGGTCGCGATGTCGGGCACATGGCCTGCGTGCACGGCTCGCGTGCGGAAGCCCCAGCTGCGGTCCTGCTCGCTCATGTCTCCATCCTGCTACGTCGTGTCGGGCCCGGCCGGGTCAGCTCGTGACGAGTTCCGTCGTGACCGGCGTCGTGTTGCGGAACAGGTCGAGCACGGGGCAGTGCGCGTCGACCGCCTCCTTCAGCTCGCGGTAGCGCTGCGGCTCCGCGGGACCGGACAGGCGCACCGCCACGCGCACCTCGCCGAAGCCCGGCCGCACGCCGTCGTCGAGGCCGAAGAAGCCGCGCACGTCGAGGTCGCCCTCGACCTCCAACTCGATGTCGTCGAGCGGGATGCCGAGCTGCACCGCCCAGAACCGGTAGGTGACGACCTGGCACGACAGCAACGCGACCAGCGCGTTCTCCACCGGGTTCGGGGCGTCGTCCTCGCCGCCGAGCGCGGGCGGCTCGTCGACGAGCACCGTGTGCCTGCCCACGCGGATGTGGGAGCGGACGCCGTCGCCGCCGGCGCCCTCGGTGCGGAAGAGGGCGAGGGCCTTGCCGGGGTCGTCGGCGATCGCGGATCCGGTGGCGTCGATGATGCCGCGCAGGTGCTGGTCGCGGGCGGTCGCGGGCGCAGGGGTGTTCGCGTCGATGGACATCAAAGCTCCTGGTGTGCGAAGGGGTGTCGGGTCAGCGCGGACCCGGACACCCGCAGGTGCACACCAGCGCGTAGTCGACGTGCCGGCGGCGCACGAGGAGGGGCGTCGGGAGCGGCACGCCTTCCTTCCTAGTCGATCGAATCCGTCCCGTCGAGGTGCTCGCGGAAGAACGCGACGATCCTGCGGTGCGCGTCCTCCGCGCTCGGCGCGTGGTACTCGGCGTGCATCGGCGTGTACTTGGTCAGCCGCCCGAGCAGACCGGGCGGGCGGCTGAAGAACGAGTGCCCCGCCTCCGGATAGGTGCGCACGTCGTGCGGCACGCCCAGCTCCTCGAGCCGGGCCTGCAGGCGCTCGCCGAAGCCGTGGGTGGTGCGGTCACGGCCGCCGTAGCTCGCCACCACCGGGCAGGACCGTGGGACCGGGAGCGGCAGGTTGTAGAACGGGGCGCTCACCTTGTAGCGGCCGCTGCCGGCGAGGAGCAGCGCGAAGCTCCCGCCGAGGCAGAACCCGATGGTGCCGATGCGGTCGGCGTCGACCTCGGGGCGTGCGGCGAGCCACCGGCGGCCGGCCTCGATGTCGTCCAGCTCCTGCCCACGCCCGCGCACGACCGTGCGCATCGCCCGCGCGACGCACAGCCCCTTGACCCGCCCGCGCGCGAACAGGTCCGGGATGAGCACCGCGTACCCCTCGGCGGCGAGGTCCCGGGCGACGCGGCGCATCTCGTCGTTCATCCCGAACGCCTCGTAGATCATCACCAGCGCCGGTCCGGGCTCCGTGCGGTCGTCCGGAACGGTCAGCACGCCCGGGAGCCGCACGCCGTCGTCGGCGGGGAAGCTGATCTCGGTCTGCACGCGCTCGACGCTACGGGTTGCGCGCGCGGGCCGGTGGTCCGTCGTCGGGGGTGATGACCGGTGGGGTGAACCAGCGGTCGTCGGTGAACGCACCGGAGTCGTCGAGCAGGTAGTCGGGTCGACGGCGTTCACGGCCCTGGTTGGCACCGAGGGCGCCGAACACGGGTGGGTACAGCCCGCCCGTGTTGCCCGGCCCGACCCCTCGGGGCCCTGCGGTCCCCGGGGTTGTTCCGGTGGACGGACCCGTGGTGGTGGTCCGCGCGCCGGGCTCGGGGACGGCGCGGCCGGGTGGTGGTTCCGGCGTGGCGCGTGGGCCGGGGAACGGAGCCGGGTCCGGGCCGGTGGTGTCGAGGCCGGGGAAGCGCGGGCCGGGTCGGGTGGGTGCCGGGGATACGAGGTCAGGTCGTCCGGGTGGCAGGACCTGGCCTGGCGGGACGGGGCGGGCTCCGCTCCCGGGTGGGGCGGCCGGGCGGGCCGGCAGGCCGGGCGCGACCGGTGGCGGTGCCAGGGGAGGGGGGATGGGGGGTGCGGGGCCGGGTCCGGGGTTGGGGGTGCCCGGACCGGGCACGGTGACCCGGTCGGAGGGCTGGGGCACCGCGCCGGTCGGTGGGACCGGGGGCACGGGTGGGATGGCGGCGGGTGGGATCGACGTGGCCGGTGGCGGGGGGATCGGCGGTGCGGCTGGCGTGCCGCCCGGAGGGGCCGTGTTCGGTGGGGCCGGCGGCAGCGCCCCGTTCGGCGGGGCCGGGACGGGTGGCATGTCGGCGGGCGGCATCGGGGTGGGCCCCGGAGGGGCGGCCGGCGGTACCTCGGCAGGCGGAGTCGGGGGTGCCACGGCGGGTGGTGGCGGCGCTCCTGGGACGCCGCCGGGGGATGGGGTCGAGCCGTCGGTGACGACGGTGACCTGCGGCGGGAACGTCGCCGGAACCCAGAACTGCCGGTTCCCCTCGGAGTTCTCCGTGTAGCCGTTCATCAGCTCGACGGCGCGGGCAGCCCGGTTCGCCGCCTCCTGCTCGACCGCTTGCAGGTCGTCGAGGCCGTGGAAGAGGAACGTGGGGTCGTTCAGGGCCTCCTCGATCATGTCGTTCCGCTGCTGGGTGAGCGGCTCCGGCATGTTGTCGCGCACGTACTTCGCGAACAGCCCCTGCCCGGTGACGGCGCCCGCGGTGAGCCTCGCGTTCCTCGCCGCGTCGAGCGCCCACTGCCCGAGCGGGGTCATCGCCGACCGCGTGGCGTCCGCGGCGCCGCCTTCCCACCCCGACTGGGACGCGGCCATCGCCGCGGCGATGCGCTGGTCGATCCGCAGGATCAGCGCCTCGGTCTCCTTCCAGGCGTCCTCGGCCGGCTTGGAGATCGCGGGACCCGGGCCCTGGTGCACGGCGGCGTAGATCTCGTCGTGGGTGAGGCCCTCCCAGCGGACGTCGCTCATGTCCGCAGCTGCCTCACGTCCCCGGCGACCTGATCCTCACCGGTGAGGTAGTGCGCCTCCATCGCCTCGAGGCTGTCGCGGATCCTGGTCAACTCGGTCTGGTAGGCCCACAGCGCGGCGTACGGACCGTCCGGGGATTCCATGACCGCCGTGTTGTAGGCGACTCGGGACTGCTCGCTGATCGGATCACCCATCCACGCTTCCGGGATGAAGGCGCCGTTGGTGAGCCTCGCGAGCTGAAGTCGAAGATCCATTAGGCCCTCTTCAACAGCTGCGCGAACCTCAGGGAGGGCGTTCAGCTGCACGTGAAGCGTGCCCGTTTGGGCGGCGTCGGGCATCGGAGGCACCCCCCTCATCTACTGATGCCTCGAACGCTACGGACGTCCCCGCGGTTTCGAGAGCGTTCGCCGACGAATGTGTGCGATCGTGAACGCTCCCAGCCGATCAGCGAACGTTGAGAAGCGTCGTCATCACGGCTTCCGCACTCTGCTCCGCGTCCCGGCACAGCTGTTCCTGCGGGATCGGTGGCTTGCGCCCACCGTCCAGCACCTGGACCTCGATCAGCTGGCCCGGTGCGACGTCGACGACGACGGCGCAGAACGCCGCCAAGCGGGTCGGAACGGCCACGGCCGCCGGGAAGCCCGCGATGGTGACGGGCCGAACGTCCGCTGCCAGCTGGCCCGAGGTGAACAACTCGATTCCCGCCGTCGTCACGACGCTCACCCCGACCGCGATCGCCCGTGGTTCGAAACCGCTCGTGACACACATCGGCACGTTGCCCGGGAAGAGGAGCGACGGGCTGTCGTCGAATCTCGGTTCCCCGTCGAGCCCCAACTGCGCCCGCTGCTGTTCGGTGAGAAGCGAGCAGGGGTCGACGCCGTCGATGCGGACTTCGCGGGGACGGGTCGAGGCCGTGGAGGTCGGCGGGGCGGGGTCTGCCGGTGCGGGTGAGCCGGCGACGGTCGTGCAGCCTGCGAGGAAGAGGACGACCACCACCAGCACTGCACCCCGCACGGACACAGGAGCACCGTAGCGGTCTGATCACCCGCCGGTGGCCTGTTCGGGCGAGATCAAGACCATGATCGTCGGGGTGACCGGCTGTTCAGGCTCGCTGACGTCGCACGTCGGCGGCGACCCGGTCTTCGTTGGACAGGTACTGGGTCTCCATCGCCTGGAGATTGGCGCGGATGCGTACCAATTCGTCGACGTAGGCGACCATGGCGGAGTACGGGCCGTCGGCCGACTCCATGACCACGGAGTTGTAGTGGGCCTGCGTCGTGCTGCTGGTTGGATCCCCGAGCCATGGTTCGGGGATGAAGGCTGCCCGACCCAGCCGCCGGACGTGTGACCTGACCTCGGCAATCGCTTCGTCGAACGCGGCCTTGACCGCGGGCAAGGCGTCCAGATCGACGCGAAGGGTGACTGCTTGTCGTCCGCCGGCCATGGGGCACCTCGCTTCCTGCCGGTCACCCTAGGACGATCGCTGCCGGCTTCCGCGGATCGCAGAGGAATCGTTCACGATCGTGAACGGGTGTGCGGGCGGTCAGCGTGTCGACAAGAGCGTTTCGATCACCGCGTTCGCCGCTCGCTCTGCGTCCATGCAGAGCGAGTCCACAGTCGCCAGTGCTCCCGGACCATCCAGCCCGAAACTCACGTCCACTGCCTGGGCGGGAGCCACATCGACAACAACGGTGCAGAAGTCCGTGTTACGTGTCGCGATCGCGATGAGGGCGGGGAAGCCGCGCACCTCGATCGGCCGGACGTCAGCGACGAGGCCGCCCGAGTGAAAAAGCTCAATGCCGGTTGTCGACACCGTCGCGACGGCCAGCGATACGGCGCGCGGTTGGAAGCCGCCGAAAAGGCACAACGGGATGGCGTCGCCCGGGTAGGGGGGAAGCGGGCCGACGTCGAGGCGTGGCTCGGCGTCCAGCCCGAGCTCCTCGCGCTGTTCGTCGGTGAGCAGGGTGCAGGGGTCCACGTCGTCGATCGGCACGTCGCGGGGCCGGCCCGTGGTCGCGGACGTCTCTGGTGCGGGTGCGGCCGGTGCCGGTGTCCCGCTGACCGTTGCGCACCCGGCGAGGAGCAACAGGGTCATGATCAGCAGTGCACCCCGCGCGGACACAGGAGCACCGTAGCGGCCCGATCACCCTGTGGTGGTAGATCCGGCGGAGATCACCGCTTGCGCCGGAACCGCACGAGCCCTTCCTGGACGGTCGTCGCGACGAGCCGCCCGTCCTGCGTGGTGAACCGCCCGGTCGCGAGCCCGCGGGAGCCGGAGGCGCTGGGGGAGTAGCAGGTGTAGAGCAGCCACTCGTCCGCGCGGAAGGGACGGTGGAACCACATGGCGTGGTCGAGGCTCGCCATCTGCAGCCGGTCGACGGGCACGTCGTGGCGGGCGACCACCGAGCCGAGCAGGGTCATGTCGCTCGCGTAGGTGAGCAGGCAGACGTGCAGGAGGGGGTCGTCGGGGAGGGTGCCGTCGGCGCGCATCCACACCCGCACCGGCGCGTCGGTGCCGCCCTTCCGCGCGGTCGACCAGGAGGGCTCGTCGACGAACCGCATGTCGATCGGCCGCGGGGTGCGGGCGAGCCAGCCGCCGTCGTCGCCGCGGACGACCCGCTCCCCGAACGTGAGGAGGGTCTCCGGGGCGGGCACGTCCGTCGGGGCCGGGTCGCTGTGGTCGAGCCCGTCCTCGGCCACCTGGAACGACGCGGAGAGCGAGAAGATCGCCTCACCGTGCTGGATCGCGAGTACCCGGCGGGTGGTGAACGAGCGGCCGTCGCGCACGCGCTCGGTCTCGTAGATGATCGGGACGCGGGGGTCGCCGGGGCGGAGGAAGTAGGCGTGCAACGAGTGCACGCCCCGGTCCTGCGGCACGGTCCGGACGGCGGCGACGAGGGCCTGCCCCGCGACCTGACCGCCGAACACCCTGGTCGGGCTCTCCGGCGGGCTGACCCCGCGGAACAGGTTGACCTCCAGCTGCTCGAGGTCGAGCAGCTCCACGAGCTTGTCGAGCACGGCCTGGCCGCGCGGCACGCCGTCGGCGTCGGTCTCGGGAACGGCGGGCGAACGCGTCACGAGCGCATCTTCTCAGGGGCGGCGCTGCGGAACGCGCGCTGCTCGTCCGCGATCGCCCGCAGGTACTCCACCACGGCGGCGTGCTCCTCCGGGCGCAGCGCCTCCGCGACCCGGTCGAACCGGGTCAGCAGCGGGCCCAGCTCCGCCATCACCGCCTGCCGGCCCGCCTCGGTGAGCTCGAGGATCACGCGCCGCCGGTCGCTGGGATGGCGGACGCGGCGGACGTGGCCGGTCGCCTCGAGCCGATCGACCAGCTCCGTGGCCGACGCGGAGCGCATCCCGAGGCGGTGCCCGAGCTCGACCGGTCCCAGCGGCTCGGGGGACTCGGTGAGCACGCTCAGCGCGCGCACGTCGTTGTAGGGCAGGCCGAGCCGGGCGGCCAGGACGTGGCCCGCGTCGGCGGCGCCGCGCATCACCTCCCACAGCGCCCACGTCGCCTCGGCCGCCGCCCAGCGGGCGCGCTCCCTGGATTCGATCTCGTCGGGCACCCGGCCATGCTACTGTTGCTAGGCAGCCTAGCTACTTGGGAGCCGAAGTGTTGGACCCGTTCGCCACCACCATCCGCCTGATCGACGAACCGGGCACGGCCGAGGCGCTGCGCGCCGCCGGTCCGGTCGTCCGGGCGGAGGCGCCCGCGGGCGGGCCCGCCTGGATCGTCACCGACGAGGAGCTCGCCCGGCGGGTGTGCTCCGACGACCGCGTGGTGAAGGACCCGGCGTACGCACCCGAGACGTGGGACCGGTGGAGGGCGGGGCTGGAACCCACGGCCGCCGAGCAGCCGTCGCTGACCACGCTGGACGGCCCGGCGCACGCCGCGCTGCGCAAGGCGCACGCCCCGGTGCTGTCGGCGAGGCGGGTGCAGGCGTGGGGCGACCGGATCACGCAGATCGCCCGCGAGCAGCTCGCGGCGCTCGACGGCGAGGTCGACCTGATGGCCGACTTCACCACGCGGTACCCGCTCACGGTGGTCTGCGAGCTGCTCGGCGTGCCCGCCGACCGCGTCGACCAGGCCGTCGCGGCCTGCGCGCGGATGCACGACGACTACGGCCCGGCCCAGTTCGCCGGGGTGATGGGGGCGTTCGCCGACCTCGCCAAGGCCGCGCTCGAGCACGGTGGCGTTGCCGCCGAGCTGCGCGACCGGATGCCGGGTGATTTCACCGAACAGCAGTTGCACTACCTGCTGTTCGGGATCATGTGGGCCAGCCAGATCACCACGGACGCGGCGCTCGGGTTCCTCGTCGCCCGGGCGCTCGGCAAGCCCTCGGACGACCCGGTCCGCGACGCCCTGCGGCAGCACCCGCCCGCCACCTACACGCTGTGGCGGTTCACCCGCACCGAGATCGAGCTGGCCGGGGAGCGGCTCCCCGCGCGGGCCCCGCTGCTGGTCGACATCGCCGGCATCAACGCGGCCGGCGGGGACCTCACCTTCGGCGCGGGCCCGCACTACTGCATCGGTGCCCAGCTCGCCCAGCTGGAGCTGCGGGCCGTGGTCGACGTGCTCGCAGCGGACTTCCCGCAGGCGCGGCTGGCCGTGCCGTACGAGCAGCTGCGCCGGGTCGACCGGGGGGTGCAGGGCAGCCGCCTGGTCGAGCTGCCGGTGCTGCTGCGTGGCTGAGCAAGGCTTCCCGCGCGCGACCGGCGTGCACCCAGAGCGCGACTCGCCGGCACCGAGGGCGCGACTCGCGGGCGCTCAGAGCGCGACTCGCGGGGTGGGGCAGGGCTCGAGCGGGTGCACCCACTCCTCCTCGCCGACGGACGGGTTGCTCGGCAGCGGCTGGCGCCTGCCGGTCGGGACGAAACCGGCGCGTCGGTAGACGGAGGCGGCCGCGGCGTTGCCGTCGGCGACCCAGAGCCCGACCTCGCACGCCCCGTCGGCAGCCGCCCAGTCGAGCACCGCCCGCACGAGCCGCCCGGCCACCCCGCGGCCGCGGTAGGCCGGGTGGACCCACATCGAGATCAGGTCGCGGCGGTGCGGGATCCCGTCGAAGGACGGGAGGCCGGCTGCGAGGCCCACCGGGTCGCCGGTCACCTCCGCGACCCACCACGCTCCACCGGCGATGCGGTCGCGCCAGCGGTCATCCGGATCGGACCGCTCCCGGTCGAAGCTGGAGGCGAAGGCGCTCGGCGCGTCCCGCAGGGCCTGCAGGCGCAGGTCGCGCAGCACACCCCACTCGGGTGGGGTGAGCCGGCGGACGCTGACCTCCGTCAGGCGTGGTCCTCCTCGCCCAGGCGGTGGACGCGGATGAGGTTGGTGGAACCGACGGTCCCGGGCGGCGAACCGGCCACGATCACCACGAGGTCGCCCGGCTGGAACCGGTCGATCGAGAGCATCGCCTGGTCGACCTGGCGCACCATCGCGTCGGTGGAGTCCACCGACGGGACGAGGAACGTCTCGACGCCCCAGCTCATCGCCAGCTGGCTGCGCACCGCGGGCTCCGGCGTGAACGCCAGCAGCGGCAGCCGGGTGTGCAGGCGCGCGAGCCGGCGCACGGTGTCGCCGGACTGCGTGAACGCCACCAGCGCGCGGGCCGACAGGCGCTCACCGATGTCGCGGGCCGCGTAGGAGATCACGCCCCGCTTGGTGCGCGGCACGTGGTTGAGCGGCGGGACGCTGACCGGCCCGTCCTCGACGGCCTCGATGATCTGGGCCATCGTGGTGACCGACTTGATCGGGTAGCGCCCGACGCTGGTCTCGCCGGAGAGCATCACGCAGTCGGCGCCGTCGAGCACCGCGTTGGCGACGTCGGACGCCTCGGCGCGGGTCGGCCGCGAGTTGGTGATCATCGAGTCCAGCATCTGCGTGGCCACGATGACCGGCTTGGCGTTCTCGCGCGCGATCTGGATGGCGCGCTTCTGCACCAGCGGCACGTGCTCGAGCGGCAGCTCCACGCCCAGGTCGCCGCGGGCGACCATGATGCCGTCGAAGGCGAGGACGATCGCCTCCAGGTTGTCGACCGCCTCCGGCTTCTCCAGCTTCGCGATCACGGGCAGCCGGGCGCCGTGGCTGTCCATGATCTTGTGGGTCATCTCGATGTCGGCGGGGCTGCGCACGAACGACATCGCGATGGCGTCGACCCGCAGGCCGAGCGCGAACTCGAGGTCGGCGCAGTCCTTCTCGGACATGGCCGGCACCGAGACGTTCATCCCGGGCAGCGAGATGCCCTTGTTGTCGCTCACCGGGCCGCCCTCGGTGACCCGGCAGACGACGTCGTTGCCCTCGACCTTGACGACCCGGAGGGCGACCTTGCCGTCGTCGACGAGCAGCCGGTCCTCGGGGCGGGCGTCGTTGGCGAGGCCGGAGTAGGTGGTGGAGACGCGGTCGTGGGTGCCGGCCACGTCGTCGACGGTGATCCGGACCTCCTCGCCGGTCCTCCACTCGACGGGGCCGCTCGCGAACCGCCCGAGGCGGATCTTCGGCCCCTGCAGGTCCGCCAGAATCCCCACGGCGCGGCCCTCCGCGTCGGCCGCGGCGCGAACCATGTCGTAGACGCGCTTGTGGTCGTCGCGGTTGCCGTGGCTGAAGTTCAGGCGGGCGACGTCCATCCCCGCCTGCACGAGCTCCCGGATCCGGTCCGGCGACGCGGTGGCGGGACCGATTGTGCAGACGATCTTGGTACGTCGGCTCACACGAGCGAGTCTAGCGCGGCTACTGAAACGATCCGGTGACGGATCCAACATCGATTGCGCCTCAGTCCTCGGCGCCCGTCTCCGCCACGAGCCCGGCGGCTTCGATGCCCGCCAGCGCCGCCGCCTCGTCGTTCAGCGAGGTGTCGCCGCTGATGCCGACGGCGCCCAACAGGTTGCCGTCGGCGTCGCGGATGAACACCCCGCCCGGGACCGAGACGACCTTGCCCCCGGAGAGGGCGACGATCGTGGTGTAGAGGTCGGGGGCGGCCTCGGCGCGGGCGGCCAGCGCGCGGTTGTTCATGCCCATGCCGAGGATCCCGTAGGCCTTCGCGGTCGCGAGGTCGGGCCGCAGGTAGCCGGATCCGTCCTGGCGGGCGAGCGCGACGAGCGCGCCACCGGGGTCGAGCACGGCCACCGTCAGGGGCTGGAAGCCGTGGTCGGTGCCGTACTGCAGTGCGGCGCGCACGATGGTCTGAGCCTGGTCGAGGGTGATCGGCATGGGGCCGATCCTGCCCCCTCCGCCGGATTCAGCCCACCCGGGTGAGCCGCACCAGCGGGATGACCCGGTCGCCCGCGGTGCGCTCGTAGTCGGCGAACCCGGGGCGCTCGGCCACGACGCGCTTCCAGAACTCGTCGCGCTCGGCCCGGGGGAGCTCCTCGGCGACCGCGGTGTAGCGCTCGGCGCCGACCTCGACCTCGATCTTCGGGTTGGCCTTGAGGTTGAAGTACCAGGCCGGGTGCTTCGGCGCGCCGCCGTTCGACGCGACGATCACGGTGCGCTGGTCGTCCTCGGGGAAGTGGACCAGCGGCGTGACGCGCTCGGCGCCGGACCTCGCGCCGACGTGGTGGACGAGGATCATGGGAACGCCCTCGAACATGCCGCCGACGCGGCCGGAGTTGGCGCGGAACTCCGCGACGATCTTCTCGTTCCAGTCGCTCATTTTTCCCTCACCACAGCAGCAGGATCCCGGCCGCGACGACCACGGCCGCCGCCGCGAGCAACCAGAACAGCGCCACCCACATTCCCCGGGGCACCCACGTGAGCGCGCCCAGCATGTCGGCGTCCGAGGCGCCCCTGCGCCGGGTGAGCCGCAGCTCGTGCACCGCGCGCACGCCGCCGAACACGAGGAACCAGCACAGCGCCGCCGCGAACCCGTCCTGCAGCCGGGGCGTGCCCCACCAGGCGACGGAGCCGACGAGCGCGCCGGTGGCGAGCACCGCGAAGACGCCGAAGGCGTTGCGGACGTGGAACAGCGTGGCCACGAGCAGGGCGGTCGCGATCCACAGCATCAGCGCGGTCTGCTCGGCGGCCACCAGCAGGGCGCCGCCGATGCCGAGCAGGGACGGCGCCGGGTACCCGCCGAGGAAGGTCAGCACCAGCCCGGGGCCGCGGCGGGCGCCCGTCGAGACCGTGAGCCCGGACGTGTCGGCGTGCAGGCGGATCCCGGTGAGGCCGCGCCCGGCGAGCACCGCCACCAGCGCGTGGCCGCCCTCGTGGGCGATCGTCACGACGATGCGCGTCCACCGCCAGGCGGCGGTCCAGGAGACCGTGAGCAGCGCGAGCGCCGCGGCCAGCAGCACGGCGGGGCGTTCGTCGGCCAGTGCGGAGAGGGTGCGTCCGAGCGTCGCGAGGCCGTCACCCACGCGAGCCAGTCTGGCACGCGCGAGAATCCGGGTTTGACCTTCCAGCCGCTGGAGACTCGAGGATCGCCTCGTGGCCGATGAACCCCTGCTGACGATCGGGCAGCTCGCCCGGCGCACGGGCGTGCCGGTGCGCACGATCCGGTTCTGGTCCGACGAGGGCGTGCTGCCCGAGACGGACCGGTCGGCCGGCAACTACCGCCGGTACGACAGCCGGGCCGTGGCGCGGCTCGACCTCGTGCGCACGCTGCGCGAGCTCGGGATGGGCCTGGACGACATCCGGCTCGTCCTCGAGCGCAAGCGCAGCGTCGAGGACGTGGCGGCCGCCCACGTGCAGGCCATCGACCACCAGATCCGCGTCCTGCGCACGCAGCGGGCGGTGTGCACGCTGCTCGCGCGGGGCGCCCCCTCTCCACGGAAGGCGGCACTGATGAACGACCTCGCCCGGCTCTCCGCCGCCGAGCGGCAGCAGATGATCGACGAGTTCGTCGACGCGACGTTCGCGGGCACCGATCCCGACGCCCCCGGCGCCGCGATCGCGACCAGCATGCGGACGCTCCCGGCCGAGCTGCCCGACGAGCCGACCACGGAGCAGGTGGAGGCCTGGGTCGAGCTCGCCGAGCTGGTGAACGACCCCGCGTTCCGCGCCCGGGCGCGGGAGATGGCGGTGGCCGGTTCGCAGGCCGACCGCGACCAGCCGCAGTTCGACCCGGAGCCGATCGTCGAGCACGCCGGCGGCGCCGTCGACGCCGGGATCGCGCCCGACTCGCCCGAGGGCCAGGCCGTCCTCGCCCGGATCATCGACCCCGGCATGGACGCGGCCGCCCGCGACGAGCTCGCCGACACGATCGACACCTTCACCGACCGGCGGGTGCACCGCTACTGGGAGCTGCTCGGCATCCTCAACGGCTGGGGCAGGCCCCCGTCGCGGGTCGAGCCCTTCGAGTGGTTCAGCGCGGCCCTGCGGGCGCACGACTGACCAGAACATACGCACCCAGCCCGCGACCGACCTGCACTCACACCGCGACTCGCCGACACCGAGGGCGCGACTCGCCGAAGCGTCGGCGAGTCGCGGCGTGGGTGCGCGCGAGTCGCGGGCTGGGTGCGGGTGCGTCAGTCCTTGCGGCCGCTGAGCGCGAGGCCGGCGCCCATCACGATCAGGCACGCCCCGCCGATCCCGCCCATCCAGCGCAGCCGGCCCGGGGAGGTGGCGAGCCACTCGCGGGCCGTGCCCGCCGCGAGGCCCCACGCGCTGTCGAGCACGGCGGCGATCATCGCGAACAGCAGCCCGAGCACCAGCATCTGCGTGGTCGGGTTGCCCGCCGTGGTGTCGACGAACTGGGGCAGCACGGCCGCGAAGAACACCAGCACCTTGGGGTTGGTGAACCCCACGACCACGCCCTGCCAGTACAGCCGCCCGCCGGCGGGCCCGGCGGGTTCGCCGATCCGGCCGACCAGGTCGCCGCGCTTGCGGATCGTCTGCACGCCCAGGTAGACGAGGTAGGCCGCGCCGACGAGCTTGAGCGCGGTGAACACGGCGATCGACCGGGCGGCGATCGCGCCGAACCCGAGCGCCACGACCACGACCACGAGCGCGGCCCCGGTGGTGTTGCCCGCGACGCTCGCCAGCGCCGCCCGCCTCCCGTGCGCCAGCGCGCGTCCGACGATGAACAGCACGCTGGGCCCCGGGATGATCACCAGGATGACGCCTGCGACGGTGAACGCGATCAAGGTCTCGACCGAGGGCACGCCGCGACGCTACCGGCGCCCGGCCCGACCCGTCGCCGGGTTTCCGCGTCAGCCCAGCTTGGCGATGGCGAACGACTCGGGCGGCAGCGTGATCGCCGTGCCGTCGCCCTTCACCGGCTCCGAGGCCAGCAGGATCCGCTCGATCGGCGCCTCCAGGTCGAGGGTGCGCGCCTCCGATCCCAGGTTGCAGACCAGGCGCAGGGTGCCGCGGTGCAGGACCACGGTGCGCGAGGCGTCGTCGCCCCCGACCGCCACGTCGTCGAGCCACGGGTCGGACAGCTCCGGCCACGCCTTGCGCAGCGCGATCAGCTCCCGGTACGTGGTCAGCAGGCTCGCGTGCGGCTCCTGGGTGAGCTCGTCCCAGTCGAGCTTGGAGTCGAGGAAGGTGCTCTCCGCGTTCGGGTCCGGCACCTCGGTCTCGCCCCAGCCGTGCGCGGCGAACTCGCGCCTCCTGCCCTCGCGCACCGCGTCGCGCAGCGCCGGGTCGGGGAAGTAGGAGAAGAACTGCCACGGCGTGCGCGCGCCCCACTCCTCGCCCATGAACAGCATCGGCGTGAACGGCGAGCAGAACACCAGCGCGGCGCCGCAGGCCAAGAGGCCCGGCGAGAGCAGGTGGCTGAGCCGGTCGCCGGTGGCGCGGTTGCCGATCTGGTCGTGGTTCTGCAGGTAGGCGAGGAAGCGGTGGCCGGGGATGCGCCGGGTGTCCACCGGGGCGCCGTGGGTGCGCTCGCGGAAGCTCGACCACGTGCCCTCGTGGAAGAACGCGCGGGTGAACACGCGGGCCAACCCGGGGATGCCCGCCTCGGCGAAGTCGGCGTAGTAGCCCTGCGACTCCCCGGTCAGCACCGCGTGCAGGCTGTGGTGGATGTCGTCGCACCACTGCGCGTGCAGGCCGTACCCGCCCGCCTCGCGCGCGGTGACCAGCCGCGCGTCGTTGAGGTCGGACTCGGCGATGAGCGACAGCGGCCGCCCGACGTGCGTCGACAGCGCCTCGACCTCCACCGCCATCTGCTCCAGCAGGTGGGTCGCCCGGCTGTCGTGCAGCGCGTGCACGGCGTCGAGCCGCAGCGCGTCGACGTGGAAGTCACGCAGCCACATCAGCGCGTTGTCGATCGCGTACCGGCGCACCTCGTCCGAGTGCGGCCCGTCCAGGTTGAGCGACGGGCCCCAGATGTTGCTGCCCGCGAAGTACGGGCCGAACCGGTCGAGGTAGGCACCCGACGGGCCGAGGTGGTTGTAGACGACGTCGAGCACCACGCCGAGCCCGCGGGCGTGGCAGGCGTCGACGAACCGCTTGAACCCGTCGGGCCCGCCGTAGTTCTCGGTGACCGCGTACCAGCCGACGCCGTCGTAGCCCCAGTTGCGCGGCCCGTCGAACGCGTTGACCGGCAGGACCTCCACCATGTCGACGCCCAGCTCGACGAGGTGGTCGAGCCGCTCGATCGCCGCGTCGAAGGTGCCCTCGGGCGTGAACGTGCCGATGTGCAGCTCGTAGAGCACGCTGCCGGGCAGCTGGCGGCCGGTCCAGTCCTGGTCGGTCCAGAAGAACGCGTTGTCGTCGTAGACCCGCGACGCCCCGTGCACCCCGGTCGGCTGCCAGCGCGAGCGGGGGTCGGGCAGGGGTTCCTCCTCGTCGTCCAGGAGGAAGGCGTAAGCGGTGCCGGGTGCCGCGTCCGCCACGGTGGCGTGCCACCACCCCGTGGTCCCGGCCGAGGGGTCGGGGGACATCTCGTACGCGGTGCCGTCCACCAGCACCCGGACGCGCCTGCGCTCTGGCGCCCACACGGCGAAGTCGGTCACGGGCGCCGATCCTGCCAGCCTTCCGGTGGGGGCACCGGCCCGACGCCGCTCGCGCTCAGGCCGGCCGTGCGACGTAGAGCACGTCGAACGGGTCGTCCGGCACGTCGTGCACCGCGACCTGCCCGAACCCGGCGTCGGTCAGCATCCGCCGCGCGAGCTGCTCGCCCCACATCGTGCCGAGCCCGGCGCCGCCCCGCGCCAGCGAGACGGTCATGCAGTGCAGGGTGCTGATCCCGTACAGCAGCGGGGCGAGCGGGTTGTCGAGGTTCTCCTCGAGGACGCTCGAGCCCTTGGTGTCGAGCATGACGAACACGCCGCCGGGGGCGAGCGCGGCCCGGATGCGCGCCAACACGCCCGCCGGATCGGCCTGGTCGTGGATCGCGTCGAAGGCGAACACCGCGTCGAACGGCGGGTCGGTGGGCAGCCGGAGGACATCGAGCACCTCGAACGCGGCGTTGCCCACCCCCCGTTGCGCCGCCTCGGCGCGGGCCGCCGCGATCGCGTCCTCGGCGAGGTCGTAGCCGACGAACGTCGAGCGGGGGAACGCGCGGGCCATGAGGGCGACCGCGTGCCCGGTGCCGCAGCCGACGTCGGCGACCCGGGTCCCCGCCGCGAGCCGGTCGACGAGATCCCCGGCGAGCGGGAGGATCCCGTCGACGAGCTGGTCGTCGAACAGGCCGCGCGACAGCCCGTCCATGACCTCGGTGAACTCCGGTCGGAACGCCTCGTACGGCACCCCGCCGCCTTCGCGGAACGCCCTGGCCACCCCCGGCACGTGCGTCGCGAGCAGCGACGCGGCCCGGCTGAAGGGCGCGAGGTTGAGCGAACCCGGCCCGGTGAGGCAGACCGCGTGCTCGGGCGGGAGCGCGTAGCGCCCGGTGGCCGGGTCGTGGTCGACGATGCGGGCGGTGACGAGCGCGGCGAGGCACTCGCGGACGTAGCGCTCGACCAGGCCGGCCCGCGTGGCCAGCTGCTGGCTCGTGCCCGGCCCCGCGGCGAGCGCCTCGAGCAGGCCGGTGCGGTGGGCGAGGTCGATCATCAGCGTGACGACGCCATCGGTGATGGTGGCCAGGAGGCGCTCGGCGAACCGCTCGACCCGGGCCTCGTCGAGCGGGTCCGAGGTGGTCGTCTCGGTGGTCATGCCGTGACGCTAGGAGCGGCGCCCGGCCGGGCTCATCGAGCGAATCGCGCATCCTCGCCGAGCGCGGGATGGGTCGTTTCACCCATGGCCGCCAGGCCGTGCCGGTGGGCGTACGCCGCCGCGGCGGTGCGCGAGGTGACGCCGAGCTTGGTGAAGATGTTCGACAGGTGCCGGGCGACCGTCTTCTCGCTGATGACGAGCTCGGCGGCGATCTCGCGGTTGGTGCGGCCCGCGGCGAGGAGGGCGAGCACCTCGGCCTCCCGCTCGGTCAGCCCGTCCGGCCGGGCCGGTCGACCGCGCAGCGCCGCGACCGACGCCGCGTCGGGGCGCGCCCCCAGCCGCTCGAACGTCTCGGCCGCGGCGGCCAGCTCGAGGTCGGCACCGTCGGCGTCGCCGAGCGCCCGGTAGGCGGCGGCGAGCAGCACCCGCACCCGCGCGCAGTCGTAGGGCGCGTCGAGCTCCTGCCAGCGGCGGCAGGCCAGCCGCAGCGCGGGGAGGGCGTCGACCGGGCGGTGCTCGGCGAGCAGCACCGCCCCCCGGGCCTGGTGCGCGGCCGCGGTGAACCCGGGGCTGTCGAACGCCACCGCCGTCTCCGCGAGCTCCGCGGCGGCCGCGCGCGCCGTCTCGTGGTCGTCGGCGGCGAGCGCGATCTCGACGGCGGCCGCGCAGAGCCGGGCCCTGACGAGCCGGTTGCCCGTCTCCGCCACCAGCGCCGCGCGGATCGACGCCACCGCAGAGGCCGTCCGGCCCTGGGCGAGCCGCAGCAGCGCGAACCCCGGCTGGGGGTCGCGGCCTGCCCGGTGCGCGTCCCGGTAGGCGCATTCGGCGGCGGCCAGGTCGCCGCGCAGGCGGTGCAGCTCGCCCAGCAGGTAGTGGGCCTCGGCGAAGGTGTCGCGGCAGATGCCGTCCAGCTCGGCGCACACCTGCGTCGCCTCCGCCTCGGCGCGCTCCCACTCACCCGCGAGCTGGAGGAGCCACGACCGGTGGACGCGGCAGATCCCGCCGAACAGCACGGCCACCGGGAGCGCGGCGAGCCACCCGGCCGTGGCCGCCACCCACTGCCGCGCGCGGCGCAGGTCGCCCAGCTCGTAGCAGGCGGCCATCAGGTGGCAGTAGATGTTGCCCGCCCACTCCGGCGACAGCCGGCCCTCGAGCACCGCGACCATCGCCTGGTCGAGCAGCGCCATGCCCTCGGCCACCCGGCCCTGGCGCAGCCGGATCCGGCCCTCGCCCAGCAGGCTCGCGGCGACGAGGGTGGGGTCGGCGACCCGGTGCCCCATGGCGCGGATGCGCCGGGCGGCCGCCACCACCGCGTCGCCGTCCGGCCCGTCGAGCGCGCCCTCCACCTCCACCAGGTAGGCGAGGTAGCCGTGTTCGGGGCACTCCGGTTCGCCCTGCAGGACCTGGGCGGCGCGGCCCAGCCAGGCGGAGCCGAGCGCGGACTCGCCGCGCAGCAGGTGGTTCATCGCCACCCCGACGGCCGCCGTCGCGGCCGCCCGCCGCCGCCCCTGCGCGAACAGCGCCCGGTAGGCGTCCGCGCCGGCCGCGATCGACTCCTCCACCAGGCCGGACCACCACGCGCAATCGGCCAGCGCCGCGAGGTCGTCCCCGGTGAGCTCCTCCCGGGCGCGGGCGGCCCGGAACGCGGCGCGCGCGTCGGGCCACCGGTGTTCGCGGTGGGCGGCGCGCGCCGTGGCGAGCAGCGCTTCCACCTCGTTCACGACGCACCGCCGGGACGGTCCGGGAGGCGACACAGCCTAGTGCCCCAGGCCGGATCGGCCCAGGTCCGGACCGGTTACGCGGGACGGACGAGCAGCGCCACCGGGTAGCGCGCCAGCACGTCGGCCAGCCGCGGTGTCGCCCCGTCGATCGGGGTGTCGGTGATGACGTCGTGCCAGTCGGTGGTGCCCTCGGGCAACGGGAGCACGGTGTCGCCCCACCCGCCGCGTTCCGCGAGGCCCACGGGCAGCCGGGTGGCCACCGCCACGAGCGACGCGGAGCGGGCGAACGCCACGGCGTGCCGGGCGGCCGGGCCCTCCGCGGCGAGCGGTCGGTAGCCGGTGAACACCTCGGGCCGGTAGCGGCGCAGCCGCAGCGCGCTCGCGGTGACGAGCAGCTTCGCCGCGCCGTCGGCCTCCACGTCGGGCAGCCACCCCTCGTCGAGGCGGGCGAGCAGCTGCCTGCGGGCCTCCCAGTCGACCGGCCGACGGTTGTCCGGGTCGACGAGGGAGTAGTCGAACAGCTCGGTGCCCTGGTAGACGTCCGGGACCCCCGGACCGGCGATCTGCAGCAGCTTCTGGCCCAGCGAGTTGGAGCGGCCGGGCCCCGCGATCCGGGAGACGAACTCCTCGATGTCGGCCACCAGCTCGGCGTCGGCGAGCACCTGCTCGGGCCACGCCGCGATGGCGTCGTCCACCTCCGGCACCGGGTCGACGTGGCTGGTGACGAGCTTGGCCTCCTTGGCCGCCTTCACGAGGTAGGCCGACATGCGCTCGGCCGGGATCGGCCAGGCGCCCACGAGGTTCTGCCAGGCCAAGAGCTCGAGCGACCGTTCCGGCAGCGGGTGCGCCACGGCCCACTTGCGCATGCGCTCGGCCCACTCGGCCGGGATCTCGGACAGGACGGCGAGGCGGGCACGGACGTCCTCGGACCGCTTGGTGTCGTGGGTCGACAGCGTGGTCATCGTCGCGGGCCAGCCCGCCTCCCGCGTGGCCATCGCGCGGTGGAACTCCGCGGGCGACACCCCGAAGCGGGACGGGTCGCCGCCGACCTCGTTCAGCGCGACGAACCGGTTCCACCGGTAGAACGCGGTGTCCTCGACGCCCTTGGCCATCACCATCCCGGACGTCTGCTGCACCCGGGTGGCGAGCGGGCCGGTCGGGTCGGCGAGCATCGCGTCGCGGATCGCGAGCAGGACGTCGGCGAGGTCGGGGCGGTGCGTGCGCGCCACGCTGACGGCGGTCTCGAGCGCCTCCCGGCCCTCGGGCAGGTAGCTGCGGTAGACCGGGTAGCCGCACAGGAGCTCCGCCACCGCGGTGCGGACGCGGTCGGCGGCCGCGCCCGGCTCCTCCTCGGTGGACGGCGCCGCCTCCGGCACCGGCACCAGCGCGGCGATGCGCCGGACCTCGGCGGCGAGGAGCGTGTCGGCGACCTCGCGGCGCGCGTCGTGCTCGACCGCCCGGGCCGACCGCTTGGACCCGGTGTGCTCGGCGGCGAGCTGGGTGAGCAGGCCCGCGCCGTCGGGGTCGATGAACACACCCTGGATCTCGCGCAGCGCCTCGTAGCCGGTGGTCCCGTTGACCGGCCACGACGCGGGCAGCTCCTCGCCGACGCCGAGGATCTTCTCCACGAGCAGCCACCGGTTCGGGCCGATCGCGGCGCGCAGCCGGCGCACGTAGCCGCCGGGGTCGGCCAGGCCGTCGGGGTGGTCGACGCGGATGCCGTCGACCTCGCCCGCCTCGACCCAGCGCAGGACCTCCCGGTGGGTCTTGTCGAAGACCTCCGGCACCTCCACCCGAACCGCCGCGAGCGTGGAGACGTCGAAGAACCGGCGGTAGTTCAGCTCGGCCGCACCGCGCTTCCACGACACCAGGCGGTAGTGCTGGCGCGCGTGCACCTCCTGCGGGGTGCCGGTGTCGCCGGTGCCGGGCGCCACCGGGAACTCGCGCTCGTAGTAGCGCAGCCGGGTGCGGTCCTCGGAGAGGGTGAGCTCGGAGAGGGCCTTCTCCTCGTCGGCGCCGAGGACGGGCAGCAGGATCGGGCCCGCGTCCCAATCGATGTCGAACGTGCCCGCGTGCTCGGACTCCCGGCCGTGCGCGAGGACGTCCCACCACCACGGGTTGGCCTGGGGGACGTCCACGCCCACGTGGTTGGGCACGATGTCGACCACGAGCCCCATCCGGTGCTCGCGCACCGCCGCGGCGAGCGCCCTGCGACCCTCCTCGCCGCCGCGCTCGGCCGAGACCCGGGTGGGGTCGACGACGTCGTAGCCGTGGTTGGACCCGGCGCCCGCCTCCAGGATCGGCGAGGCGTAGACCGCGCCGACCCCGAGCGCGTCGAGGTAGGGCACGAGCCCGACGGCGTCGCGGAACGTGAGGTCCTTCGACAGCTGGAGCCGGTAGGTGGAACTGGGTGCGGGGGAGTGCAACCGGTTCACGCGCCCGCCCTCGTGTGCTGCAGGACGATCACCGAACGCGCCGGCACCGTGACCACACCGCCGCCGTCGACGGTCGCCGGCTCGGCGGCCGCCACTCCGGGCGTCGAGGACAGGGACACCACCTCACCCGCCGCGGTGTCGACCACGACCGCCCACGGCGTGCCGTACTCCTTGCCGGGCAACGTGACGTCGATGTCCTCGTGGTGGGCGTTGAGGCAGAGCAGGAACGAATCGTCGACGACCGGTTCGCCGCGCGCGTCGTTCTCGGCCATGCCCTGGCCGTTGAGGAACATCGTCACGCACTTGCCGAAGCCGGAGTCCCAGTCCTGCTCGCTCATCTCCTCACCGGACGGTGTGAACCAGGCGATGTCGGCCAGGGCCGCCCCCGCCTTGCGCCTGCCGACGGGACGTCCCGCGAAGTACTTGCGCCTGCGGAACACCGGGTGGGCGTTGCGCAGCGCGATGACGCCCGCCGTGAAGTGCAGCAGATCCGCGTTCTTCGTCGCGAGCGACCAGTCGACCCAGGACGTCTCGTTGTCCTGGCAGTAGACGTTGTTGTTGCCGCCCTGGGAACGGCCGAGCTCGTCGCCGTGCAGCAGCATCGGCACGCCCTGGGACAGCATCAGCGTGGTGATGAAGTTGCGCTGCTGGCGGGCCCGCAGCGCGAGCACCGCCGCGTCGTCGGTCGGCCCCTCGACGCCGCAGTTCCACGAGCGGTTGTGGCTCTCGCCGTCGTTGCCGTCCTCGAGGTTGGCCTCGTTGTGCTTCTCGTTGTAGGAGACGAGGTCGGCGAGGGTGAACCCGTCGTGCGCGGTGACGAAGTTGATCGACGCGTACGGGCGGCGGCCGTCGTGCTGGTAGAGGTCGGAACTGCCCGTGATGCGGGAGGCGAACTCGCCGAGCGTGCCCGGCTCGCCCCGCCAGAAGTCGCGGACGGTGTCGCGGTACTTGCCGTTCCACTCCGTCCACAGCGGCGGGAAGTTGCCGACCTGGTAGCCACCGGGGCCGACGTCCCACGGCTCGGCGATCAGCTTGACCTGGCTGATCACCGGGTCCTGCTGCACGAGGTCGAAGAACACCGACAGCCGGTCGACGTCGTAGAACTCGCGGGCGAGCGTCGAGGCGAGGTCGAAGCGGAAGCCGTCGACGTGCATCTCGGTGACCCAGTACCGCAGCGAGTCCATGATCAGCTGCAGCGTGTGCGGGTTGCGCACGTTCAGCGAGTTGCCCGTGCCGGTGTAGTCCATGTAGTAGCGCGGGTCGTCCTCGACCAGCCGGTAGTAGGCCGCGTTGTCGATGCCGCGCAGCGACAGCGTCGGGCCCATGTGGTTGCCCTCGGCGGTGTGGTTGTAGACGACGTCGAGGATCACCTCGATGCCCGCGTCGTGCAGGTCGCGGACCATCGCCTTGAACTCCTGCACCTGGTTGCCGGTGCGCCCGCCCGCGGTGGCGTAGGCGTGGTGCGGGGCGAGGAAGGCGATCGTGTTGTAGCCCCAGTAGTTGGAGAGGCCCTTCTCCTGCAGGTGGTGGTCGTTGAGGAACTCGTGCACCGGCATGAGCTCCACCGCGGTGACGCCGAGCGTCTTCAGGTGCTCGATCATCGCCGGGTGCGCGAGCCCGGTGTAGGTGCCGCGCATCTCCTCGGGGATGTCCGGGTGGTTGATCGTGAGGCCCCGCACGTGGGCCTCGTAGATCACGGTCTCGTGGTACGGGGTGCGCGGTGCGCGGTCGGTCCCCCAGTCGAAGAACGGGTTGACCACCACCGACTTCGGCACGAACGGCGCCGAGTCGCTGTCGCTGCGACCCTCCGGGTCGCCGAACGGGTAGCCGAAGACCGCCTCGTCCCAGGTCACCGGGCCGTCGACGGCCTTGGCGTAGGGGTCGATGAGCAGCTTGTTCGGGTTGCACCGCAGGCCCTGCGCCGGGTCGTAGGGCCCGTGCACCCGGTAGCCGTAGCGCTGGCCCGGCTCGATGCCGGGCAGGTACCCGTGGTGGACGAACCCGTCCACCTCGGTCAGGGGTATGCGCGTCTCCTCACCTTCTGCGTCGAAAAGGCACAGCTCGACCTGCTCCGCGACCTCGGAGAAGATCGCGAAGTTGGTGCCGGAACCGTCGTAGGTGGCACCCAGGGGGTAGGCGTGGCCCGGCCACGGCCGCATCGGCTTCCTCCGGCGTCTCGGTGATGACCGCCGAAGGCTACCCGCGTCACCCGATTCGATGCGCAGGTCGCGGGCATCAGGCCAGGCGCGCGGGAAAACCGCCGGTGGCGACCGGGCCCCACCGGGTCGGCGTGATCCGGATCAGCGCCTTCCCCTGCTCCCGCATGGCGCGCCGGTACTCGTCCCAGTCCGGGTGCTCGCCGGAGATGCAGCGGAAGTACTCGACGAGCGGTTCGAGGGCCTCGGGGAGCGTCAGCAGCTCCGCGTCGCCGTCGACCTGGACCCAGGCGCCGTTGAACTCGTCGGAGAGCACGACGACCGACGCCCTGCCCTCGCGGGCGACGTTGCGCGCCTTCGCTCGTTCGGGGTAGGTCGAGATCACGATGCGGCCCTCGGCGTCGACGCCACCGGTGACCGGCGAGCCCTGGACGCCGCCGTCCGTGCGCGGGGTCAGCAGGACCATCTTGTGGCGGCAGCGCACGAAATCGACGAGGGCGTCCCGGTCGACCTGCGTGTTGGTGGCGATGGTGCGGGGCACGGGGGCCGAGCCTACCGGGGCCGCCGATACCCTTGTCCGCGATGAGCACCCTCTTCACCCGGATCATCGACGGCGAGCTGCCCGCGCGTTTCGTCTGGTCCGACGACCGCGCCGTCGGCTTCCTGTCGATCAACCCGCTCGGTCCCGGACACACGCTCGTGGTGCCCCGCGAGGAGGTCGACCACTGGGTCGACGCCGAGCCCGACCTGCTCGCGCACCTCACCTCCGTCGCCCGCACGGTGGGCCGGGCGGTCCGCGAGGTCTGGCAGCCGCCGCGGGTCGGGCTGATGGTCGCCGGCTTCGAGGTGCCCCACCTGCACGTCCACGTGTTCCCGGCGTGGGACATGCGCGCCTTCGACTTCGCCAACGCGGCGCCGTCGGTGGAGGCCGCCGAGCAGGAGGAGATCGCCGAGAAGCTGCGCGCCGCCCTCCGCGCGGCCGGGCACGCGGAGCACGTGCCCGACTGACCTCCCGGATCCGCCCCCGACGGGCCACCCCGCCTGGTCGGTATCCGATCGTGGCCCCGTTCGTCGGCGAGTGGACTCATCGACGTGTACCTGTGCCGGTTCGGCATCGCCCCGACCGACGTGCAGGTCTCCTTCTGGGGGCATTGGCTGCTCGGTGCGGCGGCGACCCGCGGCGGGCGGGCTCGGCGTCTCCATCGGCGTCGCGGTTCCGCCGTCTGGGCTTGGGGCTGTGGCTCGGCGTGGTCATGGCGAGCCGGCCGGTGCGATCTACTTCCTGACGGTGCACATCGCGGTCGCGGAGCGGGCCCGGCTCACCCCGAGCAGACGGCCGGGTCGCGGTGCGGTCGGCACCGTCGGGTCCGGTGCTCCTCGACGGGCAGGCGGTCGCGCTGCGGATCGTGCTGGCCGGGGGACACCTGCACCTGATCGGACGGGACGGCATGACGCGCGCCACGCCGGCTCGCGCGAGGCCCTCCTCTCGCCGATCCTTGCCGGTCGGAGGTGTCATCGTGCAGCTGGTCCTCGTGCGGCACGCGTTGCCGCAGCGGATCCACCCCGCCGACGCCCCGGCCGCGGACCGGCCGGGCGGCCCCGCCGATCCGCCGCTGACCCCGCGCGGCGAGGAGCAGGCGCAGCGGCTCGTCGGCGCGCTGGCGGCGGAACCGGTCGCCGGGCTCTACACCAGCCCGCTGACCAGGGCGCGGGCCACGGCGGCGCCGCTCGCCGCGGCGCTCGGGCTCGAGCCGATCGTCGTCGACGACCTGCGCGAGTACGACGCCGACGCCGCGCACTACGTGCCGGTCCACGAGATGCCGCGGCTCGACCCCGCCGCGTGGGAGCGGATGCGCGCAGGCCTCCTGCCCGAATCGGTCGACGTCGGCGCCTTCACCCGCCGCGTCGCCGCCGCCTTCGAGGGCATCATCGCCGCGCACCCCGGGCGGGAGACCGCGGTGGTCGTCGCCCACGCCGGCGTCGTGAACACCTGGCTCGCGCAGCTGCTCGGGCTGGACCGGCCGCTCGTGTTCCCGCTCGACTACACCGGCATCACCCGGGTCCTCGCCGGCCGGGACGGCCGCCGGGTCGTGCGCACCGTCAACGAGATCGCCCACGTGGCCGACCTGCTCACACCGCCCGCACCCACCCCGGCGCCCCCACGGGGTGACGCGGCACGGTGCTCTCCGTGACGCGAGCGGACGCGTTCCTGCTCCCGCAGGGCCCAGCGGGTGACGCAGCGGAGGCGATGTTGCGTCGGGCGGGCGACAGCGGGCAGCATGCCGAGCGAACGACACGCACCGCGCATGATCATTTACGGTGGGTTAGCCCGAACGAGTCGGCCGGCAGGAGGGCGCAACCGCATGAGGGGTAGCGGACTCGGAGCCGTGTTCCGCGTCCCCGAATTCCGGGTCGTGTGGACCGCCGAGCTGCTGTCGATCGCGGGCGACCAGCTCGCCCGCGTCGCGCTCGCCGTCCTCGTGTTCGACCGCACCGGCTCCGCGGTCTGGGCGGCCGTCGCCTACGCGCTGACGTTCCTCCCCGCGCTGGTCGGCGGCGTGCTCCTGTCCGGGCTCGCCGACCGGTACCGACGGCGCGAGGTCATGATCTTCTCCGACGTCGCGCGCGCCGTGCTCGTCGCCGTGATGGCGATCCCCGAACTGCCCCTGTGGCTGCTGTGCGCCGTGCTCGTCGTCGTCGTGCTGCTCGGGTCGCCGCACACGGCGGCCCAGGGCGCGCTGTACCCCGAGATCCTCGCCGGCGAGCTCTACGAGCGCGGGCTCGCGGTCCGGCAGATCACCAGCCAGACGGCGCAGCTCGTCGGCTTCGCCTCCGGCGGGCTGCTCGTCGCCGCGCTGAGCCCCGGCGTCGCGCTGCTCGGCAACGCCGTGTCGTTCGCGCTGTCGGCGGTCGTCCTGCGCGTCGGCGTGGCCGACCGCCCCCCGCCCGCCCCGATCCACGGGTCCGACGAGTCGATCGGCGGGCTGCGCGGCATCGTCGCCGGCCTCGTCGAGATCGCCACCGACCGGCGCCGCCGCGCGCTCGTGGTGCTCGCCTGGCTCGTCGGCTGGTACGTCGTGCCCGAGGCACTCGCAGCCCCGTACGCGGACCAGCTCGCCGCGGGACCGGCCGTCGTCGGCCTGCTCATGGCCGCCGACCCGCTCGGCAGCGTGCTCGGGGCGTGGTTGTTCGTGCGGTTCGTGCCCGCCGCCGCGAGGGCGCGGCTCGTCGGGCTCATGGCCGTGGCGGCCGGTGTCCCGCTGGCGCTGTGCATCCTGCGCCCGGGCGTCCCGCTCACCCTTCTCCTGTGGGCGGTGTCCGGGATGCTCTCCACCGCCTACCTGCTGCAGACCCAGGCGAGCTTCGTGCGCGCGACCCCGGACGGGGGGCGTGGTCGCGCGATCGGCGTCGCCGCGTCGGGGATCATCGCGGCCCAAGGGGTCGCGGTCCTGGTCGGGGGCCTGCTCGCCGACGCGTCGGATCCCGCCACCGCGGTCGCGGTGGCCGGAGCGGTCGGGGCGGTGTTGTCGGCCGGTGGCGCCGTGGCCTGGCATCGCGCCAACCGTGGCGCCGACGCCGAGACCGAGGCCGAGCCCGCGGTCGCGGGCCGGGGCTAGGGCCGCCGGCCTGGAAGACGCCGCAGCGTCACCAGTTCTTGCCGCGCATGGGGGTTCCTTTCTGTGGGTGGTGTGG
>Ga0310830_100156_pt1 | contig 105602 bp, 105 predicted proteins | sample WT_ome_5_FD_201301 | JGI IMG/M metagenome (GOLD analysis project Ga0310830, IMG submission 201301) | Sorghum-adapted microbial communities enriched on wild type (WT) sorghum from Joint BioEnergy Institute, Emeryville, California, United... ... | reverse complement strand
TTTTTTTTTCTTGAAATGAATAGTAAAAAAACAACCAAAATCGGATGGGAATAAAAGTAAAGGATCGATTTTTAAATTATGGTTCATATTGGTTTTGTCCGACAAAAATAAACAAAAAGGGACGCTTTTTTACAAAAAAAGCTAAAATTTTGTTCATCTTTGCGATATAATAAGGAAGCGGCCACTGGCCGATGCAAGTGCGTTCGGAAGCAACAAAGGTGGTGGACATATGTTTCAGCATACAACTGTGTTGTTAAAAGAGGCAGTCGATGGGCTGAACGTCCGTCCAGACGGTGTCTATGTTGATTGCACGTTAGGCGGCGGCGGCCATAGTGAATATTTACTCTCCCGTCTTTCAAAACGAGGAAAACTGTTTGCTTTTGATCAAGACGAGACCGCCATTTTGCACGCGAGCGAGCGGCTCGCCCGTTACCGTGAACAAGTGCAGTTCATAAACCGGAACTTCCGGTTTTTGCAGGAGGAGCTTTCAGCCCTTGGCATCCACGCTGTTGACGGGATATTGTTTGACTTAGGCGTTTCGTCGCCGCAGCTCGATGAGCCGGAGCGCGGCTTCAGCTATCAGCATGATGCGCCGCTTGACATGCGGATGGACCGCAAGCAGCGGCTTACAGCGGCGGAGATTGTTAACCGCTGGCCATATGAAGAGCTTGTCCGCATTTTTTTCCGCTACGGCGAAGAAAAGTTTTCAAAACAGGTGGCGCGCAAAATTGAAGAGGTGCGCCGTAAAAGACCGATCGAAACAACCGGAGAGCTCGTTGAAGTGATCAAAGCGGCGATCCCGGCACCAGCGCGCCGCAGCGGTGGACATCCGGCCAAACGCATTTTCCAGGCGCTTCGCATCGCTGTCAACGATGAGCTCGAGGCGTTTCGCGAAGCGCTCGAGCAGGCAATTGAACTGTTGGCGCCGGGTGGTCGAGTGAGCGTCATTACGTTTCATTCGCTCGAAGACCGTATTTGCAAAGAAACGTTTAAAAAAGCAAGCGAAAGCCCGCCATTGCCTCCGGGGCTTCCGGTTCTCCCCGATGATTACCGTCCCGTGCTGAAAATCATTACAAAAAAACCGGTTGTTCCTTCTGCTGAGGAGCTGGAACGAAACAACCGCGCCCGTTCGGCAAAACTTCGTATTGCTGAAAAACAGTAACGTGTGCGAATGATGGAAAAGAACGAGAGGAGAAATAGGAGGGGAAAGCTGTGAACAATTTGGCAGTTAAAGTAGTGCGTGAACAAAAGCGTCCGGCTGCACCGCCGAGCCCGAAGCCGCAGCGAAAACGTCGTTTTCGTCTCACATTGGCCGAGAAGCTGTTGATCGTCTCATTTTTGTTATTTGCCTTTTATGTGGCGGTTCAATTTGTCTCAAGCCAAGTGCAAATTTATGAGCTGAATAAAGACATACAAAAATTGGAGACGGCCATTGATGAACAGAAAAAGGAAAATAATGACTTGTACGTCGAAGTGCAGCAGTTGAGCTCGTACGAGCGCATTTTGCAAAAGGCGAAGGAGCTTGGGCTGTCACTGAACGAAGACCATGTGAAAGTTGTAAAGGAATGATGGAGAATGGAAATGAAAAAACATTCCAACACCCATCGAGGAGCAGGGATTTTGTTTATCGTTTTCAGCCTGCTCTTTTTTCTGCTCTTTGCCCGTTTTATCCAACTGCAATGGACCGGAAAAGCGGACGGTCATGTGTTAGCCGCGAAAGCTGAACAGCAGCATAAACAAAAGCGAGTGATCGAAGCGAAGCGCGGGACGATTTTCGATCGCAACGGCACCATTTTGGCGCAGGATGTACCTTCATATACGGTCGTGGCCATTTTGGATCCAGAGATGACGACCAACCCGGAACGTCCGCGTCATGTTGTCGATCCGGAAACAACGGCGAAAAAGCTTGCGCCGTTGCTTGGTATGGATGTCAAGGACATGGAGCGCATTTTAACGAAAAAGGCCAAGCAGGTCGAGTTCGGCTCCTACGGCCGCAACATCAGCTTTGAACTCAAGCGAAAAATTGAAGCGCTCGATTTGCCGGGCATTGCCTTCATCCGTGATACAAATCGGTTTTATCCGAATGGCACATTTGCTTCGCACGTGATCGGGTACGCACAAAAAAATGCGGAAAACGAAACAGTGGGCAAAATGGGTGTGGAAAAATGGCTTGATCGATATTTGCGCGAAACAGACGGCTATGTGTCATTTGCTGGTGATGTGAACGGCTTTCGCCTGCCGGAGGCAAAAGAACGTATCGTCAAGCCAGACAACGGGGCGAACGTCTATTTGACGATCGATGGAAAAATCCAAACATTTTTAGAAGACGCCATGAATAACGTTGAGAAGCAGTACAAGCCGAAGAAAATGATCGGTATCGTCGCTGATCCGAAAACAGGGAAAATTTTGGCTATGGCGACCCGTCCGAGTTTTGATCCGAATAAGCGCGACATTACGAACTTTTTGAATGATGCCATTTCCTATCCGTACGAGCCAGGGTCGACGATGAAGGTGTTTACGCTCGCGGCGGCTATTAATGAAGGGGTATATAACGGCAAGGAAACGTTTCGTTCCGGAGCGTACAAAGTTGGGCCAAACACTGTTCGCGACCACAACGATGTCGGCTGGGGAACAATTACATTTGACGAAGGAGTGCAGCGTTCATCGAACGTCGCTTTTTCCATTTTAGTGAAAGAAAAGCTCGGTGAAGATCGATTTTTGCAATATTTGCATCGCTTCCGCTTCGACCAGAAAACCGGCATCGATTTGCCGAACGAGTCTGTTGGGCAAATCCGCTATCGCTATCCGATTGAACGAATAACGACAGGATTTGGCCAAGGGACGTCGGTGACGCCGATTCAGCAAATTCAAGCAGCAACGGCAATCGCTAATGATGGAAAAATGATGAAGCCATACATCATTGAAAAAGTGGTTGATCCGGACAACGGCAAAGTCGTTCTTGATCATGAGCCGACTGTAGCCGGTGAACCGATCACTGCGGAGACGGCGCGCCAAGTGCGCGAGATTTTAGAGACGGTTGTCTCGTCGGAACACGGTACCGGCCGTCCGTACCAGATCGATGGCTACCGTGTCGCAGGCAAAACAGGGACGGCGCAAATTCCGTCGGCCGCCGGCGGCTACATGACGGGCCGGGAAAACTATATTTTTTCGTTTTTAGGTATGGCGCCGGCTGACGATCCACGGCTCATCATGTATGTAGCCGTTCAGCAGCCGCGGCTTGATGTAACGGAAACCGGGGCAGCGCCGGTGTCGCAAATTTTTACAACGGTGATGAAAAGCAGTTTGCAATATTTGCATATCGAGCCGGTAGAGAAAAAACAGACAGAGACGAAGAAGGCGGAACGGCGCGCGCTTGACTCGCTGATCGGTCAAACCGCCGTCTCAGCGGCGGAACAGCTGAAAGAAAAAGGATATGTGCCGGTTGTCATCGGCAACGGTAAAAATGTTGAACGGCAGCTTCCGAGCGGTGGGGAGCGCGTTCTTCCAGGGGAGCGAGTCGTGCTGAAAACGGACGGATCAGCAACGATGCCGGATTTGCGCGGCTTTTCGCTGCGGGACGCCATGAAAGTGGCCAACGTGCTCGAGTTGCGTCCGAGTACGAAAGGCACCGGTTATGTCGTCAGCCAAAGCATTCGTCCGGGAGCGGAAGTGCGCAAAGGAGATTATTTGATTGTCGAGCTGGCTTCTCCACGCCAATGGGAAGAAACGATGGCGAAGAAAGAAAAAGAGGCGGCTGAACGGAAGGACAACAAGCCGCACGAATGATTTTTGCCGTTCTATAACGGGGCGTACAAGCATATAGTGGAACGAGCCCATCACGAAGGAGGTTCCGCCATATGCGCGTGTCGTACGTTACCGTGCGCAAGCGGTTGACGATCGTGTTTTTGATCGGTATTTTCATTTTTGCGATTATCGATCTCCGTCTTGGTTACGTCCAATTTTGGCTTAGCGATATGTTAACGGAACGGGCGAAAGGGCTATGGGGCCGGAACATCCCGTTTGAACCGAAGCGCGGTGAAATTTTGGATCGCAACGGCGTCCCGCTGGCGACGAATATGAGCGCGCCGACAGTGTACGTCATCCCCCGGCAAGTGAAAAATCCGGCGGAGGCGGCGGAAAAGCTGTCCGTTGTGTTGGGCGCTTCAGTCGAATCAATCTATAAGCAAATTACGCAAAAAACATCGATCGTCCGTCTAAAGGAAGGGCGAAAAATTTCTGATGAAAAAGCGGCGAGCGTACGCGCACTTGACTTAGATGGGATCTATATCGCTGAAGATACAAAGCGTTACTACCCATTTGGCAGCTATTTGTCGCATGTGCTTGGCTTTAGCGGCATTGACAATCAGGGGCTCACCGGGCTTGAGCTGTATTATGACAAAGAACTAAGCGGCGAACGCGGCTCTGTGCAATTTTATTCCGATGCCAAAGGACGACGCATGCCCGGTATAGCGGACGACTATACGCCGCCGACCGACGGCTTGGATTTAGTGCTGACCATTGACTCGCGCATCCAGACGATTATCGAACGGGAGCTTGATATCGCGGAGGCAAAATACAATCCAGACGGCATCATCGCCATCGCTATGAACCCGAATACGGGCGAAATTTTGGCGATGGCGAGCCGCCCTACTTTCGACCCGGCCAACTACCGGGACGTCCCTCCGGAAATTTACAACCGCAATTTGCCGATTTGGAGCACATATGAGCCAGGGTCAACGTTCAAAATCATTACGCTTGCGGCAGCTCTTGAGGAAGGAAAAGTGAATTTGCTCAAAGACCACTTTTTTGACCCGGGCTATGCCAAAGTAGCCGGTGCTACGCTTCGTTGCTGGAAAAAAGGCGGCCACGGAGAGCAAACGTTTTTGGAAGTCGTGCAAAACTCTTGCAACCCAGGGTTTGTAGAGCTGGGAGAACGACTAGGAAAAGAAACGTTGTTTAAGTACATTAAGCAGTTCGGGTTTGGCGAGAAAACCGGCATCGATTTGCAAGGGGAAGGAACCGGAATTTTGTTTGATTTAAAACGGGTAGGGCCGGTTGAGCTGGCGACGACCGCGTTCGGCCAAGGGGTGTCGGTGACGCCGATCCAGCAAGTCGCTGCCGTATCGGCTGCGGTCAATGGCGGTGTTTTGTACACTCCATACATTGCCAAGGAATGGATCGACCCAGAAACGGGTGAAATCGTCCGGCGCAATACGCCAAAGGCGAAACGGCGCGTTATTTCCGAGGAAACGTCGAAACAAGTCCGATATGCGCTTGAGAGTGTCGTTGCCCAAGGAACAGGGAAAAAGGCGTATGTCGAAGGATACCGTGTCGGCGGAAAAACCGGAACGGCGCAAAAAGCGCAAGGAGGCCGCTATTTGCAAAACAACCATATCGTATCGTTCATCGGTTTCGCTCCGGCTGACGATCCGCAGCTTGTCGTATACGTCGCCGTTGACAACCCGAAAGGGACGGTTCAGTTTGGCGGTACGGTCGCCGCGCCGATCGTCGGCAAAGTGATGGAAGACAGCCTACGTGTGATGAACGTAAAACCTCGCAAAGATCAACTCGCCAAAGAGCGGGACTGGAACGAGCCGAAAGTGCTGGAAGTACCAAACTTAATCGGATTGACAAAAAAAGATTTGCAAGAACAACTTTTTGACTTAAAATTAGATGTTAGTGGCGAGGGAGATGTGGTCGTTGAACAATCTCCAGAGCCAGGTGCGAAAGTGAAAGAGGGGTCGACAATTCGCATTTATTTGGCGAAAAACGAGACGGCAGAGGAGCAGTAAATGATCGCACAAGGGGCGGCCGATGCGATGATTCATCGGGTTGGTTGTGCCCCTTTTTCCGCTGTCCGCATCGTTGGGCGGGCTATTTATAAGCGAAAGGGATGAAGCAAACATGAAATTACAAACGCTGCTGTCACGCTTGCCCGGCTTTTGGGTGCATCGTGGGGGCAACCCGGATATCGTTGCGCTGGAGATGGACTCGCGCCATGTCACGCCTGGTTCTCTCTTTTTTTGTGTGAAAGGATTTACCGTGGATGGACACGATTTTGCCGAACAGGCGGTGGAGCGCGGGGCGGTGGCGATTGTCGCCGAGCGCCCGCTCTCGGTGAATGTGCCGGTTGTTGTTGTGCCGGACAGCCGGCGAGCGATGGCGATTTTAGCGGATGCGTTTTACGGTCAACCGACTCACCGCCTTCATTTAATCGGAGTGACGGGCACAAACGGTAAAACAACGACGACTCATATCATTGAGCAGGTGGCGAGAAAAGCCGGCAAGAAAACCGGGATCATCGGCACGGTTGGGACGAAAATCGGCGACCGTTCTTACCCGGCAGTGAATACGACACCGGAGTCACTTGTCTTGCAGCGTACGTTTAAACAAATGGTTGACGAAGGTGTGGAGTTTGTAACCATGGAAGTGTCATCACACGCCCTTCACCAAGGACGGGTGCACGGTTGCGATTACGACGTCGCCGTGTTTACGAACTTGACACAAGACCACTTAGACTATCATGGAACAATGGAAGAATATCGGAACGCCAAAGGGCTGCTGTTTGCCCAACTTGGCAACCGTTACGACGAGCGGCGGCCAAAATTTGCCGTTCTCAATCATGACGACCCCGTTTCGCAATATTATAAACATATGACAGCTGCACCGATCATCACATATGGCATAAAGGAAAAAAGCGATGTGATGGCAGAGCAAATCGAAATGACTCCCGGCGGCATGGCATTTCAACTGTGCACTTCGCATGGGACCATGGCGATCGAAACGAAGCTGGTCGGCCTGTTTAACGTCTATAATCTCCTCGCTGCCACAGCCGCTTGCCTTGCGTCCGGCTTTTCGCTTGCGACGATTGCCGAGGCGCTCGCTGATGTCTCGCCGGTGCCGGGGCGGTTTGAAACGGTCGATGAAGGGCAAAATTTTACTGTTATTGTCGATTATGCTCATACGCCGGATAGTGTGGAAAATGCACTGAAAACCGTGCGGCAATTTGCAAAGCGAAACGTGTATGTTGTGATCGGCTGCGGCGGTGACCGCGACCGAACAAAGCGGCCGCTCATGGCGCAAGCGGCGGTGCGCTATGCGGATGTCGCTGTTTTTACCTCCGACAATCCGCGCTCGGAAGACCCGAGGCAAATTTTGCGCGATATGGAGGCCGGCGTTAGTGCTGGGGACGGGACGTATGTGACCATTCCCGACCGGGAAGAGGCGATCCGGTATGCCATTGGGCAGGCGCAAGAAGGTGATGTCGTGTTAATTGCCGGCAAAGGGCATGAAACGTATCAAATCATCGGCGACGATGTGATCGACTTTGACGATCGCGCTGTCGCCCGAGCGGCGGTGAAGGAGAGAAGATGACGATGGTTACGTATAAAATGGTGCAATCCATCGCGGTGGAGGCGCGCGGCATTATCGATGAGACGATTCGTTTTCACGCCGTGTTTGTCGACCCCGCGAAGCAAGTGAAAAAAGGGCTGTTCGTTCCGCTCAAAAATGCGGCGGAAACGTTGAAAACAGCCATTGATCATGGGGCGATCGCTTCATTTTGGCCGATCGGCGAGCCGCTGCCCCGCTATATTCCCAACCAGTTTCCGCTCTTTTTTGTTCCGTCGCCGCTTGAAGCGGCTGCCAGGTTGCTTGAGCGGTACTTAGGGCAAAGCGAGGGCGACGGGGGCACGGAATTTTCTTTTACGTTCTCGGAAAAAGGCGGAACATACGCTCCAGCTGATACTGAAGCTCGCCTGCAGCTCGCTGAATTGCAGAGAAGGTGGCTGAGCGTGCGGCCGGCAAAAGGATGTGACGATTCATGCCAGAGCAAATAATCGTCATTGCGATGGCGGTCTCCTTTTTAATCACAGTCATTTTGTCACCGCTATTTATCCCGTTTTTGCGACGGTTAAAATTTGGGCAAAGTATTCGCGAGGAAGGACCGAAGTCGCACCAAAAAAAATCGGGCACTCCGACGATGGGCGGCATAATGATTTTGCTTTCCATCATTGCGACGACCGTATGGGTGACGGCCAAGTTTTCCGTTCTTTCGGCGGGGACATATTTATTGTTGTTTGTAACGATCGGTTATGGGGTGCTCGGCTTTTTAGACGACATGATTAAAGTTGTGATGAAGCGAAATCTTGGACTGACAAGCCGGCAAAAATTTATCGGCCAGCTCATCATTGCGGTCATTTTCTTTTTTGTCTATCGGCAAAGCGGTTTTTCGACAGCGCTACATATTCCCGGCACTGACTGGTCGTTTGACCTTGGTTGGGCATACGGGGTGTTGCTGTTGTTCATGCTCGTTGGCGGTTCAAACGCTGTCAATTTGACCGATGGGCTTGACGGGCTGCTCGCCGGAACGGCGGCCATCGCCTTTGGCGCTTACGCCGTCTTGGCTTGGAATCAAGGCCAGTACGACGTGGCTGTGTTTTGTGTGGCTGTTGTCGGCGCCGTGCTCGGCTTTTTAGTGTTTAACGCTCATCCGGCGAAAGTGTTTATGGGCGATACCGGTTCGCTTGCGCTCGGCGGAGCGATTGCCGCCGTCGCTGTCTTAACGAAGCTTGAGCTGCTGCTTGTTGTGATCGGCGGCGTGTTTGTCATTGAGACGCTGTCGGTCATTATTCAAGTTGCCTCATTCAAAATGACCGGTAAGCGCGTCTTTCGTATGAGTCCGCTCCATCATCATTATGAGCTCGTCGGCTGGTCGGAATGGCGCATTGTCGTCACGTTTTGGGCTGTCGGCCTTTTATTCGCAATGCTAGGAATTTATATCGAGGTGTGGATTTAATTGAAACCGACTCCTTTTTATCAACATCGTCGTGTGCTTGTCATTGGATTGGCTAAAAGTGGGGCGGCGGCGGCTCGGTTGCTTGCTGAATTAGGTGTTGAAGTCGTCGCCAACGACCAAAAACCGTTGGAGGAAAATGCGGAAGCGAAGAAGCTGGAGCAGCTCGGTATCCGCGTCGTTTGTGGTGGTCATCCGCTCGAGCTGCTCGATGAGCCATTTGATCTTGTTGTGAAAAATCCAGGAATTCCGTATACAAACCCGTTGGTCGAAAAGGCGCTCGAAAAAGGGCTTCCGATTGTGACAGAAGTGGAGCTTGCCTATCGTATTTCTGAGGCGCCGTTTATCGGTATTACCGGGTCGAACGGAAAAACGACGACAACGACGCTCATTTATGAGATGTTAAAGGCGGACGGCCAAGACCCGCTGCTTGCTGGCAATATTGGTCTTGTGGCCTGCGAGGTGGCAAAGGAAGCGAAACCGGATCAATGGCTTGTCACCGAGCTGTCTTCGTTCCAATTGGCCGGCATTGACGAGTTTCGTCCGAGGATCGCGGTCTTGCTCAACATTTTTGACGCCCACTTGGATTACCACGGGACGAAAGAAGCATATGCAGCGGCGAAGGCGAACATTTTCCGCAACCAAACAGCACACGATTACGCCGTCGTCAATGCGGATGATCCGCTTGTGATGGACATCGTCTCGTCCGTTCGGGCGCAAAAGGTGCTGTTTTCGGTGACAAAGCCGCTTGGTGAAGGGGCGTACGTCCAAGATGGCACTGTTTATTGGAACGGTGAGTCGGTCATCCAGATCGCCGACATCGTTCTCCCCGGTCAGCACAATTTGGAAAATATTTTAGCTGCAGTAGCAGCTGCTAAACTAGCTGGCGCTAGCAATGAGGCCATCCGTCGGGTGTTGACGACGTTTACGGGCGTGAAGCACCGACTTCAATATGTGGCTGAAGTCGACGGACGGCGATTTTACAATGATTCGAAGGCGACGAACATATTGGCGACGCAAAAGGCGCTCGCGGCGTTTGCTGATGAGCCGGTCATTTTGCTGGCCGGTGGGCTTGATCGCGGCAATGAATTTGATGCCCTTCTCCCATACTTGCAACAGGTCAAAGCCATGGTGCTGTTTGGCCAAACGGCGGCCAAGATTGGCCGCGTGGCTCGGGAGGCGGGAATAGAAACGGTAGAATATGTCGATAATGTGGAAAAGGCCGTCCCGGTTGCCTTTCGGCTTTCAGAGCCGGGCGATGTCATTTTGCTCTCTCCGGCATGTGCTAGTTGGGATCAATATAAAACTTTCGAGGAGAGAGGGGACATTTTTATTAACGCCGTGCATAAGTTGAAATAGAGGGAAAGGGACAGCCCTTTCCCTCTAGTTTACAAAATAGAGGTGTTGGGCATTGCCGCGAAAAAAGTCTGCACCGGATTTTTTGCTCATTATTTTAACGTTTTCGCTCTTAGCGATCGGGCTTATTATGGTGTACAGTGCGAGCGCCATCTGGGCAGAATACAAGTTTAACGATTCGTTTTTCTTCGCCAAGCGTCAGCTTTTGTTTGCCGGCGTTGGCGTGATCGCCATGTTTTTTATGATGAACATCGATTATTGGACGTGGCGCGATTGGTCGAAAGTGCTGCTCGGTGTTTGTTTTGTGCTGCTCATCCTTGTGCTTATTCCGGGAATCGGCATGGTGCGCAATGGATCGCGAAGCTGGATCGGCGTCGGGGCGTTTTCCATTCAGCCGTCTGAGTTTATGAAGCTTGCTATGATCGCCTTTTTAGCCAAATATTTATCTGAAAACCAAAAAAAGATTACGTCGTTTAAACAAGGGTTGCTGCCGGCGCTTTTGCTCGTGTTTGCTGCTTTCGGCATGATTATGCTGCAACCGGATTTAGGGACGGGCACCGTCATGGTCGGAACATGTGTGACGATGATTTTCGTTGCCGGCGCCCGCCTCAGCCATTTTATTGGTCTTGGTGTATTGGGGCTCGCCGGGTTTGTGGCCCTCATCTTATCAGCTCCATACCGGATTAAGCGGATTACGTCGTTTTTAAACCCGTGGGAAGACCCGCTCGGGAGCGGATTTCAAATCATTCAGTCGCTGTACGCCATTGGGCCGGGCGGCTTGTTCGGTCTTGGGCTCGGGCAAAGCCGGCAAAAGTTTTTTTATTTGCCGGAGCCGCAAACGGATTTTATTTTCGCGATTTTAGCTGAAGAGCTTGGTTTTATTGGTGGTTCGCTCGTCCTTCTTTTGTTTAGCCTTCTTCTCTGGCGCGGCGTGCGCATCGCCCTTGGCGCTCCTGATTTGTATGGCAGCTTTTTGGCGCTTGGCATCATTTCGATGATCGCTATTCAAGTGATGATCAATATCGGCGTTGTTACCGGACTGATGCCTGTCACCGGTATTACCCTTCCGTTTTTAAGCTACGGCGGTTCATCGCTGACGTTGATGCTGATGGCTATCGGTGTGCTGCTCAATATTAGCAGGCATGCCCGCTACTAGACCTAGGCAGGCGGCGGCTGTCCGCCGCTTTTGTTTGCCTTGATTGGGCCGGTGGCGCTCTCGTCGAATAGTGGCGGCAAATGCGATAAAAAACAGGCTCTCTCTCGCAGTCTATTTGTGATATAATGAAAACAAGTGCAAAGGACAAAGAAACGGCAGCGGATGCCGTTTGTTTTTATTCAAATGCGGCAATGTGTTTTGTCCATGGGCAAGAATGTGGGCGTTGGACAAGAAAGCGGTGAATGCGATGGAAAAAGGAAAGGTCGTCGTTCTAGAGGATCGTGTGCCGAAGCTGAAAGAGCGGCGCCGTCAAAAAGCGAACCGTCGGCTCATTTTGTATCTGTTCTTCTTTTTTCTGTTTATCTTATGTGTCCTTTATTTTCAATCGCCGCTCAGTGCAGTGAGGCATGTGGAAGTGAGCGGCAACCGTCATCTGCCGGCGGAGCGGATCATCAGTTTGAGCGGCATTACAAAGCGGACAAGCTTTTGGAAAGTGAATGAACAAAACGTGGAGGCGAAAATTGCTCGTCATCCGGAAATTAAGGAAGCCACTGTGAAGAAGCGGCTGCCGAATACGATCGTCATCGACGTTCGTGAATGGCGGCGGGTCGCCTACGTATATAACCGGCAAACGTTTTTTCCACTGCTTGAGAACGGGCAGCTGCTAAAGCAGGAAGCGGTGAAAACGGCTCCGAGCGATGCACCGGTATTAGTCGGCTGGAAAAGTGGTGAAGCCATTGCGGAAATGACCGGGCAGCTTGCTGAACTGCCAGCGGCGGTGCTTGGTGCCATATCGGAAATTCACTACAAGCCAACCGGTGAATACAAAGACCGGGTCGTTGTCTATATGAATGATGGCTATGAGGTGAGTGCGACGATTCATAACTTTGCTGATAAGCTGTCGCATTATCCGTCGATTATCGCCGAGCTCGACCGGAATGTCAAAGGAGTCATTCACCTGGAAGTAGGCAGCTATTTTGTTCCGTATGAACCGACGAAAAAGGAGGATGACGATGAGACGAAAAGTCCGTAGCCGCGTCCTCCTTACTTTTATTTGTTTTATCTTTGGGACTATGCTTGGGTTTTCGTACCAGCATACGAAAGAGGAGGAGCCACGTCGCCAATGGAGCGACAGTGAGTGGAAAAAGGAGTACGAGTATCGTTCGGCGCTTATCGCTTTGCAAAAAGAAAACCGGTCGCTAAAGCAGCAGCTTGTCAAAAAGCAAGCTGAATTGACCGAATGGGAAAAAAAATTGGCCGAGCAACAGTCGAATGAGGTCGGGTTGGCGAAAGAGGCAGAACAGCTGCGCATGCATGTTGGAAAGGCGAGGGTCAAAGGGAAAGGCGTAGCAGTCACGCTTTCCGATTCCTCTTATATCCCCTCTGAAGCGAGTGCTACTGATTACATCGTTCATGAACAGCACGTATGGAAAGTTGTTCACGAGATGCTTATTTCCGGTGCTGAGGCCGTTGCTATTAATGGGCAGCGTATTTCCCATCGCTCTTACATTGTCTGTAATGGTCCGGTCATTGAAGTGGACGGGACACAACATGCGGCTCCGTTTGTCATTTCGGCGATCGGCGACCCGGATGTGCTATCATCCGCGCTTGAGTTAGCCGGCGGTGTCGTCGACCAGCTAGTCGAAGACCATATCGATGTGAAAGTGGAAAAGCAAAAGAACATCGTTCTCGATCCGGTATTTGCGCCCAAACCGTAAAAAAGGGCGGGAAGGAGCGTTGAAGCATGTTGGAGTGGAAAAAACGGTTATCTTTTGTCATCGTCGCCGCCGTGTTTGGCGTGATGCTCGCGGTTGAGCTGCGGACGACGATGCCTTCAGAAGAGCGTGACACACGCGACATTTGGGAACTGCGCGCTGATTTAACGAAAGAACAACAGCTCGAGCAGCAGCTGCTTGAGGAGCTCGAAGATTATGAAGAGAAATTGCGCCATTATCAGGAGAAGGAGGCGGCAGGCGGCGGGGCGGCGCTCGAGGCGACTGTCGCTGAGCTGCGGGAGGAAGCCGGACTGACTAAAGTGAAAGGGAGCGGCATTGTGCTGATGATTGCACCATTCTCGACGGCCGACTATGTTGGGCCAGTCACTGCGACCGTTTCCCCGGAGCTGCTGCAACGGTTAGTGAATGAGTTGAACAAATATGGGGCAAGGGAAATTGCTATCGGCGGCGAGCGGCTGACGAACCGGACGGCGATTCGCGATATCAACGGTATAACGAACGTTGGCCGCCGCCCAATCAGGCTGCCGGTTGAGGTGAAGGCGATTGCGGATGACGTGGACAAGCTGTATAGCGGATTAGCTGTTTCGCCGATTCGCGACGATTTCATCGTCGAAAACCTGGAGCTTTCGATTTCCAAACCGAAGTCGGTGATCGTCATTCCACCATCAACTGAACGGCCGGACGTAAAATACATGGAGACGGCGAGCGCCGGCAAGGAGGAGAAGTAGCATGTGGCTCCCGCTTCTCGGGATGTTGCTCGGGTTTGCTGTCGGCGTTCTCGCCGGCTGGGAAATTCCCGATGAGTATTCTAATTATTTGTCAATTGCTATTTTGGCGGCCTTTGATACATTAATCGGAGGATGGCGCGCCCATTTACAGCGGACATACGACGAACTTGTATTTATAACCGGGTTTTTTTTCAACATTATCCTTGCCACAACTTTAACTTTTCTTGGGATACATCTTGGTGTAGACTTGTATTTAGCGGCTGTGTTTGCGTTTGGTGTCCGCCTTTTTCAAAACATTGCCATCATCCGCCGCCTTTGGCTTGCCGAATGGGCGGAGCGGCGGCAAAATCGTGAAAAAAGTTAAGCAAAAGACAGGGAAAGCCTTTTGGCATGTTGAATTATATGGAGTAAAACAAAATATGGTGTTTTTGCGGAATTTATAAACTAGACATAGACAAAGAGATGGATAGAGAAATTTCAGCCGAAAAAGGAGGTGTCGCTGCTTACTGAAACGCCGGCCGATAGGTGCGTTTTTAGTAGGCAGATGCCAAAAGATGAGCAGCAATGAGATCGTCGTTAGCCTCGATGTCGGGACATCGAGCATTAAAGTGATCATTGGGGAAATGTTAGGCAGCTCGATTAACATTATCGGGGTAGGCAATGTGAAATCCGAAGGGCTCAAAAAAGGGGCGATTGTTGATATAGATAAAACGGTGCACTCGATCAAGCGGGCGGTCGAACAAGCAGAGCGGATGGTCGGCCTGTCAATCCGCCGCGTGATTGTTGGGGTGGCAGGCAGCCATGTTCAGCTGCAAGATTGTCACGGCATTGTCGCCGTTGCGAGTGAAAATCGTGAAATTAGTGACGAGGATGTCGCTCGCGTCATCGATGCTGCGCAAGTCGTTTCCATCCCTCCGGATCGGGAAATTATCGGGATCGTTCCGCGCCAGTTTATTGTTGACGGATTAGACGGCATCCATGATCCGCGCGGCATGCTTGGTGTCCGTCTAGAAATGGAAGGGACAATGATCACGGGAGCGAAGACAATTTTACATAATCTCCTTCGTTGTGTGGAACGGGCTGGCTTGGAAATTAGCGATATTTGCCTCCAGCCGTTGGCGGCCGGCTCGCTTGCGTTATCCGATGACGAACGGCATTTAGGTGTTGCACTCGTCGACCTAGGGGGCGGTTCGACAACGGTCGCCGTCTTTGAGCAAGGCGGGTTGCAGGCTGTATCTTCGCTTCCGGTCGGCGGGGAACATATTACAAAAGATCTGGCCATCGGGCTGCGCACAACAACAGAAGACGCCGAAAAAATTAAACTGAAGCATGGGCATGCATTTTATGACTATGCCTCGGAAGAAGAGGTATTCACCGTGCCAATCATGGGTACCGATCAGCACCAGCAGTTCAGCCAGCTTGAGATCGCCGACATTATTGAAGCAAGGTTGGAGGAAATTTTGCAAATGGTTCAGCATGAAGTGCGCCGTCTCGGGTTTCGCGACCTTCCTGGCGGCTATGTGCTGACAGGTGGTGTGGCGAATATGCCAGGGGTGCTGGAACTGGCTCACGTCGTCTTAGGGACGAGCGTCCGCGTCGCCCTGCCGGATTATATCGGTGTGCGTGACCCGCAATATACGATCGGCGTCGGCTTGCTCAAATTCGCCTACCGGCAAGCGCAGCTGCAAGGAAAAACGGTTCCGGTTGCTGCGGCGGCGGAGCCGATTGAGCGCCCCGCACCAAAACAGCAGCCGAAACCAAAAAAGAAAGAAGACCATTTTGGGAAAAAGGTCAAGAAATTTTTCGGATCTTTCTTTGAATAGAGACTGAAATTTAGGAGGATTTGGTTATGTTGGAGTTTGATACGACAATCGATCAGTTGGCAACAATCAAGGTGATTGGGGTCGGGGGCGGCGGCAACAACGCCGTCAATCGGATGATTGAACACGGAGTGCAAGGTGTGGAGTTTATTGCAGTTAACACGGATGCACAGGCACTCAAATTATCGAAGGCGCCGACGAAGTTGCAAATTGGGGCGAAACTGACGCGCGGTTTGGGCGCAGGCGCAAACCCGGAAGTCGGAAAAAAAGCCGCGGAAGAAAGCAAAGAGCAAATTGAAGAAGCGCTCCGCGGTGCGGATATGGTGTTTGTTACCGCCGGGATGGGCGGTGGCACAGGAACAGGCGCGGCGCCAGTCATCGCCCAAATCGCACGCGAATTAGGAGCGCTGACGGTCGGCGTCGTTACGCGCCCGTTCACTTTTGAAGGGCGGAAACGGGCGACGCAAGCCGCAAGCGGCATCGCCGCCATGAAAGAAGCGGTCGATACGCTGATCGTCATTCCGAACGACCGGTTGCTTGAAATTGTCGATAAAAATACGCCGATGCTTGAGGCGTTCCGCGAAGCGGACAACGTGCTGCGCCAAGGGGTGCAAGGCATCTCTGACTTGATCGCCGTGCCGGGGCTCATCAACCTCGATTTCGCTGACGTGAAAACGATCATGTCAAACAAAGGTTCGGCGTTGATGGGCATCGGAGTGGCCAGCGGTGAAAACCGGGCTGCAGAGGCAGCGAAGAAGGCGATTTCCAGCCCGCTGTTGGAAACATCCATTGACGGAGCGCAAGGTGTGCTAATGAACATCACTGGCGGGATGAATTTAAGCTTGTACGAAGTACAGGAAGCGGCTGATATCGTCGCTTCAGCAGCCGACCAAGAAGTGAACATGATTTTTGGCTCGGTCATCAACGAAAACTTAAAAGATGAAATTGTCGTCACTGTCATCGCGACCGGCTTTAACGAAAACGTTGCTTCGCAACCGCGGCCATCGCGCGTCGGCATCAGTACAGCGCCGAAAGTGACGCCGGCGCCGAAGCGGGAAAAGCGCGAAGAGCCGACACAAGACTATGCGGCGCTTCGTTCAGGGCAAGCGGAAGATCCGCTTGACATTCCAGCTTTCTTGCGTAATCGCAACCGTCGTCGTTAAGATGAAACCAGGCATGAACAACTTGTTGTTCATGCCTATTTTTATTGAAATCAAGTTTTTCGCCTTGCTTAAGTTGCAGACGGCTTGTTTCATCCGCCGTGATTCCCCTCACTTTGACAAAACATCCTTTTTTTCACCATCACCGATTGACAGACTTTCCCTCATGATGTGCTATATACTTGTTTCAGACAAAGCTAATGTGGGCGGGGGGAGGGGCTAGCTGTTTGATCGTTTACGTCGATGTGATTTGGCTGCTCAATGTTTGTTTTGACGCCTTGCTTCTTTGGCTGGCAGCGCTCATGCTCAAGCGACCGGTCATTTGGTGGCGCCTGTTGGCTGGGGCGTTGATCGGTTCACTGCTTGTCGTGTTGTTGTTCACCCCGTTTTCTGCCATCGCCCAGCACCCACTTGTGAAAGTGGCGGTTTCGATCTTAATTGTGCTTGCTGCTTTCGGCTTTAAGCGGCCGCGCTATATGATCGAGAACATGATGGCATTTTACTTTGCGACGTTCGCTATCGGCGGCGGCATGCTGGCTGTCCATTATTTGTTCGTGCCGCAGCTGTCCGTTCAGCAAGAATGGTTGATCATGCCCCCCGGAGCGGGCGACCCAGTCAGCTGGTTGTTTGTTGTGATTGGTTTTCCGGTGCTATGGCTTTTTTCCCGCCGCCGTGTGGAAAACATTCGTGAGAAAAAACTGCGTTTTGAACATATTATTGACGTCATCGTTGTTTGGGATGGCCGGCCGCTGGCGCTGCGTGGGCTCATTGACAGCGGCAATCAGCTGTTCGATCCAGTGACGAAAACGCCGGTGATGGTTGTTGATAGGGAAAAAGCAAAGGAAGTGCTGCCTGAGGAGCTGACGATGCATATGGCGACCATGACGTTTGACGATCTACCAGAGCAGTGGGCTCATCGCCTCCGTCTCATTCCGTACCGCGCGGTTGGGAGCGGCCCGCAAATGATGATGGCGATCAAGCCGGACCGCATCATGCTTTTGTATGAAGATCAATGGCTTGAGGTGAAGCAAGGGCTTGTTGCCTTAAGTGCCGACTCGCTATCGACCGATGGGGAGTATAGCTGCATCGTTCATCCGAAAATGGTGCAGTCGGGAAGAAAGCTGACCGCTTCGTAGTTCGTTACTATATCATACTCGCTTTTTATCCGTTTAGAAGGGGGATTTTTATGAAAAAGTGGAAACTTCGCTTCATGTATTGGGTGTATAAGCTTCTGGCGAAACTCGGTTTGAAGACGGATGAGATTTATTATATCGGCGGCAGTGAAGCGCTCCCTCCGCCGCTGACGAAAGAGGAAGAGGAACGGCTGATCGAGCGGTTGGCGGTCGGTGATAAGACAGCGCGGTCGCTTCTCATCGAGCGCAACTTACGCCTTGTCGTTTACATCGCGCGCAAATTTGAAAACACCGGCATTCATATCGAGGACTTGATCAGCATTGGAACGATCGGACTGATTAAGGCGGTCAACACGTTCAATCCAGAGAAAAAAATCAAGCTGGCGACATATGCTTCACGCTGCATTGAAAATGAAATTTTAATGTATTTGCGCCGCAATAATAAAGTGCGGGCGGAAGTGTCATTTGATGAGCCGTTGAATATTGACTGGGACGGCAATGAGTTGCTGCTGTCTGATGTGCTCGGCACGGAAGATGATGTGATTACGAAAGACTTGGAAGCGGATGTCGATCGGCGCCTGTTGCTGAACGCCTTGCGCCAGCTGAGCGACCGTGAAAAGCAAATTATGGAACTGCGTTTTGGTCTTTCGGGTGGTGAGGAAAAAACGCAAAAAGATGTTGCTGATTTGCTCGGTATTTCGCAATCGTACATATCGCGGCTTGAGAAGCGGATCATTAAACGGTTGCGTAAAGAATTCAATAAGATGATGTAGCCGGCGGCAGGGGCAGATGCTCTGCCGCTTTTTTTCAGCCCGGACAGGCTGTGCATATTTTTCCCTCCTAAGGAGATACTGAAAACTGACGACTTAGCATCTCCTGATGGGAGGGAACAACTTGACGAGGAACAAAGTCGAGATTTGCGGTGTGGATACTTCAAAGCTTCCCGTCCTCAAAAATGAGGAAATGCGTGAACTGTTTCAACGGATGCATGAAGGGGATTTAGAGGCGAGAGAAAAATTAGTAAACGGCAATTTGCGCCTTGTGTTGAGCGTCATCCAACGCTTTAACAACCGTGGCGAATTTGTTGATGATTTGTTTCAAGTCGGTTGCATCGGACTTATGAAATCGATTGATAATTTTGATTTAAATCAAAATGTTAAGTTTTCCACGTATGCGGTGCCGATGATTATCGGCGAAATCCGCCGCTATTTGCGTGACAACAATCCGATCCGCGTTTCGCGCTCGCTGCGCGATATTGCCTACAAAGCGTTGCAAGTGCGAGAACGGCTTATGGGTGAGACAGCGAAAGAGCCGTCGACGGAAGAGATTGCGAAAGAACTTGGTGTCGCCCATGAAGAAGTCGTTTTGGCCCTCGATGCCATTCAAGATCCGGTTTCGCTATTTGAACCGATTTACAATGACGGCGGCGATCCGATTTACGTGATGGATCAGCTGAGCGATGAGCGCAACCGCGACAGTCAATGGATTGAAGAAATCGCATTGAAAGAAGGGTTGCGGCGGTTAAATGAGCGGGAAAAAATGATCATCCGCAAACGATTTTTCCAAGGGAAAACACAAATGGAGGTCGCTGAGGAAATCGGTATTTCCCAAGCGCAAGTATCGCGGTTGGAAAAAGCAGCGATCCGGCAAATGAATAAAAACATCCAAGTGTGAGCGGCTGCTAGAGCAGCCTTTTTTCTTTGTTACATAACCTGTTTGGCGGCGTCATATAGATGAAAAAGAGGAGAGGAAAGGCGGGGGAATGAACCGTGATGAGAATTTCAGAGTTTCAGACAAAAGATGTTGTCAATGTAGCCAATGGGAAAAAGCTCGGCAATATTGGGGATATTGACATCGATCTCGATACAGGCAAAATTCGTTCATTGATTATTTTAGGAGCTGGAAAGATGCTCGGGCTGTTTGGGCGTGAGGAAGCGGTCGTCATTCCGTGGCAAAACATTGTCAAAATCGGAGCTGATGTCATTCTAGTCCGTTTGCACGATACGGAGTGATGCTATGATACTATGTTGGGACACTAATGTTTCAACAAAATTGTAAATAAAGATTATCACGTTTAAGCAAACTATGATAAAATAGGAAAAAAAGTGATAAAAATCTACAAAAAAAGCGTGAGGTTGACACGAATGCCGGACATTTTTCAACAAACGGCTTATGAATGGCTTCTCTGCGGGGCGCCCCCATTCGCCGGGGCCGTCGCAGGGATAACGACGAAACAAGGCGGGGAAAGCAAAGGATCGTTCGCTTCCTTGAATATGGGACTGCATGTTGGCGACGACCGCACTGCCGTCGTCAATAATCGGCGCCGTCTAGCCGCATCGCTTGTTTTTCCCCTTGATGATTGGGTGTGCTGTGAGCAAGTGCACGGCGCCGTGATCCAGAAAGTGACGAAAAGCGATCGGGGAAGCGGGGCACAAGATTTCGCTACAGCAGTTCGGGGCGCTGACGGGTTGTATACGGATGAGTCGGGAGTATTGCTCGCCCTTTGTTTTGCTGATTGTGTGCCTGTCTATTTTATGGCTCCATCCGTCGGCTTGGTCGGTCTTGCTCATGCTGGTTGGCGAGGAACGGCCGGCGGCATCGCTCAAAACATGGTACGGCTTTGGCAAGAACGCGAGCATGTTGCACCCGCTGATGTGTACGCTGCCATTGGACCAGCCATCGGCCCGTGCTGCTACACGGTCGATGACCGGGTGATCGAAGGTTTGCGTTCGACTGTTCCTGCGGGCAGCCCTTTGCCATGGCGTGAAACAAGCCCAGGGCAATATGCGCTTGACTTAAAGGAGGCGAATCGGTTGCAGCTTATTGCTGCCGGTGTTCCTGATAGCCATATTTACGTGTCCGAACGCTGTACAAGCTGTGAGGAGACACTGTTTTTTTCTCACCGCCGCGACCGCGGGACAACGGGACGGATGTTGGCGTTCATCGGCCGAAGGGAGGAGACGACATGACGGTACGTGACAACTTAGCTGCCATTCGCCGGCAAATTGAGGGAGCTTGCGCCCGCGTTGGCCGTGATCCGGCCGACGTACGCATCGTAGCAGTAACGAAATATATTAATGCGGCAAGAGCGCAGGAGGTGCTTGATGCCGGCATTGTCGACCTCGGCGAAAACCGTTCCGACCAACTGCTGCAAAAATATGAGGTTATCGGGAAACAAGCGACGTGGCATTTTATTGGGACGCTCCAGTCGCGCAAGGTGAAGGAGATTATCGATAAAGTCGATTACATTCATTCGCTTGACCGCCTTTCGCTTGCTAAGGAGATTGAGAAGCGGGCGGTGCGTCCAGTGAAATGTTTTGTGCAGGTGAACGTATCAGGTGAGGCGACGAAGCACGGGCTCGCCCCTGACGAAACAGTCCCGTTTATCGAACAGCTTCGCTCGTTTCCATGCATTGAAGTGATCGGATTGATGACGATGGCGCCGCATACGGAGGACAAAAGTGTATTGCGCGCTTGTTTCCGTCAATTGCGAATGCTCAAAGAACGCGTCCAGGCGTTAAATTTGCCTTATGCACCATGCACCGAGCTGTCGATGGGCATGTCAAACGACTATGAGATCGCCATCGAGGAAGGAGCGACGTTTGTACGCATCGGCAGTGCGCTTGTCGGATCATTGTAGGAGGTGAGACCGGTGGGATTGATGAAAAAATTTCGCGATTATTTTTTAGAGGAAGACTACGAAGACTATGAAGAAGAATATGAAGCGCCGCAGCAGGAAGAGGAGGCGCTGCCGCTGAAGACGGCCAACAAGACGAATGTTGTCAGCTTGCAAAGCGTGCAAAAATCAGCGAAGGTCGTGCTTGCCGAGCCGCGGGTGTACGCCGAGGCGCAAGAGATTGCCGACCATTTGAAAAGCCGGCGGGCGGTCATCGTCAATTTGCAGCGTATCCAGCATGAGCAGGCGAAACGGATCGTCGACTTTTTAAGCGGAACCGTGTACGCCATTGGCGGCGACATTCAGCAAGTCGGCACGAAAATTTTTTTATGCACGCCGGAAAACGTTGACGTCAGCGGCGCGATTTCGCTTGATGGCGAGGATGACAGACCGATGAAGAGGTGGTAGCCGTTGGATTATGTGCTCACGTTTTTGACGACGCTCATTCAAGTATATTCGTATGCGTTGATCATTTATATTTTAATGTCATGGTTTCCGAACGCCCGTGAGACGCGGTTCGGCCAGTTGCTCGCTACCATTTGCGAGCCGTATCTAGAGCCATTTCGGCGCGTTATCCCGCCGCTTGGCATCATTGACATCTCCCCGATCGTCGCCTTTATTGTCCTTGAGTTTGCGACAAGAGGGCTATATGCATTGTTTGATATCCTTAAAGCGCAGTTTTAGCCGCCGTTTTGCGCTGTTGGCGGCATTTGCTGCAGCCTGATGATGAAGGTCAATGGGCAGCGCTCATGGAGAGGAATCCATTGCGGGTTCCTTTCTTTAATGAATACGGAGTGAACGGGAATGGAACTGTATCAGCACTTTCGTAAAGAGGAACACCCATTCATTGATCAAGTGCTCGAGTGGAAGGACACGGTGAGCCGCCAATACGCACCTAAGCTGACGGATTTTCTTGACCCGCGTGAGCAGCAAATCGTCCAAAGCATTGTCGGCAGCGATGAAGACGTGCGTGTGTCCTTTTTTGGCGGCGTCCCGTTCGCCGAGCGGAAGCGGGCGTTTCTTTATCCGCCGTATATCGAGCCGGATGAAGGCGACTATGGCATCGTCTTGTTTGCTGTCCGCTATCCGGATAAATTCATTTCCCTTGAACACCGCGACGTCTTAGGTGCACTCATGTCGCTCGGTTTGCGGCGCGGCAAGTTCGGTGATATTCTCGTCCAAGGAGGAGAGATCCAATTTTTCGCCGCCGCGGAGGTGGCCGATTACATTCGTCTTCATGTCGAGACGATCGGCAAAGCTCGAGTTACACTTGAGCCGTTGCCGCTGTCGGCTGCCATGCCGATTGAAGAAACATGGCAAGAAGGGACGGTGACCGTCTCTTCGCTGCGGCTTGATGCTGTGCTTGCCCAAGCATTCCGTCTCGCGCGTGATAAGGCGCGAACGCTTGTTGAAAGCGGGCTTGTCAAAGTGAACTGGAGAGTGGTGGACAAGCCGGATTTCGTCTGCGGACCGGGTGATGTGTTGTCAGCGCGTGGTTTTGGTCGCTGCAAGCTGTTTTCTGTGGAAGGGCCGACGAAAAAAGAGCGCTGGCTCGTGCGTATCGGCCGACAAAAATAATCAAACAGCAGCAGGAAATGGGCAAATCGTGTCGAATTAAGCAAGAAAAGGAAAGATGGAGACGGAGGTGGCCATTGTGCCGTTAACGCCATTAGATATTCACAACAAGGAATTCAGCCGCGGATTTCGCGGGTATGACGAAGATGAAGTGAACGAGTTTCTTGATCAAATCATTAAAGACTACGAAATGCTCATTCGCGAAAAGCGGCAGCTCGAAGAAAAAGTTGCGGAGCTGACGGAAAAACTGAACTATTTTTCTAATATTGAGGAAACATTGAACAAGTCGATTCTTGTCGCCCAAGAAACGGCGGAGGAAGTGAAGCGCAATGCGCAAAAAGAGGCGAAGCTGATCATTAAAGAAGCGGAGAAAAACGCTGAACGCATTATCAGCGATGCGTTGGCGAAATCGCGAAAAATCGCGATGGAAATTGAAGAATTGAAGCGGCAATCGAAAGTGTTCCGCACCCGCTTCCGCATGCTCGTCGAAGCACAGCTGGACATGATTAACAACCGCGATTGGGATGACTTGATGGAATACGAGATGCCTGACTTGGAGGAAGAGATGAAAGAACCGCTGTCCCAGCCTTGACGAACGCCATTTGTCTCATTTATAATAAATGGCAAAAATCGTTGTGCTGACCGCCATTGGTGCGGTTGGCTTTTGAGCGAAGAAAACATGCGATCGACGATGATAGGGACAGTAGCTCTTGAATAGCTGGTTGCAGCGAGCCGGGGATGGTGGGAGCCCGGTATCGGCGCAAGAGTGAACATCACCCTGGAGTTCCATGCCGAACGTCAAAGTAGGCCATGGCGCGTCATTCCCGTTACGAATGAAAAGTGGGCTATGCGTTGATTTGTCATGGCCAAAAAGGGTGGTACCGCGAGACCGTTCTCGTCCCTTGCCGGGAGAGAACGGTTTTTTATTTTGATTTGATTCTTGGAGGAGGAGCAAAGAGAGATGGACTACAAAGAGACGCTGCTCATGCCGCAAACGGAGTTCCCGATGCGTGGCAACTTGCCGAAGCGGGAGCCGGAAATGCAAAAAAAATGGGAGGAAATGGACATTTACCGGAAAGTGCAGGAGCGGACGAAAGGACGGCCGCTGTTTGTGCTGCACGACGGCCCGCCATACGCCAACGGTGATATTCATATGGGCCATGCATTAAATAAAATTTTAAAAGATATTATCGTCCGCTACAAGTCGATGAGCGGCTTTTGTGCGCCGTATGTGCCTGGCTGGGATACACATGGCTTACCGATTGAAACGGCACTGACGAAGCAAGGTGTCGACCGCAAATCGATGAGTGTCGCTGAGTTCCGCAAGCTGTGCGAACAATACGCGTATGAGCAAATCGACAACCAGCGCCAACAGTTTAAACGGCTCGGGGTGCGGGGCGATTGGGACAACCCGTACATTACGCTCAAGCCGGAATATGAAGCCCAGCAAATTAAAGTGTTCGGTGAAATGGCGAAAAAAGGGCTCATTTATAAAGGGCTGAAGCCGGTGTATTGGTCGCCGTCGAGCGAATCGGCGCTCGCCGAAGCGGAAATCGAATATAAAGACAAACGGTCGCCGTCGATTTATGTCGCGTTCCCAGTTAAAGATGGTAAAGGTGTGCTTCAAGGGGATGAACGAATCGTCATTTGGACGACGACACCGTGGACGATTCCAGCGAACTTGGCGATCGCCGTTCACCCGGATTTGGACTACTATATTGTCGAAGCAAACGGGCAAAAATACGTTGTTGCTGCGGCCTTGGCGGAATCGGTAGCGAAAGAAGTCGGCTGGGAGGCATGGTCCGTCGTCAAAACGGTAAAAGGAAAAGAACTTGAGTACGTAGTCGCCAAACATCCGTTTTACGAGCGCGACTCGCTTGTCGTCTGCGGCGAGCACGTCACGACCGACGCCGGTACCGGCTGCGTTCATACGGCACCAGGACACGGGGAAGACGACTTTATCGTCGGACAAAAATACGGGCTTCCGGTTCTTTGCCCGGTTGATGAGCGCGGCTATATGACAGAAGAAGCGCCTGGATTTGCAGGGATGTTTTACGACGAGGCGAACAAAGCGATTACACAAAAGCTCGAGGAAGTTGGAGCGCTCCTTAAGCTCAGCTTCATTACCCACTCGTATCCGCATGATTGGCGGACGAAGCAACCGACAATTTTCCGAGCGACGACACAATGGTTTGCCTCCATTGATAAAATTCGTGATCAACTTCTTGATGCCATCAAGGAAACGAAATGGGTGCCAGAATGGGGAGAAATCCGCATCCATAACATGGTGCGCGACCGCGGTGACTGGTGCATCTCCCGCCAACGCGCTTGGGGCGTGCCAATTCCGGTCTTTTACGGCGAAAACGGCGAGCCGATCATCACAGATGAGACGATCGAGCACGTGTCAAACCTATTCCGCCAGTACGGCTCGAATGTTTGGTTTGAGCGTGAGGCGAAAGACTTATTGCCGGAAGGATTCACCCATCCGTCCAGCCCGAACGGCCTCTTTACGAAAGAGACGGATATTATGGACGTCTGGTTTGACTCCGGTTCGTCGCATCAAGCCGTGCTTGTTGAACGCGATGACCTAGAGCGTCCGGCTGATTTATACTTAGAAGGATCTGACCAATATCGCGGCTGGTTTAACTCGTCGCTGTCTACAGCCGTTGCCGTCACCGGAAAAGCACCGTATAAAGGGGTGTTAAGCCATGGCTTCGTTTTAGACGGCGAAGGGCGAAAAATGAGCAAATCGCTCGGCAACGTCGTCGTGCCGGCCAAAGTCATGGAACAGCTCGGTGCCGACATTTTACGCCTTTGGGTCGCCTCGGTTGACTATCAGGCGGATGTACGCATTTCCGATAACATTTTAAAACAAGTGTCCGAAGTGTATCGGAAAATCCGCAATACGTTCCGCTTTATGCTCGGCAACTTGTTTGATTTTGACCCGAATCAAAACGCTGTGCCGGTTGGGGAGCTTGGCGAACTCGATCGCTACATGTTAGCGAAATTAAATAAACTCATCGCTAAAGTGAAAAAGGCGTATGACAGCTATGATTTTGCTGCTGTTTATCATGAGATGAACCATTTCTGCACCGTCGAGTTAAGCGCATTTTATTTGGATATGGCGAAAGACATTTTGTACATCGAAGCGGCCGATTGTCGTGCCCGCCGTGCGGTGCAGACGGTGCTGTATGAAACGGTTGTCGCCTTGGCGAAGCTCATTGCGCCGATTTTGCCGCACACGGCCGATGAAGTGTGGGAGCATATCCCGAACCGGAAAGAGCAAGTGGAAAGCGTCCAGCTCACCGACATGCCGGAGCCAATGGCCATCGATGGTGAAGAAGCGCTGCTCGCGAAATGGGATGCGTTTATGGATGTACGAGATGACATTTTAAAAGCGCTCGAGAATGCGCGTAATGAAAAAGTGATCGGTAAGTCGCTCACGGCGAGCGTCACTGTTTACCCGAAAGACGAAGTGCGGGCGCTTTTGGCTTCGATCAACGAGGACTTGCGCCAACTTCTCATCGTTTCCGCGTTTTCGGTCGCCGATGAATCGTATGACGCCGCGCCAGCCGAAGCAGAACGGCTCAACCATGTGGCCGTCATCGTTCGCCCGGCGGAAGGTGAGACGTGCGAACGTTGCTGGACGGTGACACCGGACGTCGGACGCGATGAGTCCCACCCGACGCTTTGTCCGCGCTGCGCACATATTGTGAACGAACATTATTCGGCATAACAAAAGCGGCAGGCTGCCTTCCTGGCGGCCTTGCCGCTTCGTTTGTTTGCCATGGCCAAGTATGGTACAATGCTGAAAGGATAAATCGGAAACGTGGGGGGATTTCGCGCGGTGATCTATTATTTGCTCGCAGCGGCGGTGATCGCTCTGGATCAATGGACAAAATGGCTTGTTGTCCGCTATATGCAGCTCGGGGAGAGCATCCCGATGATCGACAATGTCCTCTACATTACATCGCACCGCAATCGCGGTGCAGCGTGGGGCATGTTGCAAGGACAGTTTTGGCTGTTTTATTTAGTGACAGTCATCGTTGTAGCTGGGATCATCATCTACATCCGCCGCTTGCGGCCTTCAGAACGATTGGCCGGCATAGGCCTTGGCCTGATGCTCGGCGGGGCGATCGGCAATTTTATTGACCGTGTGTTCCGGAAAGAAGTGGTCGACTTTATCCATACGTACATCGGCACATACAGCTTTCCGGTGTTCAATATCGCTGACTCAGCGCTGACTGTCGGCGTCATCTTGCTGTTTATCCATATGTTTTTTTTCGCAACACCAGAGAAAGGGAATGAGTAGATGGATACGATCACATTTCACATCGAAGAGGAATATGACGGCGAGCGGATCGATAAAGTGATCGCTGCGCTAAATGATGAATGGTCGCGTTCGCAAGTGCAGCAATGGATTAAAAATGGGCTCGTGACGGTCAACGGCCGTACAGTGAAGGTGAATTACAAGTCCGAACTGGGCGATACCGTCGCTATCTCGCCGCCGGAACCGGAGCCGCTTCATGTTGAGCCGGAGCCGATCCCGCTTGACATTTATTATGAAGATGAAGACGTGCTTGTTGTCAACAAGCCGCGCGGCATGGTCGTCCACCCGGCGCCCGGGCATATGCGCGGCACGCTTGTGAACGCTTTGCTCGCCCATTGCCGCGACTTGTCCGGCATTAACGGCGTGCTCCGTCCCGGCATTGTCCATCGGATTGACAAAGATACATCAGGGCTTCTGATGGTGGCGAAAAATGACGCCGCCCACCGCTCGCTTGTGGAGCAGCTTGTCAACAAAACTGTGACGCGCCGCTACAAGGCGATTGTTCACGGCGTTATTCCGCACGATTACGGTACGATCGATGCCCCGATCGGCCGCGACAAACGCGACCGAAAAAAAATGGCGGTTACCGATGAAAACGGAAAGGAAGCAGTCACCCATTTCCGCGTGCTAGAGCGGTTCCGTCAATATACGTATGTCGAATGCCAGCTTGAGACGGGGAGGACGCACCAAATTCGCGTCCATATGAAATACATCGGCTACCCGCTTGCTGGCGATCCGCAATACGGGCCGAAAAAAACGCTCTCGATCGAGGGCCAAGCATTGCACGCCGGGGTGCTCGGCTTCCGTCATCCGCGAAGCGGCGACTATTTGGAATTTGAAGCACCGCTGCCGCCGGAGTTTGCCGAACTGCTCGAATGGTTGCGAAAAAACAATTGACAAACGGAGGCGGCCGCTTTACAATGAAAGCAAGTGAACAGGAACCTTTAAATTCAGTCCTGTGAGGCTGAGAAGGGGTCGGATGTAAAAATAGATGGCGTATGCCCATTTTGTCTGCTGGCAATCAGCCATGCCCCCGCTTCACAGGCGGGGGATTTTTTTGTGTCGACGGAGGTGGTTCGCATGCAAAAAGCTGTTGTGATGGATGAACAAGCGATTCGCCGCGCTTTAACGCGCATCGCTCACGAAATTATCGAACGGAACAAAGGAATCGATGGCTGCGTATTGGTAGGGATTAAAACGCGCGGCATTTATTTGGCGCGCCGCTTGGCTGAGCGGATCGAACAAATTGAAGGAACATCGGTTCCGGTCGGTGAACTCGATATTACGCTGTACCGCGATGATTTGACGATGAAAACAGAAGACCATGAGCCGCTCGTCAAGGGAACGAACGTACCGTTTCCGGTGAGCGAACAGAAAGTCATTTTAGTCGATGATGTGCTGTTTACTGGTCGGACGGTGCGAGCGGCGATGGATGCCGTCATGGATTTGGGCCGCCCAGCGCGCATCCAACTGGCGGTGCTCGTTGACCGCGGCCACAGGGAACTTCCGATTCGCGCCGATTTCGTTGGTAAAAACGTGCCAACGTCCAGCGCCGAAGTGATTGTCGTCGAACTTGCCGAAGTGGATGGGGTTGATCAAGTATCGATTCATGAAAAATAAAGCAGCTCCCTTTTAAGCGCAGTCCCGCGAGGCTGCAAAAGGGGCGGAATGGTTTCGGCTGTTTCTGCACCCTCTTTGTGCCTTCGCGGGCCAAGAGGTTTTTTTTGTGCACACTAAAAGATAAATTCGCTTAGATAGCGAAAGGAGTGAAGGAAAGTGAACAAACCGATACTGGATATTCAAGACCGCCCGACAGTTGGGCAATGGGTGACGTTAAGCTTGCAGCATTTATTCGCCATGTTTGGGGCAACGATTTTAGTGCCGTATTTGGTTGGGTTAGACCCCTCGATCGCCCTGCTCACAAGCGGGCTTGGGACGCTCGCGTTTTTGCTTATCACGAAATGGCAAGTACCGGCCTATCTCGGCTCATCGTTCGCCTACATCGCGCCGATCATTGCGGCGAAAACAGCCGGTGGCCCGGGTGCGGCCATGATCGGCAGCTTCCTTGCCGGGCTCGTGTACGGCATCGTCGCCCTCATCATTAAAAAGGCCGGATATCGTTGGGTGATGAAACTGTTGCCACCGGTCGTCGTCGGTCCGGTCATCATTGTCATCGGTCTCGGTTTAGCCGGCACGGCGGTGGGAATGGCGATGAACGGCCCGGACGGCAACTACAGTCTGCTCCATTTTTCGGTCGCGTTAGTGACGCTTGCCGCCACGGTCATTTGCTCGGTACTGGCGCGCGGCATGCTGAGCTTAATCCCAGTGCTTGTCGGCATCGTCGTCGGTTACGTCTATGCCCTCGCAGTCGGGCTCGTTGACTTATCGAACGTAGCGAAAGCAAAGTGGATAGAAATGCCGGATTTCCTTCTCCCGTTCGCTGACTATCCGGTGCGCATCACCGCGGAGATTGTCATGCTCATGGTGCCAGTCGCCATTGTCACCTTGTCGGAGCATATCGGCCATCAGCTCGTGTTAAGCAAAGTCGTCGGCCGCGACTTAATCCAGAAGCCAGGATTGCACCGGTCGATTTTAGGGGACGGAACAGCGACGATGATTTCTGCTTTGCTTGGCGGTCCGCCGAAAACGACGTACGGGGAAAACATCGGTGTGCTCGCGATCACGCGTGTCTACAGCGTCTACGTGCTTGCCGGCGCAGCGGTAATTGCCATCGTGTTCGGTTTTGTCGGCAAAGTGACGGCGCTGATTGGCTCGATTCCGACACCGGTCATGGGCGGCGTCTCGATTTTACTGTTCGGTATTATCGCCTCGTCCGGTTTGCGTATGCTTGTGGATAGCCGCGTGGATTTTGGCCAGACGCGCAACTTAATCATCGCCTCGGTCATTTTAGTCATCGGAATTGGCGGGGCGGTGCTAAAAATTAGTGAGAGCTTTCAAATCACTGGAATGGCGTTGTCAGCCATTGTCGGTGTCCTGCTCAACTTAGTGTTGCCAGGACGGCCGCAAGTAGCGGAAAACTTATTTGAAGAAGAAAAAAGCAACGACCATGTCGCCTAAATCAAATAAAAACACCTTTTAATTAAGTCCAGCGAGGCTTAAAAAGGTGGGAACGAAGCGCATGGGGCGGAGTCTACCCTCTGCTCCGCCATGCCTCAATCGTCACACCTTGCCTTGCCGGCAAGGTGTTTTTTTATCAAAAAGAAAAGGGAGAGAGACTGATGGCCCATCTACTCACGTTAAGTGAACTGTCGCTTTCCGAAATCAACCGTTTGCTCGATGAAGCGGAGACGTTCCGCAACGGGCGTCCGTGGCATCCAGCGACGCCGATGTATGTAGCGAACTTGTTTTTTGAACCGAGCACGCGCACGAAATGCAGCTTCGAGATGGCGGAACGAAAGTTAGGGCTTCACGTCATTCCGTTTGACCCCGAACACTCGAGCGTGCAAAAAGGGGAAACGCTGTACGACACGGTAAGAACGCTGGAAGCGATCGGTGTTGACGCTGTTGTCATCCGCCATCACGAAGATGCCTATTTCGAGGCGCTCCGCCATTCGGTCGGCGTTTCGATCATTAACGCCGGTGACGGCTGCGGGCACCATCCGACCCAATCGCTCCTCGATCTGCTCACGATTCGCCAAGAGTTCGGTGCGTTTGCCGGGCTGACGGTCGCGATCATCGGCGACATCCGCCACAGCCGCGTTGCCCGTTCCAATGCGGAAGTGTTGACAAGATTGGGGGCAAACGTCTTGTTTTCCGGACCGCCGGAATGGGAAGATGACATGAACCTGCACGGGACTTATGTCGAGATCGATGAAGCCATCGCTCGCGCTGATGTCGTCATGCTTTTGCGCATCCAGCACGAACGTCACGCTGAAAAAATGGGATTAACCAAAGAAGAGTACCACCAACAATACGGGCTGACGCTCGAGCGGGCACAGTTGATGAAACCGGGCGCCATCATTCTGCACCCGGCGCCGGTCAATCGTGGGGTCGAAATCGCGAGTCAGCTTGTCGAAGCGAAACCGTCACGCATTTTTAAACAAATGGAAAATGGCGTCTATGTGCGGATGGCGGTCTTAAAACGGGCAATAGAAGGGAGAATGCAGCATGGCCATGTGGTTGAAAAATGGCATGTCGTTCAATGAAAACGGGCAATTGGTGCGAACTCATATCAAAATAGAGCACGGAAACATTGCAGCGATCCATCATGAACAGCTGTTTGAAGCAAATGGAGAAGACGTGATCGACGTTGGGGGCAAACTCATCGCTCCCGGCTTGATTGATGTGCATGTCCATTTGCGCGAGCCGGGTGGAGAAGCGAAAGAAACGATTGAAACCGGCACGCTCGCCGCTGCGAAAGGTGGCTTTACGACAGTGGCGGCGATGCCAAACACAAACCCGGTGCCGGACCGGAAAGAGCAGATGGAATGGCTTGCGCGACGCATCCAAGAAACGGCGCATGTCCGTGTGTTGCCGTATGCTTCGATCACGCTCGGGCAAAAAGGGGAGGAGCTGACCGATTTTGCCGCGTTAAAAGAAGCGGGAGCGTTCGCCTTTACTGATGACGGCGTCGGAGTGCAATCAGCGGGGATGATGTTTGAAGCGATGAAACGGGCCGCCGCCCTCGATATGGCGATCGTTGCCCACTGCGAGGACGATACGTTAAAAAACGGCGGTGCGGTGCATGACGGCGATTTTGCGCGCCGATACGGGATCGCTGGCATCCCGTCGGTCTGTGAAGCGGTGCACATCGCCCGCGATGTTTTGCTCGCCGAAGCGACCGGGTGCCACTATCATGTCTGCCATATTAGCACGAAAGAATCGGTGCGCGTCGTCCGTGACGCAAAGCGGGCTGGTATCTGCGTCACCGCGGAAGTGACGCCGCATCATCTCCTCCTATGCGATGAGGACATTCCGAGGCTTGATGCGAACTATAAAATGAATCCGCCGCTGCGCAGCCGCGCTGACCGTGAAGCGTTAATTGAAGGGCTGCTCGACGGCACGATCGATTTCATTGCCACCGACCACGCGCCGCATACAGCAGCGGAAAAAGCGAAAGGAATGGAGGCGGCGCCGTTTGGCATCGTCGGATTGGAAACGGCATTCCCGCTTTTGTACACCCATTTTGTCAAAAAGAACGTGTTTACGTTAAAACAGCTTGTCGATTGGTTGACGATCAAACCAGCGCAATGTTTCGGCTTGCAAACAGGGCGACTCGAGGTCGGAGCACCGGCGGATATCACGGTCATTGATTTAGAAACAGAAGAACCGATTGATCCAGAGACATTTGCCTCCAAAGGAAACAATACGCCGTTTGCCGGATGGAGATGTCAAGGATGGCCGGTGATGACGTTTGTTGGTGGAACACTCGTATGGGAGAAAGGAAGGGCATAACATGAAGCGGCAGCTTATTTTAGAAGATGGTTCGTTTTTTGTTGGGGAAGCATTTGGTAGTTTGAAAGAGACGACGGGTGAAGTCGTCTTTAACACCGGGATGACCGGTTATCAAGAAATTTTGACTGACCCGTCGTACTGCGGGCAAATCGTGACGATGACGTATCCGTTGATCGGCAACTACGGCATTAACCGCGACGATTTTGAAGCAATCTGCCCGTATGTGCACGGATTCATCGTTAAAGAGGCATGCTCAATTCCGTCGAATTGGCGCGGTGAAATGACGCTCGATGCCTATTTAAAAGAAAAAGACATTCCGGGGCTTGCCGGCGTTGATACGCGCAAACTGACGCGTCTCATTCGCCAGCACGGGACGTTAAAAGGAATGATTTGCGGCTTGGATGTCCACCCAGCGGAAGCGGCGGCGAAACTGCGGGCGATGGAGTGGCCGCGAGACCAAGTAAAACGCGTTTCGACGAAAAGTGCTTACCCGAGCCCGGGGCGCGGTGAACGCGTCGTGCTCATCGATTTTGGGATGAAGCATGGTATTTTGCGTGAGTTGAACAAACGGCATTGCGATGTCATCGTGTTACCGTACAATGCGACAGCAGAAGACGTGCTCAGCTGGCATCCGGATGGGGTGATGCTCTCAAACGGACCGGGCGATCCGAAAGATGTGCCGGAAGCGATTGAGATGATTCGTGGGATTTTGGGCAAAGTGCCGCTCTTTGGGATTTGCCTCGGCCATCAGTTGTTCGCTTTGGCGTGTGGTGCGAATACGGAAAAATTGAAATTTGGCCATCGCGGATCGAACCATCCGGTGAAAGATTTGCGCACCGGCAAAGTGGCTATCACATCGCAAAATCATGGCTATGCCGTGACGCATGAGTCGCTCGTTGGCACTCGTCTCGAAGTGACACACGTTGCCTTGAATGATGGGACGATCGAAGGGCTCCGTCATCTCGATTTCCCGGCGTTTACAGTGCAATATCACCCGGAAGCATCGCCGGGGCCGGAAGATGCGAATTCACTGTTTGACGAGTTTTTGACACTCATCCGCGAGTTCAGCAAGAAAGGAGAAGTCATCCATGCCTAAACGCCGTGACATCGAAACGATTTTAGTGATCGGCTCAGGGCCGATCGTCATCGGCCAAGCGGCCGAGTTTGACTACGCTGGGACGCAGGCATGCTTAGCTTTAAAAGAAGAAGGATACAAAGTCATTCTCGTAAACTCAAACCCGGCGACGATCATGACCGATACGGAAATCGCCGATAAAGTATATATGGAGCCGCTGACGTTCGAGTTTGTCGCCCGCATTATCCGAAAAGAGCGGCCAGACGCGATTTTGCCGACGCTGGGTGGCCAAACCGGGCTCAACTTGGCCGTCCAGCTTGCGAAAGCCGGCGTGCTTGAGGAATGCGGAGTTGAAATTCTCGGCACGAAACTGGAGGCGATCGAAAAGGCGGAAGATCGCGAGCAGTTTCGCGCCTTGATGAACGAGCTTGGAGAACCGGTGCCGGAAAGCGCCATTGTTCACAGCTTGGAGGAAGCGTACGAGTTCGTCCAACAGATCGGTTATCCGGTCATCGTCCGCCCGGCGTTTACGCTTGGCGGTACGGGCGGCGGTATTTGTACGAATGAAGAGGAGCTCATTGACATCGTCTCGACCGGTTTAAAAATGAGTCCGGTGCATCAATGTCTGCTCGAGCGGAGCATCGCTGGCTACAAAGAAATCGAGTATGAAGTGATGCGCGATGCCAACGACAATGCGATCGTCGTCTGCAACATGGAAAACATCGATCCGGTCGGCATTCACACGGGCGATTCGATCGTTGTTGCTCCGAGCCAAACGTTAAGCGACCGCGAGTACCAGCTGTTGCGCAACGCGTCGCTCAACATCATCCGCGCCCTCGGCATCGAAGGTGGCTGCAACGTCCAGCTGGCGCTCGACCCGGACAGTTTCCGCTATTACGTTATTGAAGTGAACCCGCGCGTCAGCCGCTCGTCGGCGCTCGCTTCGAAAGCAACCGGGTATCCAATCGCGAAACTGGCAGCGAAAATTGCTGTCGGACTAACACTTGATGAAATGATCAACCCAGTCACCGGAAAAACGTATGCCTGCTTTGAACCGACACTTGATTATGTGGTGACGAAAATTCCACGCTTCCCATTTGACAAATTTGAATCGGCGAACCGCCGCCTCGGTACGCAAATGAAAGCGACGGGAGAAGTGATGGCGATCGGCCGGACGTTTGAAGAATCGCTGTTAAAGGCGGTTCGTTCGCTTGAGATTGGCGTTCACCATCTCGAGTTGAAAGATGTGAACACGGCTGCAGACGACGTGATCGAAAAACGGATCCGCAAGGCGGGCGATGAGCGTCTCTTTTACATCGCTGAAGCGCTCCGACGCGGGGTATCGGTCGAAACGCTGCATGAGTGGAGCCAAATTGATCGCTTTTTCTTGCATAAGCTTGAGAACATCATCAAGATGGAAACGGTCGTCCAAAGCCATCCAGGAGATCTTGAAGTGCTAAAGAAAGCGAAAGCGCTCGGTTTCTCGGACGCCGCGGTGGCGAACTTATGGAACAAAACGGAACGCGACATTTACGAGCTGCGCCGTCAGGAGGGCATCGTGCCAGTTTACAAAATGGTCGATACGTGCGCGGCCGAGTTCACGTCAGAAACGCCGTACTACTATAGCACATATGAAGAAGAAAACGAATCGATCGTGACCGAGAAACAGAGCGTCATCGTACTCGGCTCAGGCCCGATCCGCATCGGCCAAGGGATCGAATTTGATTATGCGACCGTCCATTGCGTCTGGGCCATTAAACAAGCGGGCTATGAAGCGATCATCATCAACAACAACCCTGAAACCGTGTCGACCGACTTCAGCACGTCGGACAAACTGTACTTTGAACCGCTGACAGCGGAAGATGTCATGCATGTCATCGAGCTCGAACAGCCGGTCGGCGTCATCGTCCAGTTCGGAGGCCAGACAGCCATCAACTTAGCGGCAGAACTCGAAGCGCGCGGCGTCCGCTTGCTCGGGACGACGCTTGAAGATTTAGACCGCGCCGAAGACCGCGACAAATTTGAACAGGTGCTCTCCGAACTCGGCATTCCAAAACCGGCCGGCAAAACGGCCGTTTCGGTGGAGGAAGCGGTCGCTATCGCCGAAGAGATCGGCTATCCGGTGCTTGTCCGTCCGTCGTACGTGCTCGGCGGCCGGGCGATGGAAATCGTGTACGGGCAGGAGGAACTGCTCCATTACATGGAACACGCCGTGCGCGTCAACCCGCAACACCCGGTGTTGATCGACCGCTACATCACCGGCAAGGAAGTTGAAGTCGATGCCATCTCGGACGGTGAGACGGTCGTCATTCCAGGGATTATGGAGCATATCGAACGGGCCGGCGTCCATTCTGGCGACTCGATTGCTGTCTACCCACCGCAAACATTAAGTGCCGATGTCATCGAAAAGATTGTTGATTATACAGTCAAATTGGCACGCGGGCTACGCATCGTTGGGCTTTTAAACATCCAGTTCGTTATCTCTGACAGCGATGTATACGTGCTTGAAGTGAACCCGCGTTCAAGCCGCACCGTGCCGTTTTTAAGCAAAATCACCGGTGTGCCGATGGCCAACCTCGCCACAAAGGCCATTTTAGGGGCGAAGCTCGCTGAAATGGGCTATGAAACTGGAGTCTGCCCAACGAGTGAGGGTGTCTTTGTGAAAGTACCCGTGTTTTCGTTTGCGAAACTGCGCAACGTCGATATTTCGCTCGGGCCAGAAATGAAGTCGACCGGTGAAGTGATCGGCAAAGACATGACGTTTGAAAAAGCGCTCTACAAAGGGCTTGTGGCGTCCGGCATTCACATTCAGCCGCATGGGGCGGTACTGTTGACGGTGGCGGACAAAGATAAAGCGGAAGCCATCGACCTTGCCCGCCGCTTTGTCGAAATCGGCTATCAAATTTTGGCGACGAATGGCACAGCTGCGACATTGAAAGCGGCCGGCCTTCCGGTGACGGTTGTCAATAAAATCCATTCGGCGTCGCCGAATATTTTAGATGTCATCCGCCAAGGGAAGGCGCAAGTCGTCATCAATACGTTGACAAAAGGAAAGCAACCGGAAAGCGACGGCTTCCGCATCCGCCGCGAAGCGGTCGAAAACGGCATTCCGTGCTTGACGTCGTTGGATACCGCACGTGCGATGCTCCAGGTCGTTGAATCGATGACGTTTTCAACGACGGCGATGACGGAAGGGCTGGTGCGTTCATGATCGGCCGTGAACGAATGACGGTAGTCAGCCAACGGATGATTGCTGAGCGCACGTATGAATTGACACTGAGCGGCCAACTCGTTGCCCAAATGAATGAGCCGGGACAGTTCGTTCATATCAAAGTGGCAGAAGCGGCCGATCCGCTTTTGCGCCGTCCGTTGAGCCTTTGTCAGATCGACCACAAGCAGGGGCAATGCATCATCATTTACCGCCAGGAAGGGAAAGGCACTGCGTTGTTAACACAAAAACAGCCGGGCGACAGAGTTGATGTGCTCGGTCCGCTCGGCCACGGCTTTCCGCTAGATGCCGCGCCAGCGGGCGGTCGGGCGCTGTTGGTTGGCGGCGGCATCGGCGTCCCGCCACTGTACGAATTGGCAAAACAGCTGGCGAACCGGGGGGTAAACGTCGTGAGCGTACTTGGCTTCGCGACCAAAGCCGCCGTTTTTTACGAAGCGGAATTTGCTGCGTTCGGTGAGACGTATATCGCCACCGATGACGGATCATACGGGATGGCAGGGCGCGTCACTGATGTGATCGAGCAACAGGGCCTTTCGTTTGACGTGTTGTACGCCTGCGGCCCGAAGCCGATGTTAAAGGCGTTGGATGAACGATTCCGCGGCCGACCGGTCTATTTGTCGCTAGAGGAGCGGATGGGTTGCGGCGTCGGAGCGTGTTTTGCCTGCGTCTGCCATGTGCCGGGGAGCGAGACGGCGTATAAAAAAGTATGCAGCGACGGTCCGGTATTTCGGGCCGGGGAGGTGGTGTTATGAACCGGCTTGCGGTCGAACTGCCAGGTCTTTCGCTCAAAAACCCGATCATGCCGGCGTCCGGATGTTTCGGGTTTGGCCGCGAGTACGCCCAGTTTTACGATTTAAGCGTGTTAGGGGCCATAATGATTAAAGCGACGACAAAAGAGCCTCGCTTCGGCAATTCGACGCCACGGGTGGCGGAAACGCCTAGCGGGATGTTAAACGCTATTGGCTTGCAAAATCCAGGGCTTGATAAGGTGCTTGCGGAAGAATTGCCGTGGCTTGAACAGTTTGATGTGCCGATCATCGCGAACATCGCCGGCTCAACGATGGAAGAATACGTCGAGGTAGCCGCCGCGATTTCCAAAGCACCGAACGTCCATGCCTTGGAGCTCAACATTTCCTGCCCGAACGTGAAAAAAGGAGGCATTGCGTTCGGCACCGTGCCGGAGGTGGCCGCCGAGCTGACGCGGCTTGTCAAGGAAGTGTCGGCTGTTCCGGTGTATGTGAAGCTATCGCCTAACGTTACGGACATCGTCGCGATGGCGAAAGCAATTGAACAAGCGGGCGCCGACGGCTTGACAATGATCAATACGCTCGTCGGTATGCGCATCGATGTGAAAACAGGCCGGCCGATTTTAGCAAATGGCACCGGCGGTTTATCCGGCCCGGCAGTGAAACCGATCGCTGTCCGCATGATTTATGAAGTGAGCCAAGCGGTATCCATTCCGATTATCGGCATGGGCGGCGTGCAAACAGCGGAAGATGTGCTCGAATTTTTCTACGCCGGCGCGAGCGCGGTCGCCGTTGGGACGGCCAATTTCATCGACCCGTTTGTCTGCCCGACGATCATCAATGAACTGCCGGTGCTGCTTGACGAGCTTGGGATTCGACATATCTCGGAATGTACGGGAAGGAGCTGGAAAACCGGTGCACACGCCGTTCATTGTCGCTCTTGATTTTCCATCTAAACATGACGTACAGCAGTTTTTACGCCCGTTTAGCGGCACGCCGCTGTTTGTGAAAGTCGGCATGGAGCTGTATTATCAGGAGGGTCCAGCCATCATCGCCATGTTCAAAGAACAAGGACATGCCGTGTTTTTAGATTTAAAACTGCACGACATCCCGAATACGGTGAAACAGGCGATGAAAGGGCTCGCTCGCTTAGGTGTCGATTTAGTGAACGTTCACGCCGCCGGCGGCCGGCGCATGATGGAAGCGGCCATAGAGGGGCTTGACGCTGGAACGCCAAGCGGCGCTGCTCGGCCGCGCTGCATCGCCGTCACCCAGCTGACCAGCACGGATGAGCGGATGCTTCATGAAGAGCTGTGGATTTCCCAGCCGCTTGAGGAAACGGTCAGCCATTACGCAGCGTTGGCGCAAGCGAGCGGAATGGACGGTGTCGTCTGCTCGGCGAACGAAGCGACGCTCATCAAAGAACGGTGCGGTGCTTCGTTTCTCGCGGTCACACCGGGGATTCGCTTTGCCGACGATTCAGTGCATGACCAAGTGCGCGTCGTGACGCCAAGGAAAGCACGCGCGCTCGGCGCCGACTACATCGTCATCGGCCGCAGCATCACCCGCGCCGCTGACCCGCTCGCGGCCTACTCCCGCTTGCAACACGAATGGAACGGAGGAGAAACAGAATGAAACACGACATCGCTGCCAAACTGCTTCAGATCGGGGCCGTCGCCCTGCAGCCAAGCGAACCGTTTACGTGGTCGTCTGGCTTGAAATCGCCCATTTATTGTGACAATCGCCTAACGCTTGCCTATCCAGAAGTGCGCCGCATGATCGCTGACGGTCTCGCGGACCTCATCCGCACCCATTTCCCGGAAGCAGTTCTCATCGCTGGCACAGCGACCGCCGGCATCCCACACGCCGCCTGGGTAAGCGAACGGCTTGGTTTGCCGATGTGCTATGTCCGCAGCCAAGCGAAAGCGCACGGAAAAGGGAAACAAATTGAAGGAAAAGCCGAAGCGGGCCAACGCGTTGTCGTCATCGAGGATTTAATCTCCACCGGCGGCAGCTCGCTCAATGCCGTTCGCGCCTTGAAAGAGGCGGGCTGCGACGTGCTTGGCATCGTCGCCATTTTCACGTACGGGCTTGACAAAGCGACGCAGGCGTTTGCCGGAGAAAACGTGGCCGCTTACACGCTCACTGACTACGATACGCTCATCGAAACGGCCGTCCGCCTTGGCGCCGTCAGCGAACACGACCTGGCGACATTGCGGCAATGGCGGGAAAATCCGGAAGAGTGGGGAAAATAGATAGAGAAGAGAGAAGCGCGGACCAAAGGATGGTTCGCGCTTTTGTCATGTGTTGTTAGCGAACGGGACTTCCGTCGCCTCCGATGATGACGGAAATGGCGATAGAACGGCCAAAGTCAATCGAACTAGCGATGACTTGATGACTATGGGAGGTACCCTGTTTGTCTCTTAGGGTATGGAAATTACTGTAATGAAAAATGCTCATCTACAGTACTATATATACTCTCGCCATCAAGTTCAAACACACTATAATCTGAATTCTCTAAGTTTAATGCATCAACAACATTCAAAATGTTAGCTACCGAAAAACCTTTTAAAATTTTGTTTTCACTACATTTAGTTGAAAGTTTCTTAAATACTTTCTATTTCAATGTCTGACTTTACTTTTAAAGCCTTATTTAAGGCTTTTTTTAAAATAGTTATTAAATCTTCTCCATCACTTGTAACAAAATAGTTAGATAAGTCTGTAATTTCATCACTTATATTATCTCCCCATGGTGGTGTTTTGGAAATGTCTTCAATATCCCAAATGACCTGTGATGGACTGTAATTTTTTAAACTTTCTTTAATTTCATCTATTTCTTTAATAGCATCTTTAATATATTTATACTTAAGTTTGCCATTATATAGTTTGTTTAATAAAAGAGGATACTTTGTTCCCCAACCATTTGGCTCTAAATGATAGCTTATTGTTGTAAAAATTCACCATGCCCAATTGGATACCAATAATATTTTACTTTAAAACCTACAGCCATTCTGTCACCTCACTCATTAGTTTTAAATCTCATATTTACTTTACCATTTGTTTTTTTTCATTATTTTATCATACAAATCATCTAATGTTTCTTCCGATATGATGACGTCCGCCCTTTCGTGTTTGGTCATCAGTGTTTACTGCTCAGCAAGGGGCGGCTGTTTTTGTTTAGCCTGCTTTGTTCCCATCCTGATGGCGAGTGCTGTTTCAAGAAGGCGTTCGATGATGTGGGTGGATGGGCATGAAAATGTACATGAGCTTACAACAAAAGGGCAGACATATCCGTTAAGAAGTTTTCCGCTCATAACACTGCAAGTGCGCTCACAAACGGCATCATCGCCTTTTTTCAAGATCATTCAATCTCTTTCCAAATGCGCTCAATCGCCATAAGCTCGTTGCTGCGAAACGACAATTGGTAAATGTCGGGCATCGCAAGGCGCTGCCAAAAACGAAAATCGTACTGCTTATCGAAATAGTTCATGATTAATACCATGATGTTGCCGTGCGTACCGATCACGACGTTTTTTCCTTTATGCTTTTCCAATATGCGAAATACAGCACGCACGCCTCGTTGTTGTGCGAGGCGGTTCGACTCGCCACCTTCCTAACAAAAAGCTTCGTCTTCCCACACTTTTTGGACCGCCGCAAGAAAATCGTCGACTGCCGTTGCAGCCAACTTCCGCTCTTTGAAATCGTCTTCGATTTCGATCCTGCTTCCGACATGCTTCGCAATGCCTTCCACCGTCTGGATCACGCGTTGATATGGACTTGAATACACGATATCGATCCGTTCATGCTTCAGCAATTCTGTCACCACCTCGGCATCGCGCATGCCGCGTTCCGACAGCGGTCGACCGAGCTCGTCCGACGTATAAACCGAGTGAGCGTGTCTTACGAAATACAAATTCGTCAACATTTCCCTCTTCTCCATTAACTCCTATCATTTACGGTAGATGAACCATTTTCGTAACAATAATTACCATATCAAAAAAGACAACCATGGCTATAGGGACATTCTTTGTTTACGGCTGTTTCGCCGCGTGTTCTTTTTGCCGCTGTTTCATGGCGCGGACGAGCTCTTCGTCCGGTGTGACGTAGAGTGTTTGTTCGTTTTCGTAAATGACAAACCCTGGCTTGGCGCCGCTCGGTTTTTTCACGTAGCGGACGCGCGTGTAATCGACCGGCACGGAGCCGGAGTGGCGGGCTTTGCTGAAGTAGGCGGCTAAGTTCGCCGCTTCAAGCAGGGTTTGTTCTGACGGCTGTTTGTTCCGGATGACGACGTGCGAGCCGGGAATGTTTTTCACATGCAGCCAAACGTCGTCTTTATGGGCGAGCTTTGTTGTGAGATAGTCGTTTTGTTTATTGTTTTTGCCGACGAGTATGTCCGTGCCGTCGCTGGCCATGTAGCGGTCAAGCTCAGGCGCAGTTGGCTTCCGCTTTTTCGCTCCTTTAGCGGCGCGCGGACGCAAGTAGCCTTGTTCGATGAGCTCGTCGCGAATTTCCTCGATGTCTTTTGGCGAAGCGGTTTCGAGCTGGCTTAAAATCGTATCACAATAAGCGATGTCTTCTTTCGTCCGCTCAATTTGTTCACGGACGACAGCGAGTGAGTTTTTCGCTTTTTGGTATTTTTGAAAATAGTGTTGCGCGTTGTCAGACGGCGATTTTTGCGGGTCAAGCAGGATCGTGACCGTTCCACCGCGTTCGTCGTAGTAGTTTGTGACCTCGATTTCTGTCATGCCGCGCTTGACAGCATACAAATGGGCGGTGAGCAGTTCGCCGTACAGCCGGTACATATCGGCTTGTTTCGCTTCCGCAAGCGTCTGTTCGAGCTTGAGGAGCTTTTTCTCGTTTTTCGCTTTTTCGTTCGCCATGAGCCGCTCGATGTCATGGGCTTGCTGTTTGACGCGGTCGCGCTCCGCTTTGCCGAAATAAAAGCGATCCAACAGCTCGCTCGCGCTCGCAAACGGCTTTCCTTCCGCTTGGATATGGGTCAGCGGCAAAATGTAAAACCATTCTTTTTCTCCGTTGGTATACATCGTCGGCGCAAAACGACGATTGCGCACGTCGTTCATCAACGTGACGAAGCTTTTTGGCAGCGTTGCCCGGTTGGCGAGCCCAGCTCGAAATACAGCTTCATTGGCGAACAGTGGCGAAATGCCACTGAAGGCGGAGACGAGCTGATGGGCGAGCTTGCCAGCGTGAAAGTCGATTTTTTTCAGCATTGTTTCTTCGGTGGCTTCCAGTGGATTCAGCTTGCCGTGCGTCGGCGGGGCGATGTATGGATGCCCAGGGAGCACGGTCCGGTAGCGATTGACCGATGGCGGCAAATGTTTCAAGCTGTCGATGATCGTGTTGGTGGATGCATCGACTAAGATGATGTTGCTATGGCGGCCCATTACTTCAATGATGAGCTGTTTCGTCTGCACATCGCCAAGTTCATCGCGCCCTTTTGTATCGATGACGATAATGCGGTCAAACTCGACTTGGCGGATGGCTTCGACGATGCTTCCTTCTAAATGTTTGCGCAGCCGCATGCAAAACATCGGCGGCTCGGGCGGGTTATCGTACGTTTCGTTTGTCAAATGGACGCGGGCGTACGTCGGATGCGCCGATAGCATCACTTTATGATTATGGCCGCGGGCGCGCACGAGCATGACGATCTCATACGCTGACGGCTGGTGGATTTTCGTGATCCGCCCTCCCGCGAGCGCTTCTTGCAATTCGCCGACAATGGCATAAGTAAACACTCCATCAAACGACATGGGAAACACCTTTCTATTTGTTTCTTTTGCTACTCCGATCTTACCATACGATTTGCCATTTTGAACATTTTTGCGAACATTTTGTGGAGACGGATCGCGGCGTGGAGCAAAACGGTTATATAAAAATGAAAAGGAAATGGCGCGGCCAAGCGATCATTCGTTTATACCGCTAAACATATCATTTTTTCGGACATGTGTGAATAAGCATAGAAGAGCGAGAGCAGTGTGCCGAAAAGACGGAAGAACGGAGGGGAAACGGGATGCAGTGGCATATGCTGGCTGCCAACGATGTCGCACACGAGACAAAGACGAATGTGACGGCCGGGCTGACCGCGACGGAGGCAGAAAAACGGTTGCGGCAGTTTGGTTATAATGAGTTGGCAGAAGGGAAAGCAACACCGGCAATTGCTGTCTTTTTCCGCCAGTTTCAAGATTTTATGGTGCTCGTTTTGCTGTTGGCGACCATCATTTCGGCGTTTTTAGGCGAATATGTCGATGCGGTTGCCATTGTCGTCATCGTCATTATGAACGCCGTGCTTGGTTTTATTCAAGAACGGCGGGCAGAAAAGTCGCTTGCTGCTTTAAAACAGCTGTCTGCTCCGCAAGCGATGGTGTTGCGCGACGGCGAGTGGGTGAAAATTCAAGCGCGGGAGTTGGTCGTTGGCGATATTGTTAAATTGACAAGCGGCGATCGAGTCGGGGCTGATATCCGGCTCATTGAGGCGAACGGGTTGGAGATTGAGGAATCGGCGTTAACGGGTGAATCGGTGCCGGTAGCGAAATCAGCTGCCCCGCTTCTTACTGAGCAGGCGTCATTAGGCGATTTGCATAATATGGCGTTTATGGGGACGTTAGTAACAAGGGGAAGCGGCGTTGGCATCGTCATTGCTACCGGAATGAAAACGGCGATGGGGCAAATCGCGACGATGCTTGAAGAGGCGGATGCTGGCCTGACGCCGCTGCAGCGCCGCTTAGAGCAGCTCGGGAAAATTTTGCTTATCGTGGCGCTGGCACTGACGGCAGCGGTGGTGGCGGTTGGGGTCGTGCAAGGGCATGATCTGTATGAAATGTTCTTGGCTGGTGTATCGCTTGCGGTGGCAGCCATTCCAGAAGGATTGCCGGCAATTGTGACAGTTGTACTGGCGCTTGGCGTGCAACGAATGATCAAACGAAACGCCATTGTCCGCAAACTTCCGGCAGTGGAGACGCTTGGTTGCGCCTCGGTTATTTGTTCCGACAAAACGGGGACAATGACGGAAAACATGATGACCGTCACGCAACTATGGGCAGGAGGGCGGACGTTTTCAGTAAGCGGCGTTGGCTTGGAAACGGACGGGGAGTTTTCGGAACGCAACCGGACGGTCGATCCGCATCGGGCTCCGGCGCTCGGTCGTCTATTGACGATGGCGGTGCTTTGCAATAGTTCGGAGCTGAAAGAGCAAAACGGCCGCCGCTATGTGGACGGCGATCCGACGGAAGGAGCGTTGCTTGTCGCTGCGGAAAAAGCGGGCATGAAAAAAGGTGAACTCCTTCGTGACTATGTCATTGAACGGGAGTTTCCGTTTGATTCCGAGCGGAAAATGATGACAGTCATCGTTCGCGACCGAAACGGCCGTCGGTTTTCGGTGACGAAAGGCGCTCCGGACGTGTTGCTTGAACGGGCGACACGCCTTGAATGGAACGGACGCGAGCAGGCGCTGACTCCGGCATGGAAAGAAGCGGTCGAGAAGGCGGTTCACCAGATGGCGGCCTCAGCCTTGCGCACGATCGCCGTTGCTTACCGGCCGCTTGCCGACAATGAGAAAATCCAGTCGGAAGAAGAGGCAGAAACACGCTTCATTTTTCTTGGTGTCGCCGGCATGATCGACCCGCCGCGCCCTGAGGTGAAAGAAGCAGTGGCGCGCTGTAAAGAGGCAGGCATGAAAACGGTGATGATTACCGGCGATCATGTGTTGACGGCCAAGGCGATCGCCAAACAACTTGGCGTATTGCCGCCTGACGGCAAAGTGATGGATGGAGCGACGTTATCACGCCTGTCGGTCGACGAGCTTGAGCGTGAGATTGATGATATTTACGTGTTTGCCCGTGTCGCGCCGGAACATAAGTTGAAAATCGTCAACGCCTTCAAGCGGCGCGGTCATATTGTCGCCATGACTGGCGACGGGGTGAACGATGCGCCGGCGATTAAAGCGGCTGACATCGGTGTTGCGATGGGGCGGTCAGGAACGGACGTGGCGAAAGAAGCTGCATCGCTCGTATTGCTTGATGACAACTTTGCGACGATTCAAGCAGCGATTGAAGAAGGGCGCAACATATATGAAAATATCCGTAAGTTTATTCGTTATTTGCTCGCCTCAAACGTCGGGGAAATTTTAGTGATGTTGTTTGCGATGTTGCTCGCGCTGCCGTTGCCGCTCGTGCCGATCCAAATTTTATGGGTCAATCTTGTTACGGACGGCTTGCCAGCTATGGCGCTCGGACTTGACCGGCCGGAGGAAAACGTAATGAAGAGGCCGCCGCGACGCCCTGATGAAGGGGTGTTCGCCCGCGGACTTGGTTGGAAGATCATCAGCCGCGGCTTTTTGATCGGTCTTGTTACGCTGGCGGCGTTTATGACCGCCTACGAACGAAGCGGCCATGAGCTTGCTTACGCCCAGACGGCAGCGTTTGCGACGCTTGTGCTCGCCCAATTAGTCCATGTGTTTGACTGCCGATGCGAACGTTCAATTTTTGACCGCAATCCGTTAGGGAACGGTTATCTTGTTGCGGCGGTCATCGTGTCGCTGCTGCTCCTGTTCGTCGTCATTTACTATCCGCCGCTGCAGACGGTGTTCCATACTGAACCGCTCGCTGCGCTCGATTGGTTGCTCATTGTTGGGCTGTCCGCTTTGCCGACGTTTTTGTTTGCCGGTTCGCTTTTTACGAGAAAATAAATAACGTATATGGTATAATGAAAAAGGTGATAGAGGTATGCTCTATGGCCTTTTCTTTTTTTCATCAATGACAGCAACGGGTGTGATGGCATGGTTTACAGCATGACTGGTTTTGGCACGAGCACGAAAAAAACGGATCGCTTAATGGTGACGGTGGAAATGAAATCGGTCAACCACCGGTTTTGCGAAATTTCCATACGCCTACCTAGACAATGGCTCGTGTTTGAAGATAAAATAAAAAAAGCGATTTTGCCGTATGTGCGGCGCGGGAAAGTCGAAGTGTTCGTCACGATCGCCGGCGAAGGGCTCGTAAAGCGGAAAATACATATCGATTGGGATTTGCTCGCCCAATATTGGGCTGGACTGCAGGAAGCAGCCAAGCGGTTTTCCCTTGACGGCAATGTGACGACAGCCGAGTTGCTTCGGCTTAACGGGGCAGTCGAAGTCGTCGAAGAGGAAGGCGGCAATGAGGAGATCGAGCCGCTTCTCCTCGCCGCTGTCGATGAGGCGGCAAGGGCGCTGATGGCCATGCGTCAACAAGAAGGGAAGGCGCTCGTCGCCGATTTGCGCGCCCGTCTGCACGAGATCGAGGCTGGTGTTACTGCCATTGAACAGCGGGCGCCACTTGTTGTGGAACAATACCGTGAGCGGCTGACACGCCGCCTGCGTGAATGGGTGCCCGCCGCGGTCGACGAGGCACGTTTGCTCACGGAAGTGGCGGTGTTTGCCGAAAAAGCAGACATTAACGAAGAATTGAAGCGCATCCGCAGCCATTTGATGCAAATGGCAGATGCGCTTGAAACAGACGAACCAGTCGGGCGGAAGCTGGACTTTTTAGTGCAGGAGTTGAACCGCGAAGTGAACACGATCGGCGCCAAGGCGAATGACAGCGTCATTGCTGCGCAAGTCGTCGAGATGAAAAGCGCGCTCGAGAAAATGCGCGAGCAAGTGCAAAACGTGGAATAGCCGTTTAAAACGGCTTGCTAGCGGCAACAATAACGAATATGGCAGGTGGGCGTGTCATGATGATGAAGTTTATTAATATCGGATACGGAAACATGGTGTCGGCCGCCCGTATCATTACGATTGTCAGCCCCGATTCGGCGCCGATTAAACGAATCATCCAAGATGCGCGCGAAAAAGGTAAGCTCGTCGATGCGACGCACGGTCGAAGAACGCGCGCAGTGATCATTACAGATAGTGATCATGTCATTTTATCATCCGTGCAACCGGAAACGGTGGCGAACCGCTTGTACGGAAGCGATGATTTCTCCGAGGAAGGGTAGGGTTTTCAACGTTGAGGAACGAACGAGGGTTGTTAATCGTCATGTCAGGGCCGTCCGGTGTCGGCAAGGGAACGGTGCGCAAAGCGCTGTTTTCGCGACCAGACATCGAGCTTCATTATTCGGTGTCAGTTACGACGCGCAAGCCGCGGGAAGGTGAAGTGGAAGGCGTTGATTATTTCTTCCGGACCCGCGAGCAGTTTGAGCAAATGATCCGTGAAAATAAGCTGCTTGAATGGGCGGAATACGTCGGCAACTATTACGGGACGCCGATCGACTATGTGGAAAAAACGCTCGCGGAAGGGAAAGACGTATTTTTGGAAATCGAGGTGCAAGGCGCGATGAAAGTGCGCCAAGCGTTCCCGGAAGCGCTCTTTATTTTCCTTGCCCCACCAAGCTTATCGGAGCTTGAGAAGCGGATCATCGGGCGCGGCACCGAATCGAAAGATTTGATCGAAAATCGGCTGCAAGCAGCCAAAGAGGAATTGGAAATGATGGACGCATACGACTATGTCGTTGAAAATGATGAGATCGAGCTCGCATGCGAGCGAATCAAGGCGATCGTCATGGCCGAACATTGTCGGCGTGAGCGCGTCGCCGAGCGATATAAACGGATGTTGGAGGTGGAATGACGATGTTGTATCCTTCCATCGATTTGCTTATGAAAAAAGTGGATTCGAAATATAAGCTTGTTACGGTTGTCGCGAAACGGGCGCGTCAGCTTCAAGACGGCTCGGAGCTGATGGTGAACAAGCCAGTGTCGAAAAAATTTGTCGGCCAGGCATTAGAGGAAATTGCCGGCGACAAGGTTGAATTAGTGGAAGAAGAAAAATAACAACCTAGCTGTTAGGTTGTTATTTTTTTCAATATCGGGGGTGGCGAAGATGATGAAGGGGAAACATATTTTGCTCTGCGTCACCGGAGGGGTGGCCGCCTATAAGGCGGCGGCGTTGACAAGCCAGTTAACCCAGCGCGGCGCGGAAGTGAAAGTGATCATGACCGAAGGGGCGTGCCAGTTTATTACTCCGCTTACGTTCCAAGCGTTGTCGCGCCAAGAAGTATATATCGACACGTTTGCCGAAAACAACCCGGCCGTTATCGCTCATATCGATTTGGCTGACTGGGCTGACCTTGTCCTTGTTGCCCCGGCGACAGCCAATACGATCGCCAAGCTGGCTGCCGGCATCGCCGACAATATGGTGACGACGACGATTTTGGCGACGAAAGCGCCGGTGTGGATCGCCCCGGCGATGAACGTTCATATGTACGAGCATCCGGCCGTCCGAGCAAATATCGAGCAGTTGTACCGGTTCGGTTACCGGTTCATTGAGCCGTCGGAAGGCTATTTGGCGTGCGGCTATATCGGCAAAGGGAGGCTGGAGGAACCGGAAAAAATTATCGCCCATATCGAGCGCTTTTTCGCAGACGATCCGCCGTTGTTCTGTGGGAAGCACGTCCTTGTCACTGCCGGGCCGACGCGAGAAAAGCTCGATCCGGTTCGCTATTTTTCCAACTATTCGAGCGGCAAAATGGGCTATGCGATTGCCGAAGCAGCAGCCCGCTTCGGCGCTTCGGTGACGCTTGTCTCCGGCCCGACGGCGCTTGCGGCACCCGATGGCGTCGAGATAGTGCCGGTTGAGTCGGCTGCTGAAATGTATGAAGCGGTGATGGCTCGCTTTGCGGAAACGGACATTGTCATTAAGGCAGCGGCAGTTGCTGATTATCGGCCGAAATACGTCGCGGCGGCAAAAATTAAAAAGCAGCCCGGCGATTATGTTGTGGAGATGGAGCGGACGATCGACATTTTAAAAACGCTTGGCGAGCAGAAAACAAGGCAAATTCTAGTCGGATTTGCGGCCGAAACGGACAACCTCGAACAGTATGCGTTAAAAAAGCTTGAAGAAAAGCGGCTTGACCTTGTCATTGCCAACAATGTGACTGAAGAAGGGGCAGGGTTTGCCGGTGATACAAACATCGTCACGATTTTCCGCCGCGACGGCGCCACTCGTCCGTTGCCGCTCATGACGAAACGAGAGGCCGCTGAGGAAATTTTAAAAGAAATTCACGCGTATACCGAGGGGATTCGATGAAGGTTGCATCGGTCATTGTCGATGTCCCGACGCGGCAAACAGACCGCCCGTTCGACTATTTGATTCCTGAGCGCTGGCGCGGCATCATCCAGCCGGGAATGCGGGTAACGGTGCCGTTCGGAGCGCGGCGTCTGCAAGGGTTTGTCATTGGAGTAAAAGATCACTCTGAGATCAAGCAGTTAAAGCCGATTGAACATGTACTTGATGTCGTGCCAGTATTAAATGAAGAACTGCTTGACCTCGGCCGCTATTTAACGGAAACGACGCTCTGTTTTGCCATTTCGGCGTATCAAGCGATGTTGCCGGCGGCGATGCGGGCGAAGTATGAAAAGCTGCTCCGCCTAACGGATGAACGAAAGCGCGAGGCGCTGCCGGACGACTTAAAGCCGCTGTTTGCCAACCGAGTAGAAGTCGCTTGGAAAGACGTCGAAACGGCCGGCTTATGGCGGGCGGCACAAAGGGCAGTGCAGCAAGGCGTGCTTGAAGCGGTCTACGAAGTGAAAGAAAAAGCTGGGAAGAAAACGGTGAAGCATGTTGTTCTTGCTGTTCCAGCAGAGCAGGCGAAAGACGCGCTGGCAGCGCTTCCGGCAAGGCAAAAAGACGTGCTTTCGTTTTTGCTTGAAAAAGAGGAAGCGGTGCCGGTCGCCAAGCTACAAGCGGCGCTTGGTGTTTCCTCTGCACCGCTTAAAGCGCTCGTCGGCAAAGGGCTGATTGCGATGAACGATGTTGAAGTTTATCGCGATCCGTACGAACATCGTACGTTTCAGCCAAGCGAACCGCCGACGCTCACCCAAGCGCAGACCAAGGCGTTGGCGGCAATTACCGCTTCGGTGCGCGCTAGGGAGCACCGTACGTTTTTGCTTTACGGCGTCACCGGCAGTGGGAAAACGGAAGTGTATATGCAGGCGATTGAAGAAGTGTTGCGCCAAGGGAAAGAGGCGATCGTTCTCGTGCCGGAAATCTCGCTGACACCGCAAATGGTCGAGCGCTTTAAAGGCCGGTTCGGCCCGAAAGTAGCGGTGCTCCACAGCGGGCTGTCAGTCGGCGAAAAATATGATGAATGGCGGAAAATCCATCGGAAAGAGGTACAGCTTGTTGTCGGTGCGCGTTCCGCAGTATTTGCCCCGTTTGAAAACTTAGGGATGATCATTATCGACGAGGAACATGAGACGAGCTATAAGCAAGAAGAAATGCCGCGCTACCATGCGCGGGATGTTGCCATTTACCGCGCCCGCCGCCACCGCTGTCCGGTCGTGCTCGGCAGCGCCACTCCATCGCTTGAAACATTCGCACGTGCCGTCAAAGGGGTGTATGAGCTGCTTGAACTGCCGGAGCGGATTGCTGATCGCGGCATGCCGGATGTCCATATTGTCGATATGCGCGAGGAATTGCGCAGCGGCAATCGTTCGATGTTTTCACGGCGATTGCTTGATGAGCTGCGTCTTCGACTGGAACGCGGCGAGCAGGCGGTATTGTTTTTAAATCGACGCGGCTATTCGACGTTTGTCATGTGCCGCGGCTGTGGCTATGTCATCTGTTGCCCGCATTGCGACATTTCGCTTACGTATCATCGCGCGGGAGAGAGGATGAAATGCCATTATTGCGGTTACGAAGAGCCGCTAGTTCCTCGCTGTCCATCGTGCGGAAGCGAACATATCCGCTTTTTCGGCACCGGCACGCAAAAAGTGGAAGAAGAGTTGGTCAAGCTGTTGCCGAAGGCGCGCATCATCCGCATGGATGTCGATACGACGGGGCGGAAAGGGGCGCATGAAGAGCTGCTCTCCCGCTTTGCTGCCAAAGAGGCGGATATTTTGCTCGGCACGCAAATGATCGCCAAGGGGCTTGATTTTCCTGACGTGACGCTCGTCGGTGTGCTTGCGGCCGATACGATGCTTCATCTGCCCGATTTTCGCGCCGCAGAGAAAACATTTCAGCTGCTGACGCAAGTGAGCGGGCGCGCCGGACGGCATGAGCTTCCCGGTGAAGTCGTCATCCAGACGTATACGCCGGATCACTACAGCATTGAGCTCGCCGCCCGCCACGATTATCGCGCCTTTTACCGACGGGAGATGACGCTGCGCAAAGCGCATGGCTATCCGCCATACTACTATTTGACGCTCATTACCGTCGCTCACGAGGAAGCGCCGGCCGCCGCCAAAGCGGCCGAAAAAATCGCTGCCTATTTGCGCAAACAACTGTCGAATGAAACGGTCGTCCTCGGCCCGGTCGCCTCACCGATCGCTCGCCTTCATGATAGATATCGTTACCAATGCATGATAAAATACAAACGGGAACCGAACATAACGGCGGCGCTGAAAGCGGTCATCGATCGTTATCAAGCGGATGCCACCCACGGTGGGGTGGCGATTACCGTCGATACGAACCCGTATATGATGATGTGAAAATGGAGGAATGACGTTGTCTGTATTGCCGATTGTCACCTATCCTGCTCCAGTTTTGGAACAACCGTGCGCGCGGGTGACGGTCTTTGACCGCCAGCTCGGCCGGTTGCTTGACGATATGTATGAGACGATGATTGCCGCTGATGGAGTTGGCTTGGCCGCCCCGCAAGTTGGCATTGCCAAACAGGTTGCTGTCGTCGATATCGGCGATGAGCATGGCCGGATTGAGCTTATCAATCCAGTTATCATCGAAGCGCGCGGTGAACAAATTGATGTTGAAGGCTGCTTGAGCTTTCCTGGTCTGTTTGGCGAAGTGCCGCGCGCCAATTATGTGAAAGTGCGGGCGCAAAACCGGCGCGGCCGTCTGTTTACACTCTCTGCGACCGGCTTTTTAGCGCGCGCCTTGCAGCACGAAATCGATCACTTGCACGGCGTGTTGTTTACATCGAAAGTGATCCGTTACTGCGATCTTGAAGAATTGGAAGGGTAGATGCTGATGACGAACATTGTCTTTATGGGAACGCCTGATTTTGCGGTGCCGGTTTTACGGCAGCTGCTTGATGACGGGTATCGGGTTGTTGCCGTTGTTACGCAGCCGGACAAGCCGAAAGGGCGAAAGCGCGAGCTTGTTCCGCCCCCCGTTAAGGTCGAGGCGCAAAAACACGGCATCCCGGTATTGCAACCGACGAAAATTCGTGAACCGGAACAATACGAACAAGTGCTGGCGTTTGCGCCTGACTTGATCGTGACCGCGGCATTTGGACAAATTTTGCCTAAGGCTCTGCTTGACGCTCCCAAATACGGCTGCATTAATGTTCACGCCTCGCTTCTTCCCGAGCTGCGCGGCGGTGCGCCGATCCATTATGCCATTTGGCAAGGGAAAACGAAAACAGGTGTCACGATTATGTATATGGCGGAAAAGTTGGATGCCGGCGACATGTTGACGCAAGTCGAAGTGCCGATTGAAGAAACCGATACCGTCGGCACACTGCATGATAAATTGAGCGCTGCCGGGGCTAAACTATTATCAGAAACGCTCCCGCTTTTATTGGAAGGTAACCTTGCGCCTATTCCGCAAGAGGAAGAGAAAGCGACATATGCTCCGAATATCCGGCGTGAACAAGAGCGGATTGACTGGGCGCAGCCTGGTGAGGCGATTTACAACCATATCCGTGCTTTTCATCCGTGGCCGGTTACGTATACGACATACGACGGGAACGTTTGGAAAATCTGGTGGGGCGAAAAAGTGCCGGCGCCAAGCTTAGCGTCGCCAGGCACGATTTTATCGCTTGAGGAAGACGGCATCGTCGTCGCCACCGGCAGTGAGACGGCCATTAAAATTACTGAATTGCAGCCGGCCGGCAAAAAGCGAATGGCCGCCAGCGAGTTTTTGCGCGGTGCTGGCAGCCGGCTTGCGGTCGGCACGAAGCTAGGAGAGAACAATGAACGTACGTGAACTTGCTTTAGACACGCTGTTGGCCATCGAACAAAAAGGGGCTTACAGCCATTTGCAACTGAACAACGCCATTCAAAAAGGGCGTCTTGACGGGCGCGATGCGGCGTTGCTGACAGAAATCGTGTACGGCACCATACAGCGGCGCGATACGCTCGATTATTATTTGACACCGTTTTTGCGCAAGGCGCGCCGGCTTGAGCAATGGGTGCGCGTGCTTCTGCGGCTGACGCTGTACCAAATGGTATATTTAGATCGCGTTCCGGATCACGCCGCCATCTTTGAAGCGGTGGAAATCGCCAAACGGCGCGGCCATCGCGGCATCGCTTCGCTTGTGAACGGTGTCTTGCGCACCATTGGCCGCGAGGGGCTGCCGTCGCTTGATGCCATTAACGATTCTGCAAAGCGGCTCGCCGTCGCCACAAGCCATCCGGAATGGCTTGTCCGTCGCTGGATCGAGCAATACGGTCCTGAGGAGACGGCGCGCATGTGCGAGACGAATTTGCGTCCGCCACAATCGACCGCCCGCGTCAATCGGATGCGGGCGACGGTGGAGGAAGCGCTTGAGCGGCTTGGCAGCGAAGGAGTGAAGGCTGTTCGAGGTCTTCTTGCTCCGGAGGCCATCCGAGCCGAAAACGGGAATTTCGCTCATACGGAGGCATTTCACTCCGGTTGGCTGACGATCCAAGATGAAAGCTCGATGCTCGTCGCCCGCGCTCTCGACCCGGCGGCAGGGGAACGGGTGCTCGACTGCTGTGCGGCGCCGGGGGGGAAAACGACCCATATCGCTGAACGGATGGACGGCCGCGGCGAAGTGGTTGCTGTTGATGTTCACGAGCATAAAGTGAAGCTCATTGAACAACAAGCGCAAAGGCTCGGCCTTGACAATATCAGGACGCTCGCCCTTGATAGCCGCCGGCTCGGCGAGCGGTTCGCTCCTGAGTCGTTTGACCGTATTTTAGTCGATGCACCGTGCACCGGGTTTGGCGTCATCCGCCGCAAACCGGAGATCAAGTACACAAAAGGGAACGATGATGTCGCGGCGCTTGTTGAGATTCAACAAGCCATTTTGCGGGCGGCTGCCCCGCTCTTGAAAAAAGGGGGCACGCTTGTCTACAGCACGTGTACGATCGAGCGTGAAGAAAATGAAGAAGCCATCGCCCGCTTTTTGGCCGATCATCCGGATTTTTCGCTCGACGACCGTCTCGTCGAGCGGCTGCCGGATGCGGTACGGCCGTATGTTCAAAAAGGCATGCTGCAATTGCTGCCGCATTATTTTGATTCCGACGGGTTTTTTATCGCCCGGTTACGAAAGAAGGGGTAGTAAGTGGAAATGACGAATACGGCTGCCCGCCGGTCCACCGGCGAAGCGCAGCTGCTACCGTTGCCGTCGATTTATTCACTGACGCTTGATGAATTGAAGGAATGGCTCGTTGCTCACGGTGAAAAACCGTTTCGTGCCACGCAAATTTATGAGTGGCTGTATGGAAAGCGTGTTACCGATTTTGCTGAGATGACGAACTTGCCCAAACGACTGCGCGAACAGCTCGCCTCGGCGTTTTCGATCACCACGTTAAAAACGATCGTGAAGCAAACATCGAAAGACGGGACGATCAAATTTTTGTTCGAGCTGCACGATGGTTATTCGATCGAGACGGTGCTCATGCGCCATAACTACGGCAATTCTGTGTGCGTCACGACACAAGTTGGATGTCGCATCGGTTGTACGTTTTGCGCTTCGACGCTCGGTGGGCTGAAGCGCCATTTGGAAGCAGGGGAAATCGTCGCTCAAGTCGTGCAAGTGCAAAAGGCACTCGATGAAACGGAAGAGCGTGTCAGCAGCATTGTCGTGATGGGCATCGGTGAGCCGTTTGACAACTACGATGCGCTCATCAAGTTTTTGCGTATTGTCAACCATTCGAAAGGGCTGAACATCGGCGCTCGCCATATTACCGTTTCTACGAGCGGCATCATCCCGAAAATTTATCAATTTGCCGATGAAGGGATGCAAATTAATTTCGCCATTTCGTTGCATGCGCCGACGACCGAGCTGCGGACGAAGCTCATGCCGATCAATAAGGCGTACCCGTTGCCAAAGCTGATGGAGGCGGTTCGGTATTACATTGAAAAAACGGGGCGGCGCGTGACATTTGAATATGGGCTGTTTGGCGGGGTGAATGACCAGCTTGAGCATGCCGAGCAGCTCGCTGAGCTGCTAAAAGGGTTGAAATGCCATGTGAACCTCATTCCGGTCAACTATGTGCCGGAACGCAACTATGTGCGCACGCCGCGCAACCAAATTTTCGCCTTTGAACGGGCGTTGAAAAAACATGGAATTAATGTCACCATTCGCCGCGAACACGGACATGACATCGATGCCGCCTGCGGACAGCTTCGCGCGAAGGAGCGAAAAGAAGAGACGAGGTGAATCGGATGCAAGCCGTTTTCCGAACCGATATCGGGCAAATTCGCGAGTATAACGAAGACAGTGGCGGCGTATTTGCCAATCAAAGCGGCCAATATTTAGCGGTCGTCGCTGATGGGATGGGTGGTCACCGTGCTGGCGATGTAGCGAGCGCGATGGCTGTCGCATATTTGCAACAACAATGGGAGCAAGAGCGTCATCTCTCTTCGCCAACTGAGGCTGAACAATGGTTGAAATCGCATATTGCGGTTGCGAACGAACGATTGCTTCGCCATGCGCTTTCTCACCCGGAATGCCAAGGGATGGGGACGACGGTCGTCGTTGCGATTTGCACCAGCTCGTTTGTCACAATTGCTCATATCGGCGACAGCCGCTGTTACTTGTTGAACCAAAACGGAATCCAGCAGCTGACCGATGACCATTCCCTTGTCAATGAGCTTGTCAAAAGCGGACAAATTTCCAAGGAAGATGCCGAGCATCACCCGCGCAAAAATGTGCTCTTGCGGGCGCTCGGCACCGAGCCAGCGGTGAAGATTGATGTCAAAACCGTCTCGATTGACGAGGACGATATGCTTCTTTTATGTTCGGACGGGTTGTCCAATAAAGTGCCAGAAGCGGACATCGTACATATTTTGACAAGCGGCGGCACGCTCGAGGAAAAGGCCGAGGCGCTCATTGATTTAGCGAACGAGCGGGGTGGGGAAGATAACATTTCGCTGGCGGTCATCGATTTTTCATCGGAACGTGAAGGTGGGTGATCGGCGTGCTCATCGGAAAACGATTGAATGACCGCTATAAAATCATCAGCCTCATCGGCGGCGGCGGCATGGCGAACGTTTATTTAGCGCGAGACATCATTTTGGAGCGCGATGTCGCTGTCAAAGTGCTCCGGCTTGACTTTGCCAACGATGAACAGTTTATTAAACGGTTTCGCCGTGAAGCGCAGGCAGCAACGAGCTTAAATCATGAGCATATCGTCTCCATTTATGACATTGGTGAAGAAGAAGGCGTCTATTATATTGTCATGGAGTATGTGCGTGGCGCAACGCTTAAGCAATACATTCAACAGTACGCTCCGCTTCCGGTCGAACAAGCACTCCGCATCATGGATCAGCTGACCTCAGCGATCGCTCATGCCCATGAGAATGGCATCATCCACCGTGACATTAAACCACAAAACATTTTGCTCGATGAGGACGGCAATGTGAAAGTGACGGACTTTGGCATCGCCGTGGCGATGAGCGGAACGACGATCACACAAACGAATTCGGTGCTTGGTTCGGTTCATTATTTGTCACCGGAACAGGCTCGTGGTGGCATTGCCACTGAAAAGTCGGATATTTATTCGCTCGGCGTTGTCATGTTTGAACTTGTCACCGGTCGTCTGCCGTTTTCTGGAGAATCAGCTGTTTCGATTGTGTTAAAGCATTTGCAGGAGGAAACGCCATCACCAAAGGATTGGAATCCGGAGATTCCGCAAAGCGTGGAGAACATTATTTTAAAAGCGATGGCGAAAGACCCATTTTATCGCTACCCATCTGCCCAGGAAATGAATGAGGATATCCGGACAGCGCTTGACCCAAGGCGGCGCAATGAGGCAAAATTTACGATCCCTGATGATGATGAGGCGACGAAAGTCATTCCGGTTATGAAACGACCAGAAAGCGCGGCGTTAGAGCAGGAGACGATCATTGATGAAGAAAAAGTGAGCGAATCGGCAAAAACAGCCGACGAGCCAAAGCAGAAACCGAAACCAAAACCAAAGCCAAAATCAAAACGAAAACGGATGTGGATCACCTGGCTTGCGGCAGCCCTATTGTTGTTAGGTGTAGTAGGCGTGAGTGCGCTCACTTGGATTCCAGATCTTGTTTTTCCGAAGGACGTGACAATACCCGATGTCACCAATAAAGAGTACGATGAAGCCGTTGAAGAGCTATCGGCGCTCGGTTTGGAAATTAAGGATACGATCGATGTGGAAGATGATACAATAGAAGAAGGAAAAGTTGTGCGCACTGATCCGGAAGCTGGCATGACGGTGAAGCCAGGGGCTGGCGTTATCATTTATAAAAGTGTCGGAAAGAAGAAAATCGAGTTTCCGAGCTTTATTGGTGATGAGATTTCGGTGGCTGAGAAGGAGCTGCGCGCTGAAGGGTTTACACGCATCACGCGCAACGGCCGCTATAGCGACAAACCGGAAGGAACGATTTTGGATCAATATCCGTATGCTGGCGATGAAGTCGTACCTGATGAAACGGAAGTCATCTTTACCGTCAGCTTGGGGCCGGAAAAAGTGAGGCTCAAAGATTTGACCGGCTATACCGAAAAGAGTGTGCGCGACTACGTCGAAGACCAAGGGCTCCGCATTGAGGTGACATATGAGCATTCTGATGACGTGCCGGAAGGGCTTGTTATTTCACAAACGCCGGCGGCGGGCGAACAGGTGGAAAAAGGAAAGACGATCACAGTTGTTATTTCCCGGGGTCCGGAGCCGAAGCCGTCAAAAACGGTGGTGAAAGAAATCACAATACCGTATGAACCGGCGGAAGAGGGGCAAATAGTCAAAGCTCAACTGTACATTCAAGACGCCAACCATAATATGACAACACCGTATAAAACATATCAGTTAACACAGTCAGTGACAGAGACGGTCGAGTTTGAAATTCCGTACGGGGAGACGGCCTATTACCGCGTCATTGTCAACAATGTCGTCAAAGATGAAGGGACGATTCCGTATCCAGAAAACGGCGGAAAAAAGGAGTGAAGCTATGGCAGAAGGGCAAATTATTAAAGCGTTAAGTGGGTTTTATTATGTCCTCTCTGAAGGCAAGGTGTTTCAATGCCGGGGACGGGGCGTGTTTCGTAAGCAAAAAGTGACGCCGCTTGTCGGCGACCGGGTCGTCTTTACAGCGACGGGTGAGGCGGAAGGATATATTTTGGAGATTTGTGAACGCCAAAATGAATTAGTGCGGCCGCCGGTTGCCAACGTTGAACAGGCGATTTTAGTTTTTTCGGCCGTAAGCCCTGATTTCAGCGCCAAGCTGCTAGATCGCTTTCTTGTTTTAGTCGAATCAAAGAACATTACCCCCGTCATTGTCATTAGCAAAATCGACTTGCTTGATGGGGGAATGAAAGAGACGATCGCTCAATATGTGCGTGATTACCGGCGCATCGGCTATGAGGTGATTGAGACATCAACGGTGACAAAAGAAGGTCTCGACGAGCTGATGTCGCACCTTTGTGGCCGCGTTTCTATCGTTGCCGGGCAGTCGGGCGTCGGCAAGTCATCGTTGCTCAACGCTCTCCGTCCGGACTTGCAATTGAAAACGGGCGATATTTCGACCCATTTAGGGCGCGGTAAACATACGACCCGCCATGTCGAGCTGCTTGCGATCGCCGGTGGGCTCGTTGCCGATACCCCGGGGTTTAGCGCGCTGGAGTTTGACCATATTGAGCTTGATGAGTTGCCGTATTACTTTCCAGAATTTCGGGCGTACGGAGAAGGGTGCAAGTTCCGTGGCTGCCTCCACGTCGCTGAACCAAAATGTGCGGTGCGCGAAGCGGCGGAGGCCGGGGACATCGCACCGTACCGCTATGGCCATTATTTAAGTTTTGTCGCTGAAATGAAAGAACGAAAGCCGAGGTATTAAACAATGATTCGGATTGCGCCATCGATTTTATCGGCCGACTTTGCCCGTTTGGCCGAAGAGATTCGTTCTGTTGAAGAAGGTGGGGCCGACTGGATTCATGTTGATGTAATGGACGGACATTTTGTGCCGAACTTGACGCTCGGTCCGCCGATTGTGGCTGCCATTCGTCCAGTGACGAAGCTGCCGTTGGACGTCCATTTAATGATCACTGATCCGGACCGATATATTCCAGCATTTGTCGAGGCGGGGGCTGATCTCATTTCCGTCCATGTCGAGGCGTGTGTGCATTTGCATCGGACGATCCATTTTATTAAAGAACAAGGCGTCAAAGCAGGAGTCGTGTTAAACCCGCATACGCCGGTTGACATGATCCGACATGTAATTGCCGATGTTGATCTCGTTTTATTGATGTCGGTCAACCCAGGGTTTGGAGGACAGGCGTTTATTCCGGCTGTGGTGCCGAAAATCCGCGAGGTTGCTCGGCTGGCTAATGAGCAGAACAAGAAGATCGATATTGAGGTGGATGGCGGTGTCAACGCGAAAACGGCGCCGCTTTGCGTCGAAGCAGGTGCCAACGTGCTTGTTGCTGGATCAGCCATTTACAATAATCCCGACAGGGCGGCCGCCATTCGCGCTCTCCGTGAAGTATGCACCAGATAGCGTTAGAGGCGGCGCTCAACGTTCTAAATATACTTCACATTTGCCATTCTAAGGAGGGCAATGGTCAGTCAAACATCGATTTACAGGATGAAAAAGGCACATAACCAACCAGTCATTGCCCTTGCAAAAGGCAAAGGGGGGAGAGAATGATCATCCATATCGTCGGCGGCGGACCACGCGAGCTTCTCCCTGACTTGCGCTTTTATGATGGTGAAGATGTGTGCTGGGTCGGCGTCGATCGCGGTACAATGACGTTGCTTGAGGCAGGTTTTCGGCCGGTGCGGGCGTTTGGCGACTTCGATTCGCTGCCGGCCGAGGACGTTGTCAAGCTGCAGCAGGCATTTCCAGACCTTGACGTATGGCCGGCAGAAAAAGACAAAACCGATATGGAGATCGCCCTGGATTGGGCGGTTGAACAAACGGCTCGCTGCATTCGCCTGTTCGGTGCGACCGGCGGGCGGCTTGATCATTTGTTTGGGAACGTCGAGCTGTTGCTGAAATACGCTGACCGTCCGATTGAAATCGTCGACCGGCAAAACGTGTTGACCGTTCATTTGCCTGGTACGTATACGGTCATGTATGACGCGCGGTACTGCTACGTATCGTACATCCCGGTTTCCGAAACAGTGGCTGAATTCACGCTCACCGGATTTAAATATCCGTTAACTAACTGTCATATTTCCCGTGGCTCCACACTATGTATTAGTAACGAACTTATCCAGTCTTCCGGTACTTTTTCGTTTTCCGAAGGCATATTAATGATGATAAGGAGCAGCGACTCCAGCTGCCTGTAGTTGCGATTGGTCAATTCGGGAATATACTGAATAAGGAAATGATGGGAAGCTCGTTACGATGGGTGTGAGGAGGGAATCGGGATGAAGTTTTATACCATTAAGCTGCCGAAGTTTTTAGGTGGGATTGTGCGGGCGATGTTGAACGCATTCAGAAAAGGATAAGAAAAAAGCACCATTTTTGGTGCTTTTTTTGTTGGATGGTTAGACGCGTTTAATTTTCCCGGATTTCAGTGCGCGCGCCGAAACCCAAACACGTTTCGGTTTGCCATCGACTAAAATGCGCACTTTTTGTAAGTTGGCTTTCCACGTGCGGCGGTTAGCATTCATAGCGTGCGAACGCGTGTTGCCGAACGATTTTTTCTTGCCGGTGACAAAGCATTTTGCCATTCGTTTTCCCTCCTTGCTTTAACATCCCTCTAAAAACACTATTATAATTTATCACACAACCGACGGGATTGCAATAGACGCGCCTTTTCCCTTTCAAGAAAATATCCTTGACATATATTTCAGTTTTCGGCTAAATAATACTAGTGGGTGGCCGGAGCGCTTTGAAAACGGTAAGCATTATAGTACAATAAGAGTAGCTGTGCGATGATACGAAAAAGGGGGAACGAGCATGTCGATCGAATGGCAAACAAAACATGGGCGCATTGAAATCTCCAATGAAGTCATTGCCATGATTGCGGGGGGAGCGGCCGTCGATTGCTACGGCATTGTTGGAATGGCGTCCAAAAACCAAATTCGCGATGGGTTGTCGGAAATTTTGCGCCGTGAAAACTTCTCCAAAGGGGTCATCGTCCGGGAGGAAAACGGCGAAGTACATATCGATATGTACATCATCGTCAGCTACGGGACGAAAATTTCCGAAGTCGCCCATAACGTGCAATCAAAAGTAAAGTATACGCTCGACCAAACGCTCGGGTTGGCGGTTCAGTCAATCAACATTTACGTTCAAGGGGTTCGGGTGACGAATCCGTAGTAAGGAGGAATTAGTCGGTGACAATGAGGACGCTTGACGGAAGACGGTTTGCCGATATGGTGCAGCAAGGGGCCGCACACTTAGCGAACAACGCCAAAGCGGTCGATGCGCTGAACGTCTTTCCGGTTCCAGATGGCGATACGGGCACAAATATGAACTTGTCAATGACGTCCGGGGCGAAAGAAGTGAAGGCGAACGTCTCCGACCATATCGGCAATGTCGCCGCGGCGTTGGCAAAAGGATTGTTGATGGGGGCGCGCGGTAATTCCGGCGTCATTTTGTCGCAGTTGTTCCGCGGGTTTGCCAAGGCAGTCGAAGGCAAACAACAAGTGAATGCCTTCGAATTCGCCGCTGCTTTGCAAGCGGGGGTCGACACGGCCTACAAGGCGGTCATGAAACCGGTCGAAGGGACGATTCTCACCGTTGCAAAAGAGGCGGCACGCCAAGCGATTGATGTAGCGAAAAAAGAGCGCGATGTCGTCGCGGTAATGGAAGCGGCACTTGCCAAAGCAAAAGCAGCATTGCAACGCACGCCGGAGTTGCTGCCTGTCCTAAAGGAAGTCGGGGTTGTTGACAGCGGCGGCCAAGGGCTCGTGTATGTGTACGAAGGGTTTCTCGCCGCTTTGAAAGGGGAAACGATAACGACGACGCGCACCGAAGTGTCGATGGATGATTTGGTGAAAATGGCGCACCATCAAAGCGCGCAAAGCCATATTCACACCGATGAGATCGAGTTTGGCTATTGTACGGAATTTATGGTTCGCTTTGAGGAGGACAAGCTCGCGCGGCATCCGTTTTCCGAAGAAACGTTTCGTCGCGAGCTAAGCCGGTTTGGCGATTCATTGCTTGTTGTCGCTGACGAAGAGTTAGTCAAAGTGCACATCCATTCGGAAACGCCGGGTGAGGTATTGACTTACGGCCAGCGCTACGGAAGCCTAATCAATATTAAAATTGAAAACATGCGCGAACAGCATGCCAACATCGTCGGCAAAGAGGCGGAAGCTCCGTCCCGGGCTGACGTGGAGGAAGTAAAGCCATATGGTATCGTCACCGTGGCGATGGGCGCCGGCGTGGCTGAACTGTTTCGAAGCATCGGTGCGCACGCGGTGATTGAAGGTGGGCAAACGATGAATCCGAGCACGGAAGAAATCGCTGATGCCATCCGCAGCGCCAACGCGGAAACGGTGTTTGTGCTGCCGAACAACAAAAACGTTGTGATGGCGGCCAAGCAGGCTGCAGAACTTTCGGAACGGCGCGTGATTGTCATCCCATCGAAAACGGTTCCGCAAGGCATGGCCGCGCTTTTAGCCTTCAATCCAGCGCAATCGGCTGAGCAAAATGAGCAGTCGATGACGGCAGCGCTGTCGCGGGTGAAAACGGGGCAAGTAACGGTTTCCGTGCGCGATACGACGATCGAAGGCATCGAGATTCAAAAAGGCGATTACATGGGGCTGGCTGATGACCGCATCATCGTCGCTGATAAGGACAAAATCGCGGTCACGAAGCAGTTGCTTGATGCGCTTATCGATGAGGAAAGCGAAATCGTCACCATCTTGTACGGTGAAGATGCGACTGAAGTGGAAGTAGAAACGATTGTTGCTTATCTTGAAACGGAACATGATGAAGTGGAAGTGGAAATACATAACGGTCAACAGCCGTTATACCCGTTTGTCATTTCTGTTGAGTAATATGTTAAGATAATAGAAGGGAGAGTTCCCTTCTATTTTTTCTGTACGAACGGGGGTCGCAACGATGAAATACAAAAGTGTCTTTGATATTATCGGTCCAGTAATGGTGGGGCCGTCGAGTTCGCATACAGCTGGGGCAGCGCGCATTGGTCTTGTTGCGCGCAAACTGTTTGGCAGAAAACCGGAGTGGGCGCACATCTCATTTTACGGATCGTTTGCTGAGACGTACCGCGGGCATGGCACCGATGTCGCCATCGTCGCTGGGTTGCTCGGTTTTGATACGTTTGATGACCGTCTTCCGAATGCGCTCGAAATTGCTCGCATCGAAGGGCTCGATGTATCTTTTTTCACGGAAGAAGCGATTCCGCATCATCCGAATACAGCGCGTCTGCGGATTGGCGATGATAAAGGAAAACTCGAGCTTGTCGGTGTTTCCATCGGCGGAGGGAAAATCGAAATTATCGAGTTAAATGGCTTTGACTTGAAGTTATCCGGCCATCATCCGGCGCTACTAATCATGCATAATGATCGATATGGGACGATTGGAGCAGTAGCCAGCACATTGGCAAAGCATGCGATTAATATCGGTCATATGGAAGTGTCGCGCAAGGAAAAAGGAAAAGAAGCGTTGATGACGATCGAGGTCGACCAGCCGCTGTCAGATGATCTTATCCAAGAGTTGGAACAGTTACCAAATATCATTCAGGTCACGAAGCTTGTCGATTAAAAAAGAAAGCGGTTGCGAACGGGCATGGAAGTGAAACAGCAGCGGTGCTTTGTCAAGAAAGGATGGGATAATGAATGTTTCGCAATGTCGCTGAACTTGTAGAGTTAGCTGAAAAAGAGCAAATCAAAATCGCGGAAGTAATGATTCGACAAGAAATAGAAGTGAGTGGGCGAAGCCGGGAAGAGATTGTTGCGCAAATGGATCGTCATCTTGAGGTGATGGAGCGGGCAGTCGAGAGAGGGCTGCAAGGGGTTGTGTCCCGATCTGGGTTGACTGGCGGCGATGCAATGCGAATGCAGCGCTATATTGAAGCGGGGCGATTTTTGTCTGGGGAAACGATTTTGGACGCCGTCAGCAAAGCGATGGCAACAAACGAAGTGAACGCATCGATGGGTGTCATTTGCGCCACACCGACAGCGGGCTCGGCCGGTGTCGTCCCGGGGACGCTGTTCGCGGTAAAGGAGAAATTGCAGCCGACAAGAATAGAAATGATTGAATTTTTGTTTACAGCCGGAGCGTTTGGCTATGTTGTTGCCAATAATGCGTCCATTTCCGGCGCTGCCGGCGGTTGCCAGGCGGAAGTTGGTTCAGCGGCCGGCATGGCTGCCGCCGCGCTCGTTGAGTTGGCCGGCGGTACGCCCAGCCAAGCAGCTGAAGCGATGGCCATCGCGTTAAAAAATATGCTTGGATTAGTCTGTGACCCCGTTGCTGGTCTTGTTGAAGTGCCGTGTGTGAAGCGAAATGCCATGGGAGCGGCGAATGCCATGATCGCCGCTGATATGGCGTTAGCTGGCGTCAAAAGCCGCATTCCATGCGACGAAGTGATTGAAGCGATGTATCGTATCGGTGCGGCAATGCCAGTCGCACTCAAAGAAACTGCGCAAGGGGGGCTGGCCGCTACGCCGGCAGGCCGCGCCATTGCGGCCCGTATTTTCGGTGCGGCGGCGACAAAGTGAATGAAACGATGCTGCAACCAGTGACGGCGGTGAAAGGCATCGGTGCAGAAACGGCGGCCGCGCTCGCTGACCTCGGCATTACGACGGTCGGCGAGTTGCTTAACTATGCACCGTACCGGTATGACGATTACGAACAAAAAGATTTGGCCGCTGTCCGCCATGAGGAAAAGGTGACGGTTGAAGGGAAAGTGCATAGCGCCCCGCTCCTGACGTATTACGGAAAAAAAAAGTCGCGCCTTTCTTTTCGGTTGTTGACTGGCCGCTATTTAATCACCGTCGTTTGCTTTAACCGCCCGTATTTGAAGGGGAAAATCACCTTAAACGAAACGGTGACGGTAATCGGCAAATGGGATCGGCATCGGCAGACCATCAACGCGTATGAGCTTCGGTTCGGGGCTGCTCCGGAGGCGACCGGCATTGAGCCGGTGTATTCGGTACGCAGCCCGCTGACAGTTAAGACGATGCGCCGGTTGATCAAGGCAGCGTTCGCCCAGTTCGGCATGCACATTCCTGACTTGCTGCCGCCTGCCTTGCGCCGCGCTTATCGCCTTATCGACAAACAAGAAGCGGTTCGTGCTCTTCACTTTCCTCGTTCTCGCGAAGAGCTGCATCAGGCGCGGCGCCGGCTCGTCTACGAAGAGTTTTTGCTTTATCAGCTGAAAATGCAGGCACTAAGAAAGGTTATGCGCGACGAACGGCGCGGTATCATCCATTCATTCCCAGAAGAACAGCTTGCGTCGTTTCTTTCCGGGTTGCCGTTTTCGTTAACAAACGCCCAGCGGCGCGTCATCAGGGAAATTTTAGATGATATGCGTGCACCGAGGCAAATGAACCGGCTTTTGCAAGGAGATGTCGGCTCTGGCAAGACAGTTGTTGCCGCAGTTGCGCTCTATGCCGCCGTGTTATCCGGGTTTCAAGGGGCGCTGATGGTGCCGACGGAAATTTTGGCTGAACAGCACGCCCGCTCGCTTGCAGAGTTGTTTGCTGATACAGGCGTGACAGTCGAGCTGTTGACAAGTTCGGTGAAAGGAAAACGGCGCAAAGAGCTGCTTGCGAAATTGGAGGACGGGACGGTGGATATTGTCATCGGTACACACGCCTTAATTCAAGAGGGAGTGCAGTTCCGCCAGCTCGGTCTCGTCATTACCGATGAACAGCACCGATTCGGCGTCGAGCAGCGCCGTGTTTTGCGTGAGAAAGGACACGCGCCGGATGTGTTGATGATGACGGCGACGCCCATCCCACGCACACTCGCCATCACAGCGTTTGGCGATATGGATGTTTCAGTGCTCGATGAAATGCCGGCCGGACGAAAAAAAGTGGAGACGTATTGGGTGAAGCATAACCAGTTTGCTCGTGTGCTTGATTTTATTGAAAAAGAACTGCGGCGCGGTCATCAAGCATATGTGATTTGCCCGCTCATTGAAGAGTCGGAAAAATTGGATGTGCAAAACGCCATTGATGTCCATAGTCAGCTCGTCTATTACTACCGTGGAAAATATGAAGTCGGCCTCATGCACGGCCGGTTGTCGGCCGATGAAAAAGAAGCCGTCATGCGAGCGTTCAGCGAAAACCGCATCCACGTACTCGTTTCAACGACCGTCGTTGAAGTTGGAGTGAACGTTCCGAACGCGACAGTGATGGTCATTTATGATGCTGAGCGATTTGGACTTGCCCAACTTCACCAATTGCGCGGCCGGGTCGGGCGCGGTGATGCCCAGTCGTACTGTATTTTAATCGCGGATCCGAAGTCGGAAATCGGCAAAGAACGAATGCACATTATGACGGAAACGACGGACGGGTTCGTGCTTGCGGAGAAAGACCTAGAGCTGCGCGGACCGGGTGATTTTTTTGGCACGAAACAAAGCGGACTCCCGGAATTCCAATTCGGCGACCCGGTGCATGATTACCGCATTTTAGAAGTCGCCCGCCGCGATGCGGCCAAGCTCGTTTCGTCCGCTGCGTTTTGGCGCGATGAGGCGTACGCCGGGTTGCGAGCCGAACTGGAAGCGTCCGGCGTGCTTGATGGGGAAAAACTAGATTGATAGACGAACGGTGAGGCGGTCGGGGTGCATGCGCGCCCCGCTGTTTTTTATGGGCGTCTTTTTTTTTTTCGGAGCATCGATTTGGGCTTCACGGCGGACTAAGCATGAATAACGGTTTTCGGCAAAATGTGGACGCTTTTCACTTTTTCTGCTTGCATTCCGGTTTTTGATATTATATATTACTTTTAGTACCTAGTCATAAAATCGGACGGTGTAACGAATCGATGAGAAAAAGCAAACGCGAACGGCAACGGTTGCTGCAGGAGACGATCCGGGAAAACCCGTTTGTGACTGACGAAGAGTTGGCGGAGAAATTTTCCGTCAGCGTGCAGACGATCCGCCTTGACCGGCTTGAGCTGTCGATTCCCGAGCTGCGCGAGCGCATCAAACACGTCGCCCGTCAGTCGTTCGCTGATAAAGTGCGAGCGTTGCCGCTTGAAGAAGTGATTGGAGATATCATTGACATCGAGCCAGATGCGAGTGCCATTTCGATTTTTGATGTCAAAGAAGAACACGTTTTTCGGCGCACCCGCATTGCCCGCGGCCATCATTTGTTCGCCCAAGCGAATTCGCTCGCTGTCGCCGTCATTCATGATGAATTGGCACTGACGGCGAAGGCGACGATCCGTTTCGTGCGCCAAGTGAAAGCAGGCGAGCGGGTCGTGGCGAAGGCGAAAGTAACGGGCAAAACGAAGAGCGGGCGCACGGTCGTTGATGTGAACAGCTATGTCGGCCAAGAGCTCGTGTTTTCAGGAACGTTCGAAATGTATCGCTCAAACATGGAAAAAAAGGATGGCGACAGCAATGAATATCGCGATTGACGCTATGGGGGGAGATCACGCCCCGCAAGAAATCGTGCGCGGGGCGGCAAGAGCCGCCGCGCATTTTTCTGATATTCGCATTACCTTAATTGGCGATGAAGCAAAAATTCGCCCGTACTTGCAGAATGAGGAGCGCATTTCGATCATTCATGCTGATGAAGTGATTGAAGCGACCGATGAGCCGGTGCGGGCGGTGCGGCGCAAAAAAAATTCGTCGATGGTGCGCATGGCAGAAGAGGTGAGGGAAGGGCGTGCGGACGCCTGCATTTCCGCCGGCAATACCGGGGCGCTTATGGCTGCCGGGCTGTTTGTCGTCGGGCGGATTGCGGGCATCGACCGGCCGGCGCTTGCGCCGACGTTGCCGACGTTAGACGGAAAAGGGTTTGTCTTTTTAGATGTCGGAGCGAACGTTGATGCCCGCCCTGAGCATTTGCAGCAATATGCGCTCATGGGTCATGTATACGCCAAACAAGTGCGAGGCATCGCGAACCCGCGCATCGGTTTGCTCAATGTCGGCACAGAAGACCAGAAAGGGAATGAAACGACGAAGCGGGCATTTGCCTTGCTGAAAGAAACGAATCTTCATTTTATCGGCAACGTTGAAGCGCGCGACTTGTTGCAAGGGGTAGCTGATGTCGTCGTTGCTGATGGCTTTTCCGGCAATGTTGCCTTAAAAACGATCGAGGGAACGGCCATGGCGCTCTTTTCCTTGCTCAAACAGACGCTGACAAGCAGTGTGACGGCCAAACTTGCCGCTGCAGCCCTCAAGCCGAAGCTTTCTGGGCTGAAAAAGATGATGGACTACTCCGAATACGGCGGCGCAGCACTGTTTGGCTTGAACGCCCCAGTCATTAAAGCGCACGGTTCATCTGATGCGAACGCTATTTTCCACGCCGTCCGCCAGGCGCGCGAAATGGTAGCGAATGATGTGATCGGCACGATCAAAGCGGAGCTTGAACGGACATCATAAACCAAGGAGGAACGGGAATGGGGAAAATCGCCTTTTTATTTCCAGGTCAAGGATCTCAAACGGTCGGCATGGCGAAAGACGCCGCTGACCATGATGCCCGCGCCCGGGCGGTTATCGAAGCGGCCGACGAACGGCTCGGCTTTCCGCTTTCAGCGCTCATGTTTAATGGGCCGCAAGAGGAGCTGACGCTGACATACAACGCCCAGCCGGCACTTTTGACTGCGAGCATCGCTTTGTTGGAGCTTGTCAAAGCTGCTGGTCTTAAGGCTGATTATGTCGCCGGCCATAGTTTAGGTGAATATACGGCACTTGTCGCTGCCGGTGCGATGTCGTTTGCCGACGCTGTCTATGCAGTGCGCCGCCGCGGCGAGCTGATGGACGAAGCAGTGCCAGCCGGTGAAGGCACGATGGCTGCCGTGTTAGGGATGGAAGCGGAGGTGCTTGAGGCGGTGACGAATGAAATTACTGCCCAAGGCGATCCGGTCGAGCCGGCTAACTTCAACTGTCCAGGGCAAATCGTCATCTCCGGTTCGAAAGCGGGGGTGGAAAAAGCGGGGCAGCTGGCGAAAGAGCGCGGTGCCAAACGCGTCATTCCGCTTGAGGTGAGCGGCCCGTTCCATTCAGCGCTGATGAAACCGGCGGCAGAACAGTTGCAAGAAGTCCTTTCCGGCTTGGTCATCCGCGATGCTGACATTCCGGTTATCGCCAATGTGACTGCTGAACCGGTGATGAACAAAGAAGACATCGCTCGCCTGCTCATTGAGCAGCTGTACTCGCCGGTGCGTTGGGAGCAGTCGGTACGCACGCTTTTGGCGCTTGGTGTCGACACGTTTTTGGAAATTGGGCCTGGGAAAGTATTGTCCGGCCTCGTGAAAAAAATTGACCGCAACGCCCGCATTTATGCGGTAAACGATCTCGCTTCCTTAGAAGCGACCGTTGCGGCGTTGAAAGGAGAATCATGATGCTCGAAGGAAAAATCGCTCTCGTCACTGGAGCATCGCGCGGCATCGGGCGGGCAGTCGCTCTTGAGTTGGCCCGCCAAGGGGCAAATGTTGCCGTCAACTATGCCGGCAGTGAAGCAAAGGCGAATGAAGTCGTCGACATGATCCGCTCGCTCGGCCGCGAAGCGTTCGCCGTACAGGCGGATGTCGCCCGCGCCGAGGATGTGGAGCGCATGGTAAAAACGGTGCTTGATCAATTCGGACGCCTCGACATTTTAGTTAATAACGCCGGCATTACGCGCGACAATTTATTGATGCGGATGAAAGAAGAAGAATGGGATGCCGTGATTAACACGAACTTAAAAGGGGTATTTCTTTGTACGAAGGCCGTCACACGGCCGATGATGAAGCAGCGTTACGGGCGGATCATCAACGTTGCTTCGGTCGTTGGCGTGATTGGAAACCCTGGCCAGGCGAATTACGTCGCCGCCAAAGCCGGCGTCATCGGGTTGACGAAGACGGCGGCGCGCGAATTGGCCAGCCGGAACATTACGGTTAACGCCATCGCGCCGGGATTTATTACGACCGACATGACGGAAGCGCTCAGCGCGGAGCTGAAAGAAGAAATGTTAAAGCAGATTCCGCTCGCCCGCTTCGGCGAGCCGGATGATGTGGCCCGTGTTGTCGCGTTTCTCGCTTCGGACGCGGCTGGCTATATGACAGGCCAGACGCTTCATGTCGATGGCGGCATGGTGATGCCGTAATAAACGCCTCTAGTATTTTTTTGACGAATCGACTATAATCATGAAGGGAGGTGAACGCAATGGCAGACGTATTGGAGCGTGTAACGAAAATTATTGTCGATCGCTTGGGTGTTGACGAATCGCAAGTCACGCTTGAAGCATCGTTCAAAGATGATTTGGGCGCCGACTCGCTCGACATCGTCGAACTAGTTATGGAGCTCGAAGACGAATTCAACATGGAAATTTCCGATGAAGAAGCGGAAAAAATCGTCACAGTCGGAGATGCTGTGAACTACATAAAAAGCCAACTGTAATGCCGCTTTTTTGCAAAGTCCCGTTGCTCCGAACGGGGCTTTCTCTGCTTTTTAAGGAACGCTTGGCGAGCCTTGCGGCAAAAGTGAACTGTTCTCGTTGGCGTAGCGGGTCAGTGAACGGATATAATAAAAGATAGTATACGGCCAGTTTGTCTGGAATGAAGTCGGAGGGCATTTTTATGTCAAAACAAAGAGATAAAGGGCGCATTTACGAAAAAAGGCGGGCGAAGTTTCAAGAACTGCAGAAGAAAATCGGCATCACCTTCCAAAATGAAAAGCTATTGATACAAGCGTTCACCCATTCATCGTATGTGAATGAGCATCGGCGGCGGTTCCATGAGGACAACGAGCGGCTTGAGTTTTTAGGCGACGCCGTGTTGGAGCTGACCGTTTCCCAATATTTATTTCAAAAGTTTCCGCATATGAGTGAAGGGCAATTGACGAAACTGCGGGCGGCCATTGTCTGTGAGCCGTCGCTTGTGAAATTTGCCAACGCCTTGTCGTTCGGCGAGCTTGTTTTGCTCGGCAAAGGCGAAGAGCTGACTGGGGGGCGGACGCGCCCGGCGTTGCTCGCCGACGTGTTCGAGGCGTTTATTGGCGCCCTTTATTTGGACCAAGGAATGGACGTGGTCCTTCGTTTTTTAGGACAAACGATGTTCCCGAAGATTGACGAAGGTGCTTTTTCTCATGTGATGGATTTTAAAAGCCAGTTGCAAGAATTGGTGCAACGCGATGGCAGCGGAACGCTTGAATACGCCATTTTGGAAGAAAAAGGACCGGCTCACAATAAAGAATTTGTCGCCCGTGTGGCATTGAACGGGCAAGAGCTCGGCGTCGGTGTCGGCCGCTCGAAAAAAGAGGCTGAGCAACATGCAGCGCAAATGGCGCTCGAAACGTTGCGGGCCGCCGACAAGCAATAAAAGGCTGGCGCTTGACGTCAGTCTTTTTCTATCGGCGTTTTTCTGCCTTTGTATGGTATATTGATAAAAGATAGAACATCCTTGTCCGCCGTTCAGTCCGACGGATGGGGATGTTTCCGATGGATTATACAGCGGAAAGATGGTGAGGCACCAGATCATGTTCCTCAAACGGTTAGATGTGATCGGCTTCAAATCGTTTGCCGATCGCGTATCAATTGACTTCGTTCCCGGCGTGACGGCGGTCGTCGGCCCGAACGGAAGCGGAAAAAGCAACATTACGGATGCGATTCGTTGGGTGCTCGGGGAACAGTCAGTGAAATCACTGCGCGGTGCGAAAATGGAAGATGTCATTTTCGCCGGCAGTGACTCGCGCAAACCGCTCAATGTGGCCGAGGTGACGATCACGCTCGATAACGAAGATGGCTTTTTGCCGTTAGAGTACCAGGAAGTCAGTGTAACCCGACGCGTCTATCGTTCGGGGGAAAGCGAATTTTTCATCAACCGCCAACCGTGCCGCCTAAAAGATATTGTCGACTTGTTTCTCGATTCCGGGCTTGGCAAGGAGGCGTTTTCGATCATTGGCCAAGGCCGGGTCGAAGAAATTTTAAGCAGTAAGCCGGAAGAGCGGCGTACGATTTTTGAAGAGGCAGCCGGGGTTTTGAAATACAAATTGCGCAAAAAAAAGGCAGAGACGAAACTAGCGGAAACGCAAGACAACTTGCAGCGGGTCAACGACATTTTGCATGAGCTCGGGCAACAGCTTGAGCCGCTCCGGATGCAGGCGTCGATCGCTAAAGAGTATTTGGAAAAACGGGAAGAGCTCGAGCGGTTTGAAGTAGCGCTTATGGTGCATGATATCGAGCAGCTGCATCGGCAATGGAGCGAGCTAAATGAGGCGCTTAATGAGCATCAACAAGAAGAAGGAAGATTGGCGGCGGAGCTGCAAAAAACGGAAGCCCATATCGAGCAGCTGCGCGACCAAATCACCGCCATTGATGAATCGGTCGACGGTTTGCAGCAAGTGCTTCTTTTAGCGAGCGAAGAGCTGGAGAAGCTCGAGGGGCGGAAAGAAGTGCTGAAAGAGCGGAAAAAACACGCCTCCCAGCGCATCGAACAGCTTGACGAAACAGTCATTGCGTTGACGGAAAAGCGGCGCCGCCTGACAGAGCAGCTCCGTTCGGAAAAAGCCGCCCTCACCCAACTTGAAGCAGGTGCGGCCGCACTGGAGAAGGAATTGAAAGAACAACAAGCGCTGCTTTCAGCCCACGAAGTCGACATCGAAGAAGAAATCGAACGACGAAAGGGCGATTACATTGATCTTGTCCATGAACAGGCGGCATTGAAAAATGAGCGCTTGCATGTGGAACAAGCCATCCATAAGCTTCGTGCGAAGCAAGCGGCGTTAAATGAAGCGAACAGCGACCATTTAAAACAGCGCAACCAGCTCGAGCAGCAGCGTGCAGCTTTATTGGCTGAGCTATCCCGTCTGGAACAGGCGATCACCGAAGCGAGCAGCAAACTGGCAGCTCTCGAATCGGCGCTCAAAGAACAACAAGTGGAGCTCGAACAGAAAGAGACGTCGCTTCATCAGGCACGCCAATATCGGCAACAAGCAAAAGCGCGCCAGCAGTGGCTTGAGGAGATGCAACACGAGTATGCCGGCTTTTTCCAAGGAGTAAAAGAAGTGCTCAAGGCTCGCAATCGGCTGCCCGGCATCCGTGGGGCGATCGTTGAGCTCATCCGCGTTCCGGGTCGCTACGAAATCGCGATTGAAACGGCGCTTGGCGGCGCGATGCAGCATATCGTTGTTGACAGCGAACAAGCAGCGCGGCAAGCCATTCATTTTTTGAAAACGAACGGCTACGGGCGAGCGACGTTTTTGCCGCTTGATGTCATTCAGGCGCGCTCCCTTTCCGAGCGGGAACGTGCGGCGATTAGCGGTCATCCGGCGTTTGTTGGCATCGCTAGTGAGCTTATTGAGTATGATGACATTTATGCAGCGGCGATTGCCCATTTGCTCGGTCATGTGATTGTGACGGCCGATTTAAAAGGGGCGAATGAGTTAGCGAAGCTCCTTCACTATCGATATCGGCTCGTGACGCTCGATGGCGATGTCGTCAGCCCTGGCGGGGCGATGACAGGCGGCGGGGCGGCGAAAAAAACCGCTTCATTGCTAGGTCGAAATCGTGAGCTTGAGACGATCGCCGCCAAACTGCGGGAAATGGATGATGTCATCGCCCGTTTGGAGCGCGACATGGCTGCAAAACGACGCGAACGGGCAGAATGGGAAGCGGAGGCGGCGATGCTCAAAGAGGAGATTGCTAGGCTGCAACAGTCGCTGCAAGAAGAGAAAGAGGAGCAGCGCGAACTTGAGTGGCAGAAAAAGCGAATCGATGAGCGACTCGCCTTATATGATGAAGAAAAAGCGAACGATGAACGCGAAATAGCGGAGCTGAACAACCGCTTGGGCGCCATTGATGGGCAACTTCAACAGCTTGCAGAGAAGCTTCAGGCGATCGATGAGGACATCAACCGGCTGCAGGTGCAAAAACAGACGGAGCAAACAACGAAAGAAGCGCTGCAAGTGGCGATCACTGAGAAAAAAATCGCGTTGGCGGAAACGAAAGAGCGAGTGAAGCACGCACGTCGGAAAGCCGAGGAGATCGAAGCGGAGCTTGCCGAAACTGCCCGCGGACTCCAGCAAGCAGAGCGTGAACGGGCTGCCTTGCAAGCGGAAATGGAAGCGCCGGAATGGAATGAAGAAGAACTTGAGCAGCTGCGGCAGCAAAAGCTCGAGGACAAGCAAAAAACGCTTGAACTGATCACGAGCCGCCGCGAACAGCGGCTCGACTGCCAACGGCGGCTTGAGCATTTGGAGCAGGAATGGAAAGAAGCGAAGCGGCAACATAAACAGCTTGTTGAGGTCGTCAAAGATGAGGAAGTGAAGCTGAACCGGCTCGACGTGGAACTTGCCAATTTGCTCTCCCGTCTCAGCGAAGAGTACGGGCTATCGTTTGAAGCAGCTCGTTCCGGGTATCCGCTCGAAATTGGCGCCGATGAGGCGCGCAAGCGGGTGAAGCTCATCAAGCGAGCCATTGAGGAGCTTGGCACCGTTAACTTGGGAGCGATCGACGAGTATGAGCGCGTTTCCGAGCGACATCGCTTTTTGAGCGAGCAAAAGGCCGATTTGGAAGAAGCGAAAGCGACACTTCACCAAGTCATTGAGGAAATGGACGAGGAAATGAAGAAACGGTTTTTCACGACCTTCGAACAAATCCGCGCCCATTTCAGCGAGGTGTTCCGCGAGCTGTTCGGCGGCGGGCGCGCCGATTTACGGCTGACCGATCCGAACAATTTGTTAGAGACAGGTGTGGACATCGTCGCTCAACCGCCCGGGAAAAAGCTGCAGCATTTAAGCTTGCTCTCTGGCGGCGAGCGGGCGCTGACTGCGATCGCTCTGTTGTTCTCGATTTTAAAAGTGCGCCCAGTGCCGTTTTGCGTCCTTGATGAAGTCGAAGCGGCGCTTGATGAGGCAAATGTGCAGCGCTATGCCCAATATTTGAAGCGGTTCAGCCGCGACACTCAGTTTATTGTGATCACCCATCGAAAAGGGACGATGGAAGAGGCGGACGTGCTTTATGGCGTCACAATGCAGGAATCCGGCGTCTCGAAGCTCGTTTCCGTTCGTCTCGAAGATTCGAAGCAGCTCGTGCAGTCATAGTGGAAAGGAGGAGCCTCAATGGGCTTTTTTCAAAAGTTGAAAGAAAAATGGACGAAACAAGCCGATGCCGTTACTGAGAAGTTTAAAGAAGGGTTGTCAAAAACGCGCGATTCACTTGCTGGGAAGGTGAACGATCTCATCGCCCGCTACCGGAAAGTGGATGAAGAGTTTTTTGAAGAGCTCGAAGAAATTTTAATCGCGGCCGATGTCGGCGTGACGACCGTCATGGAGTTGGTTGACGAGCTGAAAATGGAAGTGAAGCGCCGCAATATTCAAGACTCAGCGCAAATGCGCGACGTCATCGCCGAGAAGCTCATTGACATTTACCGCGCTGGTGCCGATGACAGCGAGCTTTCTGCTTTGAATATCCAAACGAGCGGACTGACGGTCATTTTGTTTGTCGGTGTCAACGGCGTCGGCAAAACGACAACGATCGGCAAACTCGCCCATAAGCTGAAATCGGAAGGGAAATCGGTGCTCTTAGCCGCAGGCGATACGTTCCGCGCTGGGGCGATCGAGCAGCTCGAGGTATGGGGCGAGCGCGTCGGGGTCGACGTCATTAAACAAACGGCCGGTTCTGACCCGGCAGCCGTCATGTATGATGCGATTCAAGCGGCGAAAGCGCGCGGCGTCGATGTGCTGCTGTGCGACACAGCCGGGCGGCTGCAAAACAAAGTGAATTTAATGAAAGAGCTCGAGAAAGTAAAACGTGTCATCAGCCGCGAAATTCCGGGTGCGCCGCATGAAGTGCTGCTTGTGCTGGATGCGACGACTGGGCAAAATGCCATGAGCCAGGCGAAGCTATTTAAAGAAGCAACCGATGTCACTGGCATCGTGTTGACGAAACTTGATGGCACGGCGAAAGGCGGCATCGTGCTCGCCATTCGCAACGAGCTTGCCATTCCGGTTAAATTTGTCGGCCTCGGTGAAAAAATGGACGACTTGCAGCCATTTGACGCGGAAAAATATGTTTACGGTTTGTTTGCTGGGTTGTTTGATGAACAATAACGTTGTTTTGTTCGTAAGTTATGGCGCAAGCGCCTAATTCGAGGCGGGGCGTTGCTTGTCGGGGAGGCCCGTGTGCTCATGCTTACAGGGCTGACGGTATCGCCGTCAGCCCTGTTTTTGTTATGCCACGGAAGCGAAACAAAACGAATGGCCTTTATCTTGACAACGGCCGGTAAACAAAGTACACTCACTTTTGTAAAGGATTTTCACTTAACAATGAGGGAGGGAGAGTCCGGTGCTGGAAAAAACGATGCGCATGAACTATTTGTACGATTTTTACCAAGCGCTGCTGACACCGAAACAGCGCAATTACATGACGCTCTACTACTTGGACGACTACTCCCTCGGGGAAATTGCCGAACAATATAAGGTGAGCCGCCAGGCGGTGTACGATAATATCCGGCGCACAGAAGCGATGCTGGAACAATATGAAGAAAAGCTCGGACTGCTGCAAAAATATGAGCGACGACAGCAGCTCATCGGGCGATTGAAAGACTACGTTCGCCAACATTATAGCGCCGATGCTGAATTGGCAGCGCTAGTCAACGAGCTTGATGAGCTCGATTAAGGGGGTGAACGCGATGGCGTTTGAAGGGTTATCCGAACGCTTGCAACATGTCATGAATCGAATCCGCGGCAAAGGAAAAGTGACCGAGGCCGATGTAAAAGAGATGATGCGAGAAGTGCGCCTGGCTTTGTTAGAAGCGGACGTCAACTTTAAAGTCGTGAAAGATTTTATTAAACGGGTGAGCGAGCGGGCCGTCGGTCAGGAAGTGCTGAAAAGCTTAACACCAGGCCAGCAAGTTATTAAGGTCGTAAAAGAAGAACTGACAGCGCTCATGGGCGGCGAGCAGAGCAAAATCGCCGTCGCCAAGAAGCCGCCAACGGTCGTCATGATGGTCGGGCTGCAAGGGGCCGGGAAAACGACGACGACCGGAAAGCTCGCCAACTTGTTGCGTAAACGGCATAACCGCAAGCCGCTGCTTGTGGCTGCTGACGTCTATCGTCCGGCAGCGATCAAGCAACTTGAGACGCTCGGCAAACAGTTAAATATGCCCGTTTTTTCGTTAGGCGAGCACGCCAATCCCGTTGAGATCGCCAAACAGGCGCTCGAGCGGGCGAAAGAGGAGCATCATGACTACGTGCTCATCGATACGGCCGGCCGCCTTCATGTCGACGAGGCGCTCATGGATGAGCTGAAGCAAATGAGAGAGGCCGTCAAACCGGATGAAATTTTCCTCGTCGTTGACGCCATGACTGGACAAGATGCCGTCAATGTCGCTCAAAGCTTCCACGAACAGCTCGGCATTACCGGTGTGATTTTAACGAAACTTGACGGCGATACGCGTGGAGGAGCAGCGTTGTCGATTCGCGCCGTCACTGGGGCGCCGATCAAGTTTGTCGGGATGGGCGAAAAGCTTGACGCCTTGGAGCCGTTCCATCCGGAGCGAATGGCGTCACGCATTTTAGGAATGGGCGACGTCCTGACGCTCATTGAAAAAGCGCAAGCCGCCGTTGATGAGGAGAAGGCGAAAGAGCTTGAGCAAAAAATGCGCACGGCAACGTTTACGTTCGATGACTTTTTGGATCAGCTCGGTCAAGTGCGCAAGCTTGGCCCGCTCGATGAAATTTTGAAAATGTTGCCAGGTGCTAATAAAATCAAAGGGCTGGATAACATCCAAGTCGATGAAAAGCAAATTGCCCGCGTTGAAGCGATCATTCGCTCGATGACCAAAGAAGAAAAAATGCATCCGGAAATCATTAACGGCAGCCGGAAAAAGCGGATCGCCAAAGGAAGCGGTACGACTGTGCAAGAAGTAAACCGGCTTTTGAAGCAGTTTGACGACATGAAAAAAATGATGAAAATGATGACGAATATGCCAAAAGGGAAGAAAAAAGGATTTCGCTTCCCATTTATGTAAATGATGTTCTGTTAAGCGAAAAACCTTTACAAACGGAAAAAGAATTGTTAATATACTATCTTGTGTGAACTATATACGGAGGTGCGTACAAACTATGGCAGTAAAAATTCGTTTAAAACGCATGGGTGCAAAGAAAAACCCATTCTACCGCATTGTTGTTGCAGACTCGCGTTCGCCGCGCGACGGTCGTTTCATTGAAACGATCGGCACGTACAACCCGGTTGCTGAGCCGGCGGAAATTAAAATCAATGAAGAGCTAGCGCTCAAATGGTTGCAAAACGGCGCCAAACCGTCGGATACAGTGCGCAGCTTGCTGTCGAAACAAGGTATTTTAGAGAAGTTCCATAACTTAAAATACGGCAAATAAGAGAGACAAGCATGAAACCGCTCATTGAAACGATCGTTAAGGCACTTGTCGATTATCCGGAAGCGGTGGCGGTTGAAAGCCGTGAGGAAGAACAGGCAGTCATCTACGAGCTGTCGGTGCATGCCGAGGATGTCGGCAAAGTGATCGGCAAGCAAGGACGGACGATCCATGCGATTCGTACAGTCGTCTACGCTGCCGCGGCCGGGTCGCCAAAGCGGGTTATCGTGCAAGTGAAAGAAAAAGGGTGAGGACATTCCTCTCCCTTTTTTGATATTGTTGTAAAAGGGGGAAAGGAATGAAGCTGATTCAAACGGTCGAGGTGCGTCAAATTGTCACCGAGCGAAGCAAACAGATGCTCGCTGCCACGTTTGTGGCACGTAAGCAACAACTTGAGCGCGAGTGCGACCAACTTCGTTTCGAACAAAAGAAGATGGAGAAAAGCGGAAAATACTCACCTGCTTTAGTGAAACAATATTTTGCGAAACAAATTGATGACCGCATGGAGAAAATAAAACTGCTGGAGTTTCAGCTTGAACAATTACATATGCTACCGTTAGGCAGTGAGTTGAAGGAGCGGGAAGTCGAGGCGCTTATCGAGGTGAACGTCGGCGACCGCTGGGAAGAGGTGACAAAGGCGCGTGCCATCATCGTTGAAGATGGCGTCGTCAAAGAGATTCGTTAAGAGGGGATGAAGGTGATGGAACGATGGTTTAATGTTGGCAAGATCGTCAACACACACGGTATTCGCGGTGAAGTGCGCGTCATTTCGCGAACCGATTTTCCGGAAGAGCGGTACAAAAAAGGAAACAAACTGTACATTTTCCGTGAACGCGACAGCGAGCCGGTTGAAGTGACCGTAAAGAGCCACCGCGTTCATAAGTCGTTCGATTTGCTATCGTTTGAAGGGTATGACAGCATTAATGACGTCGAGCCGTTTAAAGGGGCAATGCTGAAGGTGCCGGAGAGCCAGCTTGGCGAGCTGAACGAAGGAGAATATTATTTCCATGAAATTATCGATTGTACGGTTGTGACGGAAGCGGGCGAAACGATCGGTAAAGTAAAAGAAATTTTAACGCCGGGTGCGAATGACGTTTGGGTCGTCCGGCGCCAAGACGGCACCGACGCACTCATTCCGTATATTGACGATGTCGTCATGCACGTCGACCCTGAACGGAAGATAATCATCATCCGGCCGATGGAAGGACTGCTTGAATGATGCGGATCGATATTTTAACGCTGTTTCCCGACATGTTTCCCGGCGTGCTGAATGAGTCGATTTTAAAGAAGGCGCAAGAAAAGGGAGCAGTGAACATCCGTCTCGTTAACTTCCGCGAATTTGCCGACAACAAGCATAAAACGGTCGATGATTATCCATACGGCGGCGGTGCCGGCATGGTATTGAAGCCGCAGCCGATTTTTGATGCGGTGGAACATGTGACGGCGGAGTCGCCAGGCGCGCGCATCATTTTGCTTTGCCCGCAAGGTGAGCGCTACACGCAAAAAAAGGCGGAGGAGCTCGCCAAAGAAGAACACTTGGTGCTTATTTGCGGCCATTATGAGGGTTATGACGAACGAATTCGCCAATATTTAGTGACCGACGAAATTTCAATTGGTGATTACATTTTAACCGGTGGAGAGCTCGGCGCCATGGTGATTGTCGACAGCGTTGTTCGCCTCCTTCCTGGCGTTCTCGGCAACGAGGCATCACCGGTTGATGACTCATTTAGTTCTGGACTGCTTGAGTACCCACAATATACAAGGCCGGCTGATTTTCGCGGCATGAAAGTGCCGGATGTGTTGCTGTCAGGAAACCATCAGCTCATCGCCGAATGGCGCGAGAAGGAATCGCTTCGCCGGACGGTGCAAAAACGTCCGGATTTGCTTGTCGATTATCCGCTCACCGAGAAGCAAAAGCAATGGCTGAAAGAGTGGGAGCAAGAGCGAGAATAACTATTGCTTGCAGTCGATGTTTATGCTATCATATTCTTTGTGTTGCTTAAGCGGTATGCTTAAGGATGGAAAACGATGTTCCGCTGCAATGAATGAGACGCATTGGCATGAACATCTGTGGAAGGAGTGGAAAATGATGCATCATTTAATCCAAGAAATTACAAAAGAACAACTGCGGACAGATTTACCGGATTTCCGTCCGGGTGACACGGTGCGCGTCCACGTAAAAGTTGTGGAAGGTAGCCGTGAGCGCATCCAAGTGTTTGAAGGTGTCGTCATTAAACGGCGCGGGGCGGGCATCAGCGAAACGTTCACTGTTCGCAAAGTGTCCTATGGCGTCGGTGTTGAGCGCACGTTCCCAGTGCATACGCCGAAAATCGCCAAGCTGGAAGTTGTCCGTCGCGGGAAAGTACGCCGCGCGAAATTGTACTACTTGCGTGCACTTCGCGGCAAAGCGGCGCGCATTAAAGAAAAAACGGCTCAATAATGGACATCAGTGGGTCGTAGCGAAAAAGGAGCTTGCTTTCAAGCTCCTTTTTTCACTATCCGTCGGCGAAGCGGGTAAATTATGATTTGGGTGGGAGAAAAGATGGAACAGAAGAAAAGCGAATGGCGTGAGTGGTTGAAAGCCATTGTCGTCGCGGTCTTGTTGGCTGGGGGCATCCGCTATTTTATTTTCGCCCCGATTATTGTCGACGGCTATTCAATGATGCCAACATTACATAACCATGAGCGGATGATCGTCAATAAATTGGCCTATAAAATCGGCATGCCAAACCGCTTCGATATTATTGTTTTTCACGCTGAAGAAGGGAGAGACTATATCAAGCGGGTCATCGGCCTGCCCGGCGACCGGATCGAATATAAAAACGACACACTCTATGTCAACGGCAAGCCGTATGACGAGCCGTATTTGGACGAATATAAAAAGCAGGTAGCCGACGGGCCGCTGACCGAGCCGTTTACGTTAGAGGAGTTGACCGGACAGAGCACCGTGCCGGAAGGACATTTGTTCGTCATGGGTGACAATCGCCGTTTCAGCAAAGATAGCCGTCATATCGGTTTCATTCCGATGGAGAAAGTTGTCGGCAAGGCGAATATTGTCTACTGGCCGCTTGGTGGCGTCCGGATTGCGAAATAAACGAGGCAGGTGATGCCAATGACGATGATTCAATGGTTTCCCGGCCATATGGCGAAAGCGAAGCGGGAAGTACAAGAAAAACTAAAACTGATTGATGTGGCGTTCGAACTGCTTGACGCCCGCGTGCCGATGTCGTCACGCAACCCGATGATTGACGATATTCTCGGCCAAAAAACGCGCCTCATTTTACTCAATAAAGCCGATATGGCCGATGAGGCAGTAACGGAACAATGGATCCGCTATTTCCGTGACCAAGGGAGAACAGCCATAGCCATCGATGCGCAAAGCGGAACCGGAGTAAAACAAATCGTCGCTGCGGCGAAAGAGATGGTGAAAGACAAGTTCGACAAAATGAGGGCGAAAGGAATTAAAAATCCGCGTCCGGTGCGGGCGCTTATTGTCGGCATTCCGAACGTCGGCAAATCAACGCTTATCAATCGGCTTGCCGGCCGCCATATCGCCAAAACCGGCGATAAGCCGGGGGTGACAAAAGCGCAGCAATGGATTAAAGTCGGAAAAGAGATGGAGCTGCTCGATACGCCCGGCATTTTATGGCCGAAGTTTGAAGATGAGGATGTCGGTTACAGGCTGGCAGTCACGGGCGCGATTAAGGACGAAATTTTAAATTTGCAGGACGTTGCGGTGTACGCGCTTCGCTTTTTATCCAGCCATTATCCCGAGCGGATTACGGAGCGCTATGGCCTTGACCGCATTCCTGATGACATTGTTGCTTTGTTTGATGCCATCGGCCGACGGCGCGGCTGCCTGACAGGGGGCGGCGGCATCGATTACGATAAAGTGGCTGACATCGTCTTGTATGACATTCGCACAGAAAAATTAGGACGGCTCAGCTTTGAAACGCCCGCTTTATGGACGTAATGCGTCTGGCGGGCGTTTTTCCTTTGAATGAATGTTTCGCTTCACAACGCGCGGAATGCGTCCGATAGTATAAGTAGAAAAGGGAGAGGGTTATGAAACAGTATACGGTCAAAGAAATTGAAGCGCTGCTACCAGAGCTCGAAGGAGAAAGCGACCCACGCTGGGAGATGCTGCGGTGCGATGAGCGGAAAAGCGTGCAGGCGCTTCTTGCCCGCTTTGTTAAGCAAAAGGAGCGGGAGAAAGCGGCACGGCAGCGGTGGGAAGAGCTGATGCGCTATGAGCGTGAACTATATGCCGCTGGCATCGAGCGAATTGCCGGCATTGATGAAGCCGGGCGCGGACCGCTGGCCGGCCCGGTCGTCGCTGCGGCAGTCATTTTGCCGAAAGACGCCTATTTGCCCGGGCTTGACGACTCGAAACGGCTGACGCCAGCCAAGCGCGAGGCGCTATTTGCGCAAATTGAGGAGTGCGCCGTCGCGATCGGTGTCGGCATTGTAAGCGCGGCCGAAATCGATGAATGGAACATTTATGAAGCGACGAAGCAGGCAATGGCCAAAGCGGTTGCCGCGCTCTCGCCGTCGCCAGAGCATTTGCTTGTCGATGCGATGACCGTGCCGTGTGCACTGCCGCAGCAACGTCTCATAAAAGGCGATGCCAACAGCGCCTCGATCGCTGCTGCGTCAATCATTGCCAAAGTGACACGTGACCGATGGATGCATGAGCTTGATCGCCGCTATCCGCAATATGGATTTGCCCGTCATATGGGCTACGGGACGCCGGAGCATCTTGCAGCGATTCGCCGCTATGGCGTGACGGATGAACATCGTCGTTCGTTCGCGCCGGTAAGGGAAGCGCTCGGCGTTCAATCATAGCCGACAAGGTGCGTTGTAGCAATGCAGATCGAAGGGGGATGCGCTCTCTAAGCTAGGCCGGAATGAAAGGATGGGAAGCGAATGGTAGAGCGGATGGAACGAACTTTTCCGGTGACAGCTGTCCGTGATGCAACGTCAAATCAGCGGTTTCGGCCCGGACAGGCGGTCGTTGGCCGGGTTGAGCGGGTGGAGGAAACGAAAGGTGGAGAACGGGTGGCGCTTGTTCGTGTCGGCAGCCAGCTTGTGAGCGCTCGGCTTGAGGCATCGCTTATCCTCGGACGCACGTACTTGTTTGAAATCAAACAACAAGGGGGAACGCTCTATTGGAAAGCCACCCCCTTTCCCGAGCGGACGTTTATTTTATCTGATGAGGAGGCCGCGCGTCAATGGCAACAGACGTGGAAGCTGCCAGCTGCCGCTTTGCCGGTGCTCCGCCAAGCGTTAAAAGCAGGGGCGGTCGTAACGAAGAGGGAAATCGTAGAGCTGGCTGAGGCAGTGAGAGAAACAGGGCGTTCGGCCGATGCTGAAGATGTGATCGCTTACTTGTTCCGCCGCCGGCTGCCGCCGTCTTCGGCTGTGTTTCGGGCGTTATGGGCGGCAAAAACCGGTGCTCCGCTTGCTTTCGGGTTAGGTAGACTGAAAGCGGCGCTAGCTGCACTTTCCACCCATCCAGCTGCGCTCGATCTTGGTCGAGCGGTCGATCGGCTTCTTTCGCCGCCGCTGTTCGTTTACGAGACGGTTGTGCATGTGCTCCTTTCGGCCGAAGGACAAGAAGCGGAACCGGCGCGCTCACTCCTCGCTCGTCTTGGATTAACCCCGTTGCCGGAGAAACGGCGTTTAGCTCTTCAAGAGGCGGTGCGGCAGCGACAGTTTGCGGAGGCGGGCAGGCAGCTTGGTTTAGCCGATGAGGAAGCGCTTTTCGCACGGTTTGCCGCTGTAGATGCTGCTTACAAAAACGAGGAACTTTCTGAAGCGGAAGCAAAGCTGTGGGCGGCTGCTAGAGCCACCGGTGATCCTGCGCTGTCGTTATTTCATTGGCTGCGGCGGATGGCCAAGCGTCTCGGACTTGGAGATGAGGCAGCGCTCGCTCGTGCGGTGAAAACCGGAGCTTTGCCAGCAGGTCCCTCATCGTTGAAAAGGTTGCTTCTTTACTTTCTTCGCGAGCCGGGGGACAGGGAAGCGAAACAGGCGGCTGAAGCGCTCCTTGACCAGATCGATGGGATGACCATCGCTGCTGGCGGCGATGGAACGCCCGAACACGTATGGATCGCGTTTCCGCTGTCGCTTGGCTCCCGTTTGAGCGATTTTGCCGTGTGCTGGCAAGGGAAACGGAAACCTAGCGGTCGACTTGATGAAGATTATAGTCGCATTGTTTGTTGCTTAACGCTCGAGACGTTAAACGAGATCGTTGTCGATATGCGCATTCAGCGGCGGATTGTTCACATCTCTATATTTCATGATGATCCGCAGCTGCCAGCGCTCACAGCCCGTTTTGCCCCGCTCGTGAAAGAACGATTGCAGGCGCACGGCTATACACTCTCAGGCATTGATGTGAAAACAACGGACACTGCGCCGCCGCCACCATCTAGTTTTCCGTTTTCCGGCCAGTATAGAGAGGTGGATTGGCGTATATGAACGAAGAGCGGAAAAAAGCAGTCGCCTTGTCGTACGAGGCGGCGGTCGATGAGGCGCCGGTTGTTAAAGCGAAAGGAAGCGGAGAGGTCGCCGAGGCAATCATCGCTGTAGCTGAGCAGTACGGCGTGCCGGTGCGAAAGGACCCATCGCTTGTTGAGCTGTTAAGTGAAGTAGAGATCAATGAGGCGATTCCGGAGGGACTGTACGCACTTGTAGCTGAGTTGTTTGCCTTTCTTTATCAGCTTGATCGGGCGATGAAAGAGGAGAGATTGGGGAAGGGATAATTTTCCTATTCCTCAATTTCTTAATTTTGCGGCGAAACGGTGGACAACCAGGAAACGTTAGGTATAAAATGAAAGCGCTAAGACTTTTTTTAGTTTATACATAGGAGGTTGGCGCATGAACATTCATGAATACCAAGCAAAAGAAATTTTGCGAAGCTATGGCGTAAGTGTGCCGAACGGTCGTGTTGCGTTCACGGTCGATGAAGCAGTTGAAGCGGCGAAAGCACTCGGCACGTCGGTGTGCGTCGTTAAGGCTCAAATTCATGCCGGCGGACGCGGCAAAGCAGGCGGGGTGAAAGTGGCCAAAAGCTTAGAGGAAGTCCGTACATACGCCAGCGAATTGCTTGGCAAAGTGCTCGTCACCCATCAAACCGGTCCGGAAGGAAAAGAAGTCAAACGGCTTCTTATTGAAGAAGGATGCGACATCCAAAAAGAATATTACATCGGCCTTGTCGTCGACCGCGCCACCTCGCGCGTCGTCTTAATGGGCTCGGAAGAAGGCGGCACGGAAATCGAAGAAGTAGCGGCGAAGACACCGGAGAAAATTTTTAAAGAATACGTTGATCCGGCGGTCGGATTGCAAGCGTTCCAAGCACGCCGCCTGGCGTTCAACATCAACATCCCGAAAAAACTTGTCAACCAAGCCGTAAAATTTATGATGGGCTTGTATCAAGTGTTTGTCGATAAAGACTGCTCGATCGCTGAAATCAATCCGCTTGTCGTTACCGGCGACGGCAAAGTGATGGCGCTCGATGCGAAATTGAACTTCGATTCAAACGCCTTGTATCGCCATCCGGATATTATGGAATACCGTGATTTGGATGAGGAAGATCCAAAAGAAGTCGAAGCGTCGAAATATGATTTGAACTACATCGCCCTTGATGGTAACATCGGCTGCATGGTCAACGGTGCTGGCTTGGCCATGGCGACGATGGACATCATCAAATATTACGGCGGCGAGCCGGCTAACTTCCTCGATGTTGGCGGCGGCGCTAGCGAGGAAAAAGTGACGGAAGCATTCAAAATCATTTTGTCTGACCCGAATGTTAAAGGCATTTTCGTCAATATTTTCGGCGGCATTATGAAATGTGATGTCATCGCCAGCGGCATTGTCGCAGCGACGAAGCAAGTCGGCTTGACACTTCCGCTCGTCGTCCGGCTTGAAGGAACGAACGTCGAACTCGGGAAAAAGATTTTGCAAGAGTCGGGCTTGAACATTACGGCAGCTGAATCGATGGCAGATGGTGCGCAAAAAATCGTCGAGCTAGTACGTTAAGAAAGCGAGGGAGACATGTGAGCGTTTTTGTCAATAAAGACACGAAAGTGATTGTACAAGGAATTACCGGTTCGCAAGGGCTGTTCCATACAAAACAGATGATTGAATACGGAACGAACATTGTCGGTGGTGTCACGCCGGGCAAAGGTGGCACAGAAGTCGAAGGCGTGCCGGTGTTTGACACTGTTTCGGAAGCGGTGGAAAAAACAGGAGCGAATGCTTCGGTTATTTACGTTCCGCCGGCGTTCGCTGCGGATGCCATCATGGAGGCAGTCGACGCCGAACTCGATCTTGTCGTCTGCATTACTGAAGGCATTCCGGTGCTCGATATGGTAAAAGTGAAACGGTACATGGAAGGCAAAAAGACACGCCTTATCGGGCCAAACTGCCCGGGTGTCATTACGCCGGAAGAGTGCAAAATCGGCATTATGCCGGGCTATATCCATAAAAAAGGGCATGTCGGCATCGTCTCGCGCTCTGGAACGCTGACGTATGAGGCGGTTCACCAATTGACACAAGCCGGCATCGGCCAATCGACAGCGGTCGGCATCGGCGGCGACCCGGTCAACGGCACCAACTTTATCGACGTGTTGAAGGCGTTCAATGAAGACGATGAGACGTATGCGGTCATTATGATCGGTGAAATCGGCGGTACGGCTGAAGAAGAAGCGGCGGAATGGGTGAAAGCAAACATGACGAAGCCGGTCGTCGGCTTTATCGGCGGACAAACAGCTCCTCCGGGCAAACGGATGGGACATGCCGGCGCCATCATTTCCGGCGGCAAAGGTACGGCTGCGGAAAAAATTAAAAAAATGAACGAATGCGGCATCAAAGTGGCGGAAACACCGGCCGTCATTGGGGAAACGCTCATTTCCGTCCTGAAAGAGCGCGGATTGTACGAAAAATGCAAAACGCATTAATGGTTCTACCCCGCACGATCATCACGTGCGGGGTGCTGTTTATCATGTTGCGAGAAAGGAGAATACGATGTACGATACGGTCCGTGACCGGCTCATCCATCTTCACCACTGCCGCGGAGCAGGATGGAAGACGATCCACGATTTGCTTGAGGTTGACCCGACATTGTCCGCTCCATTTTCTTTACCTCCCGCTGTTCTCCGTTCGCTCGTTCCACTCTCCGACGCTCAATGGGCTGCTTTTTTTCATGATTTGCATTCTATCGACGTGAAAAATGTGGTAAAAACATATAAGGAGCGGGGCATTCGCATCATCACCATGTTCGATCTAGACTATCCCCCGCTGCTTAAGCATATATACGATCCGCCGTGGGTGCTGTATGTGAAAGGAAATATTGCCTTACTTCAAGAAACAAAGTTGATTAGCATCGTCGGCACGAGACGTCCGACAAAAGAAGGAATCGAAGCGCTCAAAAAACTTGTGCCGCCGCTTGTGGCTGCCGGTTGGACGATTGTGAGCGGGCTTGCCTTTGGTATTGACGTTTGCGCCCACCAACTCGCCGTTAGTTATGGCGGAACGACGATCGCAGTCATTGCTGGCGGGCTTGACCACATTTATCCGAAAGAACACCGCTCCTTCGCCCAGCAGCTTATGAACGAGCAGCTCGTCGTCGCCGAACATCCGCCGGCAACGAAACCACAAGCGTGGCAGTTTCCGGCGCGCAACCGCATCATTAGCGGGCTGTCGCTTGGCACGCTCGTTGTGCAGGCAAAAGTGAAAAGCGGTTCGCTCATTACAGCGTCGTATGCGCTTGAACAAGGACGGGAAGTGTTTGCCGTCCCTGGCTCGATCAACTTGGCGGAGGCTGCCGGACCGAATACGCTCATTCAACACGGAGCAAAACTAGTGCAGGAGGCAGCGGACATTATCGCTGAATTCCCGTACGTATAATGATCATGTTTGACAAATACGGCAATAATCATTAATAATAATGAAGATTTCAATTTACTTCCTAGGGGTGGAAGATGGATGTCAGACTACTTGGTTATCGTCGAATCGCCAACGAAAGCGAAGACGATCGAACGATACTTAGGGAAAAAATATACGGTCAAAGCTTCGATGGGCCACGTTCGCGATTTGCCAAAAAGCCAAATGGGCGTTGACATAAATGACGGCTATACGCCGAAATATATTACGATCCGCGGCAAAGGCCAAGTGATTAAAGAGTTGAAAACGGCAGCCAAAAAGGCGAAAAAAGTGTTTCTCGCTGCCGACCCGGACCGTGAAGGGGAAGCAATCGCCTGGCATTTGGCCAACATGCTCGATCTCGATATTCACTCTGATTGCCGCGTCGTCTTTCATGAGATTACAAAAGACGCCATTAAACAATCATTCCAGCAACCGCGCTCAATCAATATGAATCTCGTCGATGCCCAGCAAGCGCGGCGCGTGCTTGACCGTCTCGTCGGCTATAACATCAGCCCCCTCTTGTGGAAAAAAGTGAAAAAAGGGCTGAGTGCCGGCCGCGTCCAATCAGTCGCGCTGCGTCTCATTATCGATCGGGAAAAAGAAATCCGCCAATTTCAACCGGAAGAATATTGGACGATTCAAGCGAAATTTCAAAAAGGGAAAGAGGCGTTTGCCGCCTCGTTTTACGGCGTTGACGGGGAAAAGCTGGAATTAAAAACGGAAGCGGACGTAAAAGAAGTGCTCGCCCGTTTAAACGGGCGAGCGTTTACGGTGAAAACGGTGACAAAGCGCGAGCGCCGGCGCAGCCCGGTGCCACCGTTTACAACGTCATCGCTTCAGCAGGAAGCAGCGCGCAAGTTGAATTTCCGCACAAAAAAGACGATGATGGTCGCCCAGCAGCTGTACGAAGGGATTGATCTCGGCGGAGAAGGGACAGTCGGGTTGATAACGTATATGCGTACCGACTCGACGCGCATTGCCGAAACAGCGCAACAGGAAGCAGCGGCGTATATCGAAGCGACGTTCGGCGCCCAGTACGTCCATCAAGAAAAGCGGAAGGAAAAGAAAAGCACGAACGCCCAAGATGCTCACGAAGCCATTCGCCCGACCTCGGCATTTCGCGATCCGGATAAAGTGAAGCCATATTTGACGCGCGACCAGTTCCGGTTGTATAAACTCATTTGGGAACGGTTTATCGCCAGCCAAATGGCGGCGGCTGTACTGGACACGATGAGTGTTGAACTTGAAAATAATGGGGTGCTGTTCCGCGCCAGCGGTTCGAAGGTAAAGTTCCCAGGGTTTATGAAAGTATACATCGAGGGGACGGACGACCAAACGGAAGAACAAGATCGTCTGCTTCCTGATCTTGAGGAAGGAGAGGCGGTCGAAAGTGAAATGATCGAGCCGAAGCAGCATTTCACCCAGCCGCCGCCGCGCTATACAGAAGCGCGCCTTGTTAAAACGTTAGAAGAGCTCGGCATCGGCCGTCCGTCCACCTACGCGCCGACGCTTGATACGATTCAGAAACGCAACTACGTTGTTCTTGAAAACAAGCGGTTCGTCCCGACAGAGCTTGGTGAAATCGTCGTCGAGCTTATTTTAGAATTTTTTCCAGAAATTATTGATGTCGAGTTTACGGCTAAAATGGAAAAAGAGCTTGATGAAATTGAAGAAGGAAAAGTAGAGTGGATCAAGGTTGTGGATGAATTTTACCGCGAGTTTGAGAAGCGGCTAAAAGTGGCCGAAAAAGAAATGCGCGAAGTGGAAATTAAAGATGAGCCAGCCGGCATTGACTGCGACGTGTGCGGCAGTCCGATGGTGTACAAAATGGGTCGCTTTGGTAAATTTATCGCTTGCTCGAACTTTCCGGAATGCCGCCATACGAAACCGATTGTGAAAGAAATCGGCGTCAAATGCCCGAAATGCCATGAAGGGAATATTGTCGAGCGCAACAGCAAGCGAAAACGGGTGTTTTACGGCTGCGATCGCTTCCCGGAATGCGACTTTGTTTCGTGGGATAAACCGCTTGCGCGCCCGTGTCCAAAGTGCGGAGGGCTGCTTGTCGAGAAAAAGCTGAAAAAGGGTGTGCAAGTCCAATGCACGGCGTGCGACTATGAGGAACAACCAGAAGCTTGACCACGCATCGGATACAATTCAGAATTTTATAAAAAATAGTTGCGCGATGCAGAGTCATATGGTACGATGAAGGAGCCGTTGCGAGGTGAGGCGATGAAAAATGCGAAACTTGCGTTACAATTGTTCCTGGAATATTTACAAATCGAGAAAAATTATTCACAATATACTATTGTGTGCTACCGGCGCGACATTGAGCAGTTTCTCCAGTTCATGAACGAAGAAGGGATCGATGAGCTCAATGAAGTAGCCTACAGCGACGTTCGCTTATATTTGACGAAACTATACGGACAGCAGCTGGCCAGCCGTTCGGTCGCCCGTAAAATTTCCAGTTTGCGAAGCTTTTATAAGTTTTTGCTGCGTGAAGGATGGGCGGCCGAAAATCCGTTTGCACTTGCCGCGTTGCCGAAAAAAGAGCAAAAAATTCCCAACTTTTTATATCGTGAGGAATTAGAAGCGCTGTTTCGTGTCAATGATGGAAATACAGCCGTCGGCCAGCGCAACGCAGCACTTCTTGAGCTGCTGTACGCGACTGGTGCACGGGTTAGTGAATGCTGTCACATTCGGCTGTCCGATCTTGATTTCGCTGCATCTACCGTGCTCATTCATGGAAAAGGAAATAAGCAGCGTTATGTTCCGTTTGGCCGTCCGGCTAGGGAGGCGCTTGAACGGTACATCGGTGGCGGACGCCGCGAGCTCGTAGGAAAGCTGCCGGCAGACCACCGCTATTTGTTTGTCAATGCCCGTGGCAATCCGCTTACGCCTCGGGGAGTGCGCTACATTTTGGATCGCATCGTCGAAACGGCGGCGCTGACGCAAAACATCAGCCCGCATGTGCTGCGCCATACGTTTGCGACCCATTTGCTCAACGAAGGAGCCGATCTCCGCTCCGTGCAAGAGCTGCTAGGCCATGCGCACTTATCATCAACGCAAGTGTATACCCATGTGACGAAAGATCGGCTGCGGCGTATTTATTTGCAGGCGCATCCGCGTGCATAGCCTGCGGGCAAGGAGGGAAGAACCATGGACGGTTTTCATGCGACGACGATTTTCGCCATCCGTCATAATGGGGCGGCAGCGATGGCAGGCGATGGCCAAGTGACATTCGGTAACGCAGTCGTCATGAAACATACCGCGAAGAAAGTGCGACGCCTGTTTCATGGCAAAGTGCTCGCCGGTTTTGCCGGCTCGGTCGCCGATGCGTTTACGCTGTTTGAGATGTTTGAAGGCAAGCTCGAACAATTCAACGGCAATTTGCCGCGTGCGGCCGTCGAGCTAGCGAAAGAGTGGCGGAGCAACAAAGTGTTGCGCCGCCTCGAGGCGATGTTGATTGTCATGGACGGGCAGCATTTATTGCTGGTTTCCGGTACTGGTGAAGTCATTGAGCCGGATGACGGCATGCTCGCCATCGGTTCAGGCGGCCATTATGCGCTCGCCGCTGGACGCGCCTTAAAGCAGTATGCCGGCGCCTCGATGACCGCCAAAGAGATTGCGAAAGCCGCGTTGGAGATTGCCGCTGACATTTGTGTCTATACGAACGGCCATATTATTGTCGAAGAGTTGTAAAAAAGGAGGAGGCCGAAGATGGCGGAAACACTGACTCCACGGCAAATTGTCGAGAGGCTCGATCAGTTTATTATCGGGCAAAAAGAGGCGAAAAAGGCGGTGGCGATTGCGCTCCGCAACCGGTATCGCCGCAGTTTGCTCGATGAAAAATTGCGTGATGAAGTGATGCCGAAAAACATCTTAATGATTGGTCCGACCGGGGTCGGGAAGACGGAGATCGCCCGTCGGCTAGCTAAACTTGTCGGCGCGCCGTTTATCAAAGTTGAGGCGACGAAATTTACCGAAGTCGGCTACGTTGGGCGAGACGTCGAATCGATGGTGCGCGATTTAGTGGAGACATCGGTTAGGCTCGTGAAAGAACGAAAAATGAGCGAGGTGAAAGACCGGGCTGAGCAGCAAGCGAATAAGCGGCTTGTCGAATTGCTCGTTCCCGGTAAGCAAAAGCAAACGATCAAAAATCCGCTCGAGCTCCTATTTGGCGGTCAAGCTAGCCAACCGGACAACGGCCATAGCCACGACGATGAACAGGTGGAGAAAAAGCGGCGCCAAGTCGCTTGGCAGCTAGCCAACGGCCAACTCGAAGATGAGATGGTGACGATTGAAATCGAGGAGCAGCCGCCCATGCTATTTGACTTTTTGCAAGGGGCGGGCATTGAGCAGATGGGTGTCAACATGCAAGATGCGTTAGGCAGCCTCATGCCGAAACGGCGTAAAAAGCGGCGCCTGAAGGTGAGCGAAGCGCGCAAGGTGCTCATCAATGAAGAAGCGCAAAAACTGATTGATATGGATGAAGTGACGCAAGAGGCAATCCGCCTTGCTGAGCAGTCCGGCATCATTTTTATTGACGAAATTGATAAAATCGCCCGCGGCAAAGAGGTGTCCGGTTCGGCCGACGTCTCTCGCGAAGGGGTGCAGCGCGATATTTTGCCGATCGTCGAAGGTTCAACCGTCATGACGAAATACGGGCCGGTCAAAACAGACCATATTTTATTTATCGCTGCCGGCGCGTTCCATATGGCGAAGCCATCGGATTTGATCCCTGAGCTGCAAGGTCGTTTTCCGATCCGTGTCGAACTGGCGAAACTTTCGGTTGACGATTTCGTAAGTATATTAGTCGAGCCGAATAACGCGCTCATTAAACAATATCAGGCACTTTTGGCGACGGAAGGTATAAATCTCGAATTTTCTGACGATGCTATTCGTAAGATCGCTGAAGTGGCGTTTGAAGTGAACCAGACGACCGACAATATCGGCGCGCGCCGGCTCCATACGATTTTAGAGAAGCTGCTCGAAGATTTGCTGTTTGAGGCGCCGGATATCGGGCTTAACCGAGTCGTCATCACACCGCAATACGTCGAACAAAAACTCGGCAACATTGTTAAAAACAAAGATTTAAGTGAGTTCATTTTATGAGGAGGAGATGGAAAAGATGAATTTGCTAGAGAAAACGCGAAAAATTAACGCCATGCTGCAAAAAGCAGCCGGGCGGCCGGTCAATTTCAAAGAAATGGCGGAAACGCTTTGCGACGTCATCGAAGCAAATGTGTTCGTTGTTAGCCGTCGCGGCAAACTGCTCGGATTTGCCATTAAACAATCGATTGAAAACGAGCGAATGAAACGGATGCTTGAGGAGCGGCAGTTTCCGGAAGAATATACGCGAAACTTGTTCAACATTACAGAAACGTCTCCTAACATCGATATTAATAGCGAATATACGGCATTTCCAGTGGAAAATCGTGACTTATTTAAAACAGGCTTGACGACGATCGTCCCGATCAACGGTGGGGGCGAACGGCTCGGCACGCTCATTTTGTCGCGCCTTGACCGCGAGTTTGATAACGACGACCTGATTTTGGCCGAATACGGAGCGACGGTTGTCGGCATGGAGATTTTGCGTGAAAAAGCAGAGGAAATCGAAGAGGAAGCACGCAGCAAGGCGGTCGTGCAAATGGCGATCAGCTCGCTTTCCTACAGCGAACTCGAGGCGATCGAACATATTTTTGAAGAGCTTGATGGAACGGAAGGGTTGCTTGTCGCCAGCAAAATCGCTGACCGTGTTGGCATCACCCGATCGGTGATCGTCAATGCCCTGCGCAAACTTGAAAGCGCTGGAGTCATTGAATCGCGTTCGCTTGGCATGAAAGGGACGTACATTAAAGTGTTGAACGACAAGTTTTTAACTGAACTTGAAAAACTGAAATCAAACTAATCTAATAAGCCTTTGGCGCCCGCTAGGCATCTTTGCTTAGCGGGTGTTTTCTGTTTCTGGCGGTGTTTGCACACAACACTGATTCTATGGTCTTATCGTTGGTATAAAAATAGTACTAAGTTCCGTCTATACATTAGGTTTTTCTTCCCGTAAAATGAAATCTAGCAGAAATTGTCGAAAAATAGGATAAAAGAGGGGATTCCATTGTCGCTGTTTTCATCGACAATCCACTGGATTGAACAAGGGCTCCGTTATGCGTCGCTCCGCCAGCAGGCGATTGCCGACAACATCGCCAATGTTGATACGCCGGGCTATAAGGCAAAAGACGTACGCTTTCAAGCCGAACTCAATCGGGCGCTTCAGCTTGAGGCCAAACGGACGAATCCGAACCATTTTCCATTTCGAAGCGAACAAAATGGAAAAATCATCGTGACGGCGAATGCGAATATAAGTTACAATCATAATAGCAACAGTGTCGATATTGATCAAGAAATGTCAAAATTAGCAGAAAACCAAATTTATTACAATGCGCTCATTGAGCAGTTAAACGGGAAATTCAATACGTTAAAAACAGTGATTAAAGGAGGAAAATAGTCCGTGTCTATGTTTCAAAGCTTAAACATCTCAGCCTCGGCCCTGACTGCTCAACGGTTGCGTATGGACGTGATTTCGTCCAACATCGCCAACGTCGATACGACGCGAGCGCGTTTGGTTAATGGGGAGTGGGAGCCGTATCGCCGCAAAGTTGTTGTTGTTGAACCGCGCGGCGAACAGTTTTCAAGTTATTTGCAGGCTGCTCTCGGCCGTACCGATGCGGTCGGCAGCGGGGTGCGGGTGCGTGAAATCGTCGACGATCCAGCACCGTTTAAGCTCTTGTACGATCCGGATCATCCGGATGCGGGGGACGATGGCTATGTTCGTTTGCCCAACGTTGATCCGCTCAAAGAAATGGTTGACTTGATCGGTGCCACGCGTTCCTATGAGGCGAACGTCACTGCGTTGAACGCCTCAAAAGGGATGTTGATGAAGGCGCTCGAAATAGGAAAATAGTACGTAAGGAGGATGCATCATGCTTGACGGAGTAAGTCGTGTTGGGCTGACACCGGTGTCCACCGTCCCGAACCCGGTAAAGCCAGCCGAGGTGCAAAAACAGTTTGCCGCCTTTTTAAAAGAGGCGCTCAACAACGTAAACGACAAACAAATTCAAGCGGACGCGCTAACGGAAAAACTCGTCCGCGGGGAGAACGTCCAATTGCATGATGTGATGATCGCCGCGCAAAAGGCGAGCGTTGCGCTGCAGCTGACGATTGAGATCCGCAACAAGGCGATTGAGGCGTATCAAGAAATGATGCGCATGCCGTTGTAGCATTCATAAGCTGCAATACATTACATATAGAGGCTGTCGTCATTGCCGGGCGATGGCAGCAAATGGTTGTATGGCTGGATGATCGGGGGAATTGTATGAACAGCAAATGGAAAGAGTGGTGGGGCCGCGCTCGTTCGTTTTGGCAAGAGCGGACGAAAAAACAGAAATGGCTCGCTATAGGCGGGATAGCGGTGGTTCTTTTTTCCATCGGCATCGGAGTGTTTTTCGCCACGAGGACGGAAATGGTGCCGCTATACAGTAATTTAACACCGCAAGAAGCTGGGCAAATTAAAGCGACGCTTGATGGACGCGGTGTTTCGGCAGAAGTGGCCGATGGCGGCACAACGATCAAAGTGCCGAAAGAGCAAGTCGATGCGCTGAAAGTGGAGCTAGCCGCCGAAGGCATTCCGAACAGCGGAGTCATCGATTATTCGTTTTTTGGCCAAAACGCGAGCTTCGGCATGACTGATAATGAGTTTAATATGGTAAAGCTGAAGGCGATGCAAACTGAACTCGCCAATTTAATGAAAACGATCGACGGCGTCGAGGATGCGAAAGTGATGATCAACCTTCCGCAGCCGAGCGTATTTGTTTCTGATGAAAAAGGGGAAGCCTCGGCTTCGATTGTGCTGAGAACGAAGCCAGGCTACCAGTTTAGCGACGAGCAAATTCGGGCGTTGTATCACCTCGTCGCCAAAAGTGTTCCCAACCTCTCTACAGATAATATCGTCATTATGAATCAGTTTTTTGAGTATTTTGACTTAAAAAATGATAGTGGAAATTCGACAGGGGCGACATTTGCTTCGCAGCAACAAATCAAAAAACAAATCGAACGCGATATCCAGCGTCAAGTGCAGCAAATGCTCGGCACGATGATGGGGCAGGACAAAGTCGTCGTTTCCGTCACGGCTGATGTCGACTTTACGCAAGAAAAACGGGAAGAAAATTTAGTCGCTCCTGTTGGTGAAGAGAACGACGAAGGAATCGCCGTCAGCGTCCAACGCATTAAAGAAACGTATGCGGGAAGCGGAGCGCCGCCGGGCGGCACTGCCGGGACAGGCACGAACGAAACGCCGGGCTACCAAGGAGCAAGCGGCGCAACGAACGGCAATTACGAGCGGACCGAAGAAACCATCAACAATGAAGTCAATAAAATAAAAAAACAAATTGTGGAAAGTCCGTATAAAATTCGTGACTTAGGCATTCAGGTGATGGTTGAGCCGCCCGACCCAGACGACCCGAACTCACTGACACCGGAGGCGGTCAATGATATTCAAAAAATATTAGGAACGATTGTCCGAACATCGATTGACAAAGGTGAAGCACAAACATTGACTGATGAAGACATTAACAGCCGCATTGTCGTCTCGGTACAAAAGTTTAACGGTAAGCCGACATTCACGGAACCGGATCCGGTTCGGCCGGCATGGTGGTGGTATGCGGCTGGCGCGGGAGCGTTATTGTTGATCGCTCTGCTGTTATTCTTCTGGCTGCGTCGCCGCGAAGACGAAGAAGAGGACGAAGAATTCGTATTCGCTCCGCCGCTTCCGGCAGAGCCGGAATTGCCAGAGCCGCCGGAGACGGAGGAGAGAATGCGCCGCCGTCAGCTTGAACGGCTGGCGAAAGAAAAGCCGGATGAGTTTGCCAAACTATTGAAAACGTGGCTATCAGAAGAGTAGGAGGAACGACGTATGGCAAAGCGCGAACGGAAAGGCGGGCTGTCGGGCAGACAAAAAGCGGCCATCCTGCTCATTTCCCTCGGCCCAGACGTGTCGGCCTCCGTCTATAAACATTTGTCGGAAGAAGAGATCGAAAAGCTGACGCTCGAAATTTCCAACGTCCGCCAAGTGACGGTCGAACAAAAAGAAGAGGTGCTCGAAGAGTTTCACCAGCTTGCTTTGGCGCAAGACTACATCGCGCAAGGAGGCATCGCCTACGCGAAAGAAGTGCTTGAAAAGGCGCTTGGTCCGGACAAAGCGATGCATATTATTAACCGACTGACATCAGCGCTCATGGTGCGGCCGTTTGATTTCGCCCGCAAGGCGGATCCGATGCAGCTGTTAAACTTTATTCAAAACGAACATCCACAAACGATCGCTCTTATTCTTTCGTATTTAGATCCGGAGCAGGCAGGACAAATTTTATCGGCCTTGCCGCAGGAGATGCAGGCGGACGTCGCTCGGCGCATTGCGCTGATGGATAGCACGTCGCCGGAAATTATTAGCGAAGTCGAGCAAATTCTTGAACGGCGGCTGTCGGCGACTGTTGTGCAAGACTACACACAAGCTGGCGGCATTGAGGCGGTCGTTGAAGTGTTAAACCAAGTTGACCGGAGCACGGAGCGGACGATATTGGACGCTTTGGAAATTCAAGACCCGGAACTGGCTGAAGAAATTAAAAAGCGGATGTTTGTCTTTGAAGATATCGTAACGCTTGATAACCGCGCCATTCAGCGGGTCATTCGCGAAGTGGACAACGACGATCTCATGCTGGCGCTGAAAGTAGCAAGCGATGAAGTGAAAGATATCGTCTTCCGCAACATGTCAACAAGAATGGCAGAGACGTTCAAAGAAGAGATGGAATATATGGGGCCGGTTCGACTGCGCGATGTTGAAGAAGCGCAGTCGCGCATCGTCGCGGTGATCCGCCGTCTCGAGGAGATAGGGGAAATCATCATCGCCCGCGGAGGAGGAGATGATATTATTGTCTAACGTCATTAAAGCACCCGCAGTGACAGCCCGTACTGGCAAAAAAACGATCGCCGTGCAGCGCTATGTTCTAGATGCTCCATCATCTGCAGCTGATCGGCAACAGGAATGGGAGGCGATCGCTGCTGCCAAAGAGGAGGTAGCTGAGCTTCGCCGTCAAGCGGAGCAATATTATGCGGCAGTGCGTGAGCAGTTGGCCCAAGAACAAGAGCAATGGCGACACGAGAAAGAGCGGCTCATGCAGGAAGCGCGCACCCAAGGATATGAAGATGGCTATGCCGCCGGGCGCGACGAGGCGCTAAGCGAGCACCGCGAGTGGATTGAACAAGCCCGCCGCGTAGCAGAACGGGCAAATGATGAGTTTTATGCTCGGCTCGAATCGGCCACTGATATGATGCTTGAGGTGGCGTTAAAAGCAGCCGAACGCATCATCGGAGTTACGCTCGAGAATGACCGAAACGCGTTTTTGCCGCTCGTGCGCCAAGTGCTGCAAGAAGTGCGCCGGCAAACGGAGGTCATCGTTTATGTGCACCCGCACTGTTATGAAGCGGTGATAGGTCAGCAGGAATTACTGAAGTCCGTTTTTCCGCATCACGTCGAATTATTTGTTTACCCCGACGATGCACTGCCGGAATACGGTTGCCTCGTCGAAACGCCGTTTGGGCGCATCGATGCCAGTGTAGATACGCAGCTTGAACAGCTGCGCGAGGCGCTCTACAGGCGGCTGAAGGAGGGAATGTCCGCTGAACTGGCAGGCGCTTCTTGATGAAATTGTCGTTGCTGATTTGTATAAACGGTTCGGCAAAGTATCGCGTGTCATCGGATTAATGACCGAATCGAAAGGACCGGAAAGCTCGATCGGCGACCTTTGCTACATTCACGAAACGAGCGGCGGTCGAAAAATCCCTGCGGAAGTCGTCGGCTTTCATGAGCAGCACGTCCTGCTTATGCCCTTTTCCTCTATGGCGCATATTGCCCCTGGTTGTCTTGTTGAAGCGACCGGCAAGCCGCTTGAAGTATACGTCGGCGATGCGCTCATCGGCACGGTTCTTGACCCGATCGGTCGACCGCTTGACGGAAGCGCGCTGCCGCTTGGGCTGAAGCCGGTATCGGTCGAACGTGATCCGCCCAACCCGCTCGCCCGGCCGCCGATTGCCGAACCGCTCGAAGTCGGTGTGCGCGTTATCGACAGCTTGCTGGCAGTCGGCAAGGGTCAGCGCGTTGGCATTTTTGCCGGCTCCGGTGTCGGCAAGAGCACGCTTATGGGAATGATCGCCCGCCGTACGTCGGCTGATGTAAACGTCATTGCCTTAATTGGCGAACGCGGCCGCGAAGTGCGTGAATTTTTGGAGCGTGATCTCGGTCCGGAAGGTTTGGCACGTTCGGTTGTCGTCGTCGCCACTTCAGATCAGCCGGCGCTCATGCGCGTCAAAGGAGCGTACACTGCGACAGCAATTGCTGAATATTTCCGCGACCAAGGGGCGGATGTCATGTTGATGATGGACTCGGTCACCCGCGTTGCTATGGCGCAGCGGGAGATCGGCCTTGCTGTCGGCGAGCCTCCGACAACGAAAGGTTATACGCCGTCGGTATTCGCCTTGTTGCCGAAGTTGCTTGAGCGGGCGGGGACAAACGCTTCAGGCACGATCACCGCTTTTTATACGGTGCTTGTCGATGGCGATGATATGAATGAACCGATTGCCGATGCGGTACGCGGCATTTTGGACGGCCATTTTGTGCTCGAACGTCAGTTAGCCAATAAAGGGCAATACCCAGCGATTAATGTGCTCAAAAGCGTCAGCCGCGTCATGCCCCATATCATTAGTGCAGAGCACCGCGAAGCGGCAAATCGGGTCCGGCGTCTCCTTTCTACTTATATCGATTCGGAGGACTTGATTCAAATAGGGGCGTACAAACACGGATCTTCTCGAGAAATTGATGAGGCGATTCAATTTTATCCGCAAATTATGGCGTTTTGTCGTCAAGAGATTGACGAAAAAACGACGCGCGCCGAAAGCATTGATGCCCTTTTCCGCCTAGTGTCATCGCGGTTGTAGCTTTCGGGCGCTGAAAGGGTGAGCAGGCGTGACGCCAACATTTCGACTGCACAAAGTATTGACAATGAAAGAAAAAGAAAAAGAGAAGGCGCTCAGCGAGTACGAAGAGGCGGTTCGCCGGTTTGAACAAGCGGCCGAGGCGTTGTATAACTTGCTCAAGGAAAAAGAAAAATGTGAAGCGGAACGCGATGAACAGCTGCAGACTGGCTTATCGATCGGGGCGATCCGCCATATGTTGCAATATATCGGAAATTTACAGCGGGCCATCGACCATTATCAGCTCATCGTCATGCAAGCGCGCGAGCAGATGCAGCGCCGGCAGCAGCGCCTGACCGAATTGAATATTGAAGTAAAAAAATATGAAAAAATGCGTGAGCGTGTGCAGCAGTGGATCGAGCAACGCGAGAAAGAGGTAGAAAGCCGCTTTCTCGACGAATTGGCTGTTCAACGCTTTGCACGGCAAGGGGAGTTATAGATGACAAGCAGCAAAGTCCAACAAGAAGAAAAGCCAAACCGATGGCAATGGATTTTGTTCGTCATTGTCATCCCGAGTTTATTTGCCGCTTTCTTCCTCTTGTTAATCATAAAGGTGGCTGGCATCGATGTGGCGGCAGAAACAAAACAATGGACGGCGAACGTGCCCTTGATCTCTGAATGGATTGACTGGAAGAAGAAGGAGAGAGCACTAGAGAAAACGATCGCGACACAGCAACAGACGATTGAACAGCAACAAGAGACGATTGCTAGGCAGAAAAAACAAATTAGACAGCTGCAAAACGAGCTGACTGTCAAAGAGCATGAAATCGCCCGGCTATCGGCGCCAGATGAGGAGCCAAACGAACAAGCCAATCACGCTGCCACGCCGACTGTGACGGCGGACGATATTGCGGCTATGTATGGAGCGATGTCGGAGAAACAGGCGGCCGCCATTTTAGCCGAGCTGCCGAACCGTGAAGCGCTCGATGTGCTAAGTCGGCTTGAGGGCGACAAAGCAGCCGCCATTTTGGAGCAAATGCCGATTGAACAGGCGGCGAATTTGCTTTCGTCGTTGAGTAAATGGGAAACGGGAGAGGAGGTGGTCGAATGAAGACGGTGATCGCAGCAAGCTTGTCGCGATCTATGAGCATTGAAATGACGCCGACGACGACAAAAAAGGAAACGGGAATGGCTGACGCATTCGCGGCGCTGTTCGCGAGCAAGCAGGCTGAAGCACAACCGGTTGAAACAGAGGAGGATCGACTGCCCTCTTTGTCGGAAAACAAAACGGAAAGGACAGATGAGCAGGACGAATCAGCTGAGTTGCCCGTTTTGTCCATGCAAGTGGGGGGAACTTTTTCTGCTCAAAGCGTTGCACAAGGAAGCGACGATCGTTTGCTGGCGGGGATGAGTGAAAAAGGCCGAGGCAAGCAAAGTGATGGCATGTTCGAAGAGTACGGCAAAGGCAAGCAGAGCGGCGGGGAGAGGGCAATGAACGCCGATTCCCAGCAGGCAGTCTGGTTCGCTCTGCAAGAGGAAGGGGCATCTCCTGCCCAAAGCATTGCACAAGGAAGCGACGGTCGTTTACTGACAGTGGTCAAGGGGGAAAAGGGACATAATGACTCTTTCATCGTTGCGGACGTAAAGGGCAGGGACATAAGAAACATGATGTTGCTGCTTGATCATGGAGAAACCCGACCGACCGCCGAGAGAATTGAAAACATACAATCTTCTGCGATCCAACGTTTGTTCCAAGCGGTTGATGATAGCAACGCACTGGACAGTGTGGGGCGACGAAACGGGTGGGCATATAGGAATCTCGGCGAAGAGGCTATAAGGCTAAACGGCGCAAACACATCAATCGAACCTTTCTTTCCACCGGTAGCTCAGAAAGCGGAGTACGAAGCAGCTCGTCTTGCGCCGCTCTCCGCTTCGTTTGCTCGTGAACAACGGTTTGGACCGCATAGAGAGAATCATTTTGTGCCGGACGGTCATATGACTTTTTCAGCAAACATAGCCTCACTGTTATCTGTTGACGCTAGTTCGGACAGTCAGGCAAGCAGAACAGAAGCCGGTAAAGGCAGCTCTCTTATTGATCAAGTCGCCCGTGCCTTGCGGTTGGGCCGATGGATGAAGCTTCCAGGTGGCGCGGCGCAGCTTGTCATTCGCCTCCATCCGGAACATCTCGGGACGGTTACAGTGAAAATGGTGCACGAAGGTGGTAAGCTCGCTGCCAAACTGCTTGTGGCGAACGAAGCGGTGAAAGAGCTGCTTCAAGCTCATCTACCGCAGCTCGCCCAGCTGCTCGATGCGAGTCACATCACCGTCGAAAAATGGACGGTTTGGACCGATTTTGAAGGTTCTTCCATGCCGCCGTATTCCGAGAAGCGCCAAGGCGGCCGTCAACATGGCGAATCACAGCAAGAACAAAGGCGGGAGCCATCGCCTTCTTCTCCGTTTGCATTAGACGGGATCGAGGCGGATGTATAGGAGGGGTGGAAATGGCAACGAACGCAATTGACTCAAATTTATGGTTGGCCAACGCTGTTCAGCCGGAACGAAAAACGGGAGATCAAATTTTAGGGAAAGACGATTTTTTAAAAATTTTGCTCGCCCAGTTGCAAAATCAAGACCCGCTCAACCCGATGGAAGATAGAGAGTTTATTGCGCAAATGGCGAGTTTTTCGTCGCTCGAGCAAATGATGAATATCGCCAATCTCATGCAGCAATGGATGCAAGCAAGTGGGCGTGACGCACTTTTGCGCTACAGCGAGTGGATCGGGAAAACGGTGCATTGGCAAGAGGATGATTCAACAATGAGCGCGGTCGTTCAATCGGTCATGCAAAAAGACGGAAAAATTGTCCTTGAGCTGAATAACGGAACGACGATTGCCGCTGATGTGGTGACAAAAGTCGAACAAAAAGGATAAAGGGGAGAGAAAATCGATGCTTCGTTCCATGTATTCCGGTATTGGTGCTATGCGCAATTTCCAAACGAAGTTGGATGTGATTGGCAACAATATTGCCAATGTCAATACATATGGATTTAAGAAAGGAAGAACGATTTTTCAAGATTTAATGAGTCAAACGATCTCTGGTGCGAGTGGGCCGAGCGCTGCGAGTGGTGGAACCAACCCGCGCCAAGTTGGTCTTGGCTCACAGCTTGCTGCTATTGATACGATTCATACGCAAGGCAGCTTGCAGACGACAGGGCGTGTTCTTGATTTGGCGATTTCCGGGGATGGGTTTTTCATTGTTGGTGATGCTAACGGCAACAATCAAATGTATACGCGAGCTGGAAACTTTTATCTTGATTCGGAAGGTTATATTGTGAATGCCAATGGTCTATATTTGCTTGGTGATGGAGGGCCACTGCAAATTGATCCCAATGCGAAAAGTTTGAGCATAGGGGCTGATGGCAATGTTACCATTGTGGACGATACAGGCAATTTACAACTTGTAGGGACAATTCAATTGGCGAAGTTCGCCAATCCGGATGGCTTGGAAAAGGAAGGGAATAACTTATTTCGTGAGACAGTGAACTCCGGCGATCCGCAGATAGGAGTGCCGGGAGCCAACGGAACCGGAAAACTCGTCTCCGATGCTCTTGAAATGTCCAACGTCGACCTTGCTGAAGAATTTACTGAAATGATTGTTGCCCAACGCGGTTTCCAAGCGAATACGCGCATCATTACGACGTCGGATGAAATTTTGCAAGAGTTGGTCAACTTGAAAAAATAGAATAGGAGGGAGGGCGTTAGCGGTCTCCTAACGCCCGCTCACCGATGATTTCGTTAACGAAGCTCAACGGTAAACGGTTTATGATCAACGCGCTTTACATCGAGCAAATCGAAGCGTTTCCCGACACGACCGTGACGCTGACGAATGGGAAAAAGTTCGTCGTTCGCGAAACGGTTGAGCAAGTGGCGGCGCTCGCAAGCGAATTTTACCGGCAGATCGGCGTGTTTCGCTTACCAGAAGCAGGAGGATTGGACAGTGAAAGGGAATAAAGTAATCCAAACGATGGTCATTATGCTGGCGATCATCGCTTTAGCTGGCACCGTGGCGCTTGTGATGGTCATGAAAATGGCGGGTGGTGAAAAACAAGGGGAGCCAAGCGCTGATGAGCTCGCTGAAAGCTCCATCGACATCCC